>OIZA01000529.1_pt1 | contig 18610 bp, 19 predicted proteins | sample 1588381 | NCBI WGS metagenome assembly OIZA01 (sample SAMN03283277) | human gut metagenome | biome: human-associated habitat; material: feces | host: Homo sapiens | place: Peru | collected 2012 | reverse complement strand
CCATTTCCTTAATTGCAACAGGGCTTGTGATGTCGTTGCCCAGCACAAGATCCAGATTTGCTTCGATCAGCTGTCCCGCCTCGACCTTATCCAGTCCCGCCGCAGCCGCAAGGATCTTCTGTGTCATTGTCATTCCCATACGCTCTACCATGCCTTTCTTTGGTTTTTCTACTGAACATGATAGCACAGTTGAGAATATACTTCAAATACAAGTTATTGATTTATTTTCTCCTCGTCGCCCAGCTTCCACGTCGTTGTCACCTTGAACAGGTCGCCGTCCACGTCAATTGCAAGCTCGCCGCCCTGAAGCTCCGTGAAGCTCTTGGCGATGGCGAGTCCAAGCCCCGAGCCCTCCGTGTTTCTCGATGCATCGCCCCGCACAAAGCGCTCTGTCAGATCGGCAGAGTCAACGGTGATCTCCTGTGCCGAGATATTCTTAAAGTTCAGTATGACCCTGTCATTCTCCCTGACCCCGTCGATATAGACTCTCGTCCCCTTCAAGGCGTACTTCGCAATGTTTCCGAAGAGGTTCTCGTAAATGCGGTAGGTCTTCTGGCTGTCGAGGGACAGGATCAGCTTCTCATCGGTGAGATTCATTCTCAGGTCAACGCCTGCAGCCTCCAGCTTATCAGACATTTCGAATGCCACCTGCTTCACAAGGCTCATAATGTCCACGTTCGTCAGGTTCAGGGTAATGTTCTGGGAGTTTGCTTTACTCACCTCAAACAGATCCTCAATCAGCACCTTCATGCGGATCGACTTTCTCTCCAGCACGTCCAGATATTCCTTGCGCTGTTCCTCTGTGATATTCTCATCCTTTAGGAGGTTTACATAGGTTATGATCGCCGTGAGAGGCGTTTTGAGGTCATGTGAGACATTTGTGATGAGCTCCGCTTTCAGCTTCTGGCTTTTCACCTCCTCATCCACCGCCTTGCGGAAGCCGGACTGGATCTTGAGCAGCTCCGGGCGGAAGGGCTCGAATACGCCCAAGTCCTCCCTGATGACGACATTCAGGTTGCCCTCTGCCATCTCATTTTCCGCTGCAAGCAGGATGCGGTACTTCTTCTGGAGGGTGCTGATATACTTTCTCAGGACAAAATACAGGAGTATGGAATAAACGATCGTCACCGCAAATCCACGGTACCAGAGACAGCTGATCAAAAACAGTATCCCCGCATTGATCAGGACGATCTTCAGAATCATCCTATGGGCATTCTTCGTCACATCCAGATGCTCCAGCGCATCCCACGCGCTCTGGACCTTTTCTTTAATAAACGGGAAGAATCGATAGACCAGGCTCTTCTCCTTCACATAGTTCACGGCGCCGTATGCGAAAATCCTGCGGAGGCAGGTGCCGACATACCATCCCATAAAAAGACTGACTGCCATAAGCAAAGTCGCGGAATATACAAGTAAAATCCTTGTCCCGTCAAGCCCCATGGAAAGCCATGTCGAAGCGCCGGCAAGCGTTGTCTGATTCATGGCAACCGTCAGAAAATGGATCGGCAGTGTCATTACCGCATTGGAGCAGAATGCCACTCCGGCTAAGACCTCAAAATACGGGGATAAAGCACCGGAGTTCCCCCACACCCGGGAAGGCACAAGCATCCCGAGCGCGGCAATCAGCAGAAGCCCCGAAAAAAACACCCTGAAAATCATCATCTCGGAAGCTTCTGCATTTACCACATTAATTGTCTCACAGGCTTCTTCCAGGTTCTCACCCGCCAGCGCATAGGTTACCGTACAGTCCTTCGGGGCGCTGATACTTCCGTAAAGGCAGAAATGCACCATTGATTCCCGGAACTGATCTACCGGAGACTGCTCCCGCAAGACCGCGTTGGCTGTCTTTCTCGCCGCATCGCTATTCTCTGACATCAGCGCACCGATGGAAGCGTTACCGTTAGCATCAAATTTAATAGAAAACAGGAAAACGTCACCGGAGGCCGTTCCGTTCAAAAGCTGTTCCGCCCTGGTATCAGAGACATTTGTCACAATTTTTCCGGTACTGTCATCCCTGATGGCATAGTCGTAAACCTTGTTCAGATCGTTGAACTGCTCTTCCAGCTCCTGAAAATATTCCATGAATCCCAACTGGATTTCACCCTCAATGTACGATGCCTCCTCATCATCCGGCCACTCCTTCTCTACATGCAGATAAAGCTTTTCATAGTCGAGCTGGGAATTGTTCTGAAGGTTATAAAGATCCCTGTACAGAAGGAAGGTACTCTGGTAGAGCCATGTGAAATTTTCCGTCTTCTCCAACGCCTCTTCCGCGCACTGACTCTCGTGCTGTTGGAGCGTAAGCGCGTAGTTCATAATGGCAGAAACCGTAAGCGATATAAGGATTCCCCATAGAATCCATGACTTTCTGACCTTTTCCGTCTGCTTCATAAAATGTAATCTCCTATTGTCTGTCAATCTTATAGCCAACACCCCAGACGACCTTAAGGTATTTGGGATTTTTAGGGTCAATCTCAATCTTCTCCCTGATATTTCTCACATGAACCATGATCGTATCGGTGTTGACCGCTTTCTCGTTCCAGATACGTTCGTAGATTTCATCTGCTGAGAAGACTCTTCCGGGGTTTTTGATGAGAAGCTGAACAATCTTAAATTCCATCGGTGTCAGTTTCACCGGCTCACCGTCAACGGACACCTCCACGGTATCTTCGTTCAGCTCAAGGCCGCCGATCTCATAGATGTGATCCCCGCTGTCCTTCTCACTCACCGCTGCCAGATACTTGGAATAGCGCCGCAGATGGGAATTTACGCGCGCGAGAAGCTCCAGCGGCGTAAAGGGCTTTGTCACATAGTCGTCCGCCCCCATGTTCAGCCCCATGATCTTGTCAACCTCCTCGGACTTTGCCGAAAGCATGATCACGGGAAAATCCTGTCCGCACGCGCGCAGCTTCATCAGCATCGTGACACCGTCCATCACAGGCATCATAATGTCTACAATGGCAAGATGAGGCTCTTCCTGTTCTGCCACCTTCAGACCCTCCGCGCCGTTTGCGGCCTGATAGACCTCATAGCCCTGATTGCGCAGATAAATCTCTATTCCCTCCCGGATTTCCTTGTCGTCCTCAACTACCAGAATCTTATACCTACTGTCCATTCTACTCTCCCGTCTATGCGACCACAGGAGTAACCGGAATGCGCTGCCTGTGAGCCGTAATAACTTCATTATAGACGCGTACCGCCTCCTCCGCAACCGCTTCTTCCCTGTAAGTGAGACCGGTTCTGTGGGCATGCTCCTCCAACTGCCGCCGCATTGCCTCATCGCCGCAGAAGGCAAGCATGGCGGATGAAAATTCATCCTGATTCTCAGGCATCAGATAACCATTGACTCCATCAGTCACCAAGTTCTCCACGCCGGAGGCGCGGACGGCGATCACCGGTGTCCTTCCCGCAAACGCCTCCAGAATGACAATCCCCTGTGTCTCCGTCTTGGAGGCGAAGAGAAAGGCGTCTGCCGCTGCGTAGTAGGCTGCCGTCTTTTCGTTGGGCAGGGTTCCGGTGAAGACGACCTCATCCTTGATCTGAAGCTCCTCACAGGCTTTCTCATACTGCATTCTGTCCGGTCCATCTCCCACCATCACGAGCCGGAAGGGCTTCTGATAACGGATCTTAAAGGTTGCGACGCTCTCCAGCAGGAAGCGGATATTCTTTTCCTGTGCCAGTCTTGCCACGGTCAGGAAAAGCGGCATCTGTTCCGCGGCACATTGCCTGCGGACAGCCATTCTCTGTTCCTCCGAAACACGGAAGCTGCCCTCTTCAATTCCCGTCGGCAGGATGCTCAGCTTGTCAGGGGAGACCGAACATGCCCCGATCAGATAATCTCTTATCCCCTCGGTCGGTGCAAAAACGTGCTGGCAGTGCTTCATAAACATTCTCAGGTAGAGCGGCATCAGGTGCTCTACCCTGACGACACCGCCGGTATAGCATTCCACATATTTCTCATAGCGGGTATGATAGGTAAAAACAAGCGGGATGTGATATTTTTTAGACAGATGAATTGCAGTCCGACCGATCAATACCGGATGGTGTACATGGATAATATCGAATTTCTGTCTTGCAAATTCCCGGTCGATCCGCCGGTCAAACGGATTCGGCAGCACAATGCCGCCGATGAAGTGCTTCATGCCGGAGGCGTAGCGGAAAACATTCTCCTCCTGCTGTTGTTCCTCGTAGGTCGGGGCAAAGACCGTCACCTCGTGTCCGAGCGCTTCAAGTCCCCGCTTCAGCCGCTCGATAGAGATCGGCACACCACCCATATAAGGCTTATAATTGTTCGTCATCAGTGCAATTTTCATGTTCTGTTTCCTCCCTCTTCCGAGTATTCCTGCTTTTATGTATTGTCCGTGCCATTCCCTGCCTACGCAATCCCCAGCATGCTGAAAACGCGGTCGCCGAAGAGATACCCCGCCCCGACAAACACAAAATTCCAGATAAAAATGCCGCAGGTCGAGCTGATGATGTACTTCCCCGGCTGCATTCTGATTACACCCGCTGGTATGGAGACAAGCGTCCGCACCATGGGAAGCAGCTTCCCGAGGAATACCCCGAGGCAGCCTTTACGGCGTATCCATTCGATATTTTTTTCCAGCGCTTCCTTCTGCTTCGGGAATTTTTTCGTGTAGGCATTCAGGAACACCTCTCCGCCCTTCCAGCCGAGCGCATACAGCAGCAGGCTTCCGAGAAGCCCTGCGGCAACAGTGATCACCATGACCCAGAAGAAATTAATATTTCCCTTTGCCGCCATGATCCCGGAAAGCGGCATAATGATTCCCGCCGGAAAGCCCGGAAGATTCAGGTATTCCAGAAAGACAATCACAAAAATGGCGATTGCGCCGTACTTCGTAAAATAAAAGGTCAAAGTTGCCAGATCCATAGCTGTTTCCTCCCTCGTATGAAACAACTATAGTCCTTAAAACTAAACAGTCTTTGCAGGAAAATCAAAAGAATTTCTAAAGAAAATTAAAGGAAATGTAAACGGACTGCCCATCGGAGGACAGCCCGCATAAGAATCTGTGTGAGATTAGTTGTTGATCAGCTTGTCGTCTTCGTTGTTCCAGCTGTAGAGCTTTCTGATCTCCTCGCCAACCTTCTCTGAAGGATGCTCGGATGCCAGCTTTCTCATAGCCTTGAAGTGAACCTGCTTTCCGGCAGGAGACATATCAAGCAGGAACTCCTTTGCAAAGGTACCATCCTGAATATCACTTAAGATCTTCTTCATGGTCTTCTTTGTCTCTTCGGTAATCAGCTTGGGACCAGTGATGTAATCGCCGTACTCCGCTGTGTTGGAGATGGAGTATCTCATTCCGGCGAAGCCGCTCTGGTAGATCAGATCTACGATCAGCTTCATCTCGTGGATACACTCAAAGTATGCGTTTCTGGGATCGTAGCCAGCCTCAACCAGTGTCTCGAAGCCTGCCTGCATCAGTGCGCATACACCGCCGCACAGCACAGCCTGCTCGCCGAACAGGTCGGTCTCTGTCTCGGTGCGGAAGGTTGTCTCAAGCACACCGGCTCTTGCTCCGCCGATGCCGAGTGCATATGCCAGCGCCAGATCCTGTGCCTTTCCGGTAGCGTCCTGCTCTACAGCGATCAGACAGGGAACACCCTTGCCGGCCTGATACTCGCTTCTTACGGTATGTCCGGGTCCCTTGGGCGCGATCATGGTAACATCCACATCTGCGGGGGGAACGATACAGCCGAAGTGAATATTGAAGCCGTGTGCGAACATCAGCATATTTCCTGCTTCCAGATTCGGCTCAATGTCATTCTTATAAAGGTCTGCCTGCTTTTCATCATTGATCAGAATCATAATGATATCGGCCTTCTTTGCTGCCTCTGCGGCAGTATATACCTCAAAGCCCTGCTTCTCGGCCTTCTCCCACGACTTAGAGCCCTTGTACAGACCGATAATAACATGACAGCCTGAATCCTTGAGGTTCAACGCGTGTGCATGTCCCTGGCTGCCATAGCCGATAATCGCAATGGTCTTGCCCTCTAACAGAGACAGATTACAATCTTCCTGATAAAAAATTTTTGCCATTTCCTTTTCCTCCATTTGCTTGAAGTTTTTATAACTGACAGGATAACCCTGGAGCTAACAAAAGTGTCCTACTCTTCCAGATAGGTGATATGTTCCGTGCCTCTTCCCAGACCTGCGATACCGGTTCTCGCAAGCTCCAGAATACCGTAGTCGTTCATCAGTCCGATAAACGCCTCGACCTTCTGCTGGTTGCCGGTAAGCTCGATCATAAGGCTTTCCGGTGCGAAATCAATGATCTTTCCGCGGAAGGAATCCACCACGGCGATGACATTCTGGCGCTGTTCAATCGTCGCATGCACTTTAATCAGGACAAGCTCTCTGTATACGCTCTCATCCGGCTTCAATTCCTTGATGTCACGCACGTCAATGAGCTTTGCGACCTGCTTTTCAATCTGTTCGAGAATCTCATCATCCCCGGTGGCAACAATCGTTATTCTCGTAAACCTCGGGTCGGCGGTCACACCCGCCGTAATGCTCTCGATGTTGTATCCCCTTCTGGAGAACAGACCGGAAATCCGGCTCAGAACACCGGAGGTATTGTCCACAAGTAACTGAAATACTTTTTTCTGCATGGAATTCACCGCACCTCGTTTTCTTTAAAGATTAATATAGCAACATCCGTGCCGCTTGTCAACCAAAACAATTTAGCCCGTTAAAACTTTAAATCATTACCGTCGATGGAGTGCGCCTATTTTGCCTCATCGTTCTCACAGCACTTCGAGAGTGCAAGTGTCCCGGTTCTGGCGACCTCGACGATACTGATCGTCTCGAGCAGTGTAATCAGGGATTTTACCCTCTCCGGCGTGTCGCAGATCTGGAGCATCATAAAATGCTTTGACATGTCTACAATCTCCGCCGAGTTCATGCTCTCGCAGATCTCAAGAATCTCCCTGCGGTTGTTTTTATTGTATTTCACCTTGACGAGCATCAGCTCCCTTGTGATACACTGCTGCTCCGCAAAGGTTTTAACTTTGATGACGTCCAGCTTCTTATTCAGCTGCTTTTCAATCTGCTCAATCGTCCGCTCGTCGCCGCCGCTGACGATTGTCATGCAGGAGACCGCAGGGTCGTCCGTCTCGCCGACGGCAAGGCTGTCGATGTTAAAGCATCTCCGTGAGAAGAGCCCCGCCACCTTGCAGAGCACGCCGGAGCGGTTCTCCACCAGAACAGAATAAATTCTTTTCTTTATCTTCATGACCTGCTCTCCTTTCACTTCACCGTATCCATCGGATCAATCAGACACTCCAGCAGCACAGAGCGGTCACCCTTCAGGAATTCATTGATGACCTCATCGCAGCGCTCCATATTTTCCAGACGCAGAAAATCTATCCCATAGGCTTCCGCAATTTTCTGCAGATCGGGGCTTCCCGTCAGATCTACAACGGAATAGTGGTCTTTATAGGTAAAATGCTGGTACTCCCTGACCATGCCGAGGTAGTTGTTCCGCAGCACAATAATCTTGACCGGGATGGAATGCTGCTGTAATGTCGCAAGCTCCATCATGGACATCTGGAAGGAGCCGTCGCCGCAAACGGCGATGACCTGTCTGTCCATAGCGGCTCTCTTCGCCCCCATTGCCGCAGGGATGGAATATCCCATTGTTCCCATTCCGCCGGATGTCAGGAACTTGCCGCTCTTTACCTTTGCGTAGCCGCAGCTCCAGATCTGGTTCTGTCCGACATCAGCGACATAGACGGCATTGTCCTCCATCCGTTCGGACAGTCTTGCAATAAATTCTGCCGGATCAACATATGCCGGATTGGGCTGTCTCTTCGGAACCATGCTCTCACGGTAGGAGTCAAGCGTCCTGATCCACTCCTCGCAGTTCGTTGCAAATTCTTCGCCCAGCAGATCGTGGAAAATATTTTTCGCATCTCCGACAAGGGGGATCGTAGGGCCTGCATTTTTGCCGATTTCTGCCGGATCGACGTCGATATGTACCAGAACCTTGTCCCGCGTGATCAGATCCGGCTGGCTCACGGCGCGATCCGCGACGCGCGCGCCAACCATAATCAGAAGATCAGACTCGTTCATCGCCCTGTTCGCATAAGGTTTTCCGTTATTTCCGACCATGCCGTAATACAGCGGATGCTCCGTCGGCATCACGCCGATGCCCATCATCGTAGAGACAACCGGTATCCGATGCTGCTCCGCAAAGCTGCGCAGCTCCTCCTCCGCCTCGCTCAGGAGCACACCGCCCCCGGCGCAGATGATCGGCTTCTTCGCGCGCTCCAGTTCACGGATGACCTTTTTGATCTGTACGGCATGTCCCTTGACAGTCGGCTTGTAGGTGCGGAGCGAGACCTCCTCGGGATAACGGAACTTACTGATCGCCGCATTCTGAATGTCGATCGGAATGTCGATCAGCACAGGACCCTTTCTCCCGCTGTTGGCAATGTAGAACGCCTCCTTGAAAACATGGGGAATGTCATTGACATCCTTGATAAGATAGCTGTACTTGACAAAGGATTCCACCGCGCCTGTGATGTCGGCCTCCTGAAAAACATCACTTCCCAACAATTCACTGTTTACCTGACCGGTGATGCAGATCAGCGGAATGCTGTCCGCAAAGGCCGTCGCAATGCCGGTAATCACATTTGTCGCACCGGGGCCGGAGGTGACTGCGCAGACACCGGGCTTTCCGGTTATCCTCGCCATTCCGCTGGCGGCATGCGCCGCATTCTGTTCTGTCCTTATCAGAATCGTCTGAATTTCAGAGTCCAGAATACTGTTGAAAAAAGGACAGATCGCCACGCCGGGATACCCGAAAACCGTGGTAACTCCCTCCGCCTCAAGGCACTTTATGATCGCATCTGCTCCTATCATTCCTCATTCCCCCTTGTCTCACTTCCGATCAGTCTTTTTGCGAGTCTGACCGCCTCCGCCGCGTCGCGCGAATAGCCGTCAGCGCCGATTTCATCCGCATATTCCTGCGTAATGACCGCTCCGCCTATCATAATCTTTGCCGGAACCTTTTTCTCCTTAGCATAGAGAACGACCTCTTTCATGCGCTGCATCGTTGTCGTCATCAGCGCGGACAATGCGATGATCTGCGCGTTGTTTTCCAATGCCGCCTCTATGATCTTTTCCTTAGGAACATCCTTTCCGAGATCAATGACCTTAAAGCCGTAGTTTTTCAGCATCAATGCAACTAAGTTTTTGCCGATGTCATGGATGTCTCCCTCGACCGTTGCAATCACAACGACCGGCATGTCCTCGTCTGAATTTGCCTTCAAAAGCAGCGGCTCCAGAATATCAATCGCATTCTTCATCGCCTCCGCGCTGGCAATCAGCTGCGGAAGGAAATATTTGCCCTTGTCGAACAATTCTCCGACCTCGTTGATTGCCGGAAGCAGGATTTCATTCAACAATGCCGACGGTTCCTCCCTGGCATCCAGCGCCCGCTGTGTCAGCTTGGCAATCCCCGACCGGTTGCCCTTCATGACCGCGTTGTGAAGCTCCGCTCTTGCGGCGCTTTCCGTCCTTTCCCCTGCCGGTGCCTTGACCGCACCGGAGACCTCCGATGCCGCCTTCTCCGAGGCTGTGCCCTGACGTGAGGCAGCAGCAAGCGCAAGCGTTTCCTTCAGCTCGGCTTCCTTCTTCTCCCGCCTTTCCGTCACCTTTGCGGCGTATTCAATATAGCGGATGTCCGCCTCCTCCTTCGCAAGCAGCAGATCCGTCGCCAGCGCACAGCTGACAAGCAGCTCCTGCGAGGGATTTGCGATCGCCATGGTAAGTCCTTCCCTGATGGCAAGCGTCAGAAACACGGTATTGACAAAGCTCCGTTCCGGCATTCCAAAGGAAATATTCGATAAGCCGCAGATGGTGGCAAGTCCGTTTCTCTTGCAATAGCGGATCGTGTCAAGAGTCTCCAGTGCCGCTTGTTTATTCGCGCCGACCGTTGCCACCAGTCCATCGACGACGACATCCTCCTTCGTCATTCCGAGTTCTATTGCCCTCTGCAATACTGCCTCGATAATGCCGTTCTTTTCCTCCGGATTTTCCGGCAGTCCTTTATCTGACAGCGGCAGCAGGATAAACATTGCGCCGTATTTTTTCACGATGGGCAGCAGCTTCTCCAGCTTTTCCTTCTCCATGGAGACGGAATTGACCAAGGCTCTGCCCGGATAATGTCTTAACGCCGCTTCCAATACATCCACATGGCTGGAATCCAGCGACAGCGGCAGATTGGTAACGCCGCTCACTTCTTCGATCGCCCTGAGCATCATCGCTTTTTCATCAATGCCGCTCATTCCCATGTTGACATCAAGGATGCGTGCCCCGCCGCTCTCCTGCTCCTCGGCAAACTGCAGCACCTTGTCCATGCAACCTTCCCTGAGCTGTGCCTGCAGCAGCTTTTTCCCGGTCGGGTTGATCCGCTCGCCTACGATAATGAAGCCATCGTCAAGCCCGAAGGAAACCGTCTGCCGCTCCGACGTCAGATAGCGTATGCCCTCTTTTCTTCTCTCGACGGAAACGTCCACCTTCTTTCCGAAGGTGTCCCGGAGTCCTCTGATAAATTCCGGTGTTGTTCCGCAGCAGCCGCCGAGAATCGTTGCTCCGGCAGCCGTCAGCTGTTTCATTTCCTCGACAAATTCCGCGGCGGTCATATTGTAGCAGGTATGTCCCTCCTCGTCGAGAAAGGGCAGCCCTGCGTTTGGCTTTGCAATGATGGGGATATCCTTCGTGACACCCGCCATGTCTTCGATAATCTTGCGCATGGCTGCAGGGCCGGTGGAACAGTTCACGCCCACCGCACAGGCACCGAGACTCTCAAGGACGATGGCGGCAGATTTGGCATCCGTTCCGTATAAGGTTCTTCCGTCCGGCTCAAAGGTCATCGTCACCATGACAGGAAGCTCGCAGACCTCCTTTGCCGCGATCAGCGCTGCTCTCGCTTCGCCAAGGCTCATCATTGTCTCCACGACCAGCAGATCGGCTCCGGCAGCTTCCAGCTCGCGAATCTGTTCCTTATAAATATCAATCAGCTCCTCAAGCTCCATATTTCCCATGGGCTTGAGCTGTTCACCTGTCATTGTCAGGTCGCCGGCAACCAGAACCCTTCTGTCCTCTGCCGTGGAAGCAGCCTCTTTGGAGAGGGCGACCAGCTCCCGGATCATCGAGGACTGTCTGTCGGCAATTCCGTATTCGGCGAGCTTTACCCTGTTTGCGGTAAATGTGGGCGCGTACAGAATATCTGTACCCGCCTGTACATATTGCCGCTGTAAATCCACAAGGACATCTCTGTTTTCCAGAATCCAGCTCTCCGGGCACACTCCTGAAGGCATCCCCGCCTTGACAAGATTCGAGCCGGTTGCTCCGTCAAGATAAATATATTGTTCCGCTAATTCTTTGAATTCTTCGCGTGTCATGTGCTGTATCTTCCTCTGATGAAAAACTTAACATTAATCATACCACATATCGGAATTAATCGTAAAGGGGAGGATTTAACCTTTTTCCGGGCATGCTATTGCCAGATATTACAAAATATGATAAATTATAACGTAATGAAAAAGGAACCGGAGGATATAAGATTGAAAAATAAATTACGCCTGCTCATCACTGCTGTGCTGGCAACTGCCATGCTGACAGCCTGCGGCCAGAGCAACCAGCTTACGCAGTTTCATAGAGATATGGATGACTTTTGCACAAAGGTTTCGGAGATTGACCAGTCCATCAACAATATAGACGCCTCATCCGAAAATGCTGTGACAGAGCTCCTCGGCTATCTGGATGAACTGGACACTGCGTTCCAGAACTTTGCAAAGCTCGATTTTCCTGACGAATTCAACTATCTGGAGTCAACTGCCGCCGAGGCAAGCCAGTATATGACGGAGGCTGTTCAGAGCTATCATGACGCTTACAGCAACGGCTCCTACAACGAGTACACCGCAGATTACGCACAGGGAAATTATTCCAGAGCCTACAAGCGCCTTCAGATCATCCTCAGCTTTCTTCACGGGGAGACGCCTGATGGCATTGATATGAGCAGTGACGACTGACGAAAACAAAGTATTCCATAAGTTCATTGTAAAACGGCCATTTTCTTTTGATAGTGATGGTCGTTTTTCTTTCGCCTTTTCTCCAGTCTCCGCTCAGGTTATTGTATTTTACATAGCGGATCTGTATCCTGCTGTCCCGGTTTTTCTTTTCGGTGATATCCATCACTTCCAGAATTTGGCGTTTATATTCTTCAAGCTTCGCCTGCATTTCCGGAGTGGTCTGTCTCGAATACAGGGGGCTGAGCGCTATCTTTTTCTCCGCATCCCTTAATGCCTGCCCACTGTCAGGGCGGAGCTCTGCACAACGCACAACGATCCGGTCATTGTCATCAATAACTACGCCCCTGTAATAATCGCACTGGTAATCCTTATGCCATACTGTTTCAACCTCAGGAATAAATTTTCTTGTTTCACTTCCCATTTTATTTGTACCTTCTCCTTTGTCAGTCCATTAAAATCCCAAAGCCCAAACGCAAAACATTTTTCAGGATAAAATTCACGATCAGCAGAATCAGACCACCCCACAGATACCAGTAATGGAACTTCCATGGCCTGACTCTCTTAAAGCCAAGGCGGCTCAGTCCCTGCGTCAGCATGAAGCCGCAATAAATAAATACCAGATAAGGAATGAGCGGGTGATACCACAGAGCTTTCAGGAAATGTCCATGAAGCATGGCGATTAATGCTCTCGTCCCGCCACAGCCCGGACAGTAGATGCCAATTACAGATGAAAAGAAACAGGGAACTGGCGGGAGTATTTTGCGAAGCAGACATAGATACAGCACTGCCAGCATAATTACTGCCGCCAGTGCTGCAATTCCGATTTGAAAAAGTTCATCTTCCAGTGTAGCTTGTTTTTTCACTTTTTCCATATTTTGCATAGATTTTAATAAGTTCCGTACTCCTGCATCAGTTCCTGCATCATCTCTTCATAAGTGATCTCGCCGTTCATCACTCTCTGAATAAGGGGGCCAAAAGCCTGCAGAACATATATGTAGTACACTGAAACTATAGCGCCGAAAACAATCGCTATAATGGAACAAACAAGACCTGCAATACCGATTCCCTTGTTCCGGCTTCTCTTGTTTCCGACAATCGCCAGTATCAATCCAATGATACCGAACAGCACGCCGGGCACACCATAACAGCAGCACGCCGGAATTCCGATGATGCCGAGCACGAGGCTTGCGATCTGCATGCCGTTTGCCTTGTCAGAATCCCCTGAATTATAGTCGTAAGGAGCCTGATACTGCATGTTCGTGTAATCCTGATAGTTGCTTCCGCCTTGCTGTACATTTCCTGTTGGCTGGGACTCGTTCTGGTTGAACTGTCCGTTTTCGTAATTCTGTTCGTCCATATTTTCCTCCATTTCCACGCGCGCTCTTTGCGCATAACGAGTTTGTGTCAAGCGTGCGCCGACACAAATCTCGTGATTGAAAAATTCTATATTTTTCAATCTTTTCACCATTCTCTATGTTTTTTTAAGTACAATAGTATTATAACATTACTGTCGGTGTAAAGTAAATAGGAAGGTGGATAAATCACGTTACAGATTGCAAACTGCATATAGTGGGATATTCTTCATCCATCCTTGATCTACATACTTTTTTGTTGAAAAACGTACTGCCTCCTCCGGATGAAATTTGTCACAATAGGCTTTAAGGCTCTGTGAATGAATATTTGCATCTGCTTTTACTTCAATAGGGACAATGCGATTCTCCTTCTGAATCAGAAAATCCTGTTCAAAAGTAGCTTTTTCCGTTCCAAAATAATAAGGAGTATAATCCGTATCTGATATTAGTTGTTGCAAGACATATTGCTCGGTAAGAGCCCCTTTAAACTCTACAAAAATATCATTTCCTTCTATTATAGATTCTGCGTTTAGTTCACTTAACGCGCCCAGCAGACCGACATCCAACATAAAGATCTTATAGGCATTCAGGCTTTTATATGCCTTTAACGGCATATGTGGCTCATTCACACGGCTTACTTTGTGAATCAGTCCGCAGTCTAACAGCCATTGAATTGCTATTTCATAGTCACCGCTTCGCGCACCCTTCTTTATCTGACCAAAAAAGAATTTTTTGTTTTCCTTGGCGAGCTGCATAGGGATGGAATCCCATACCATCCTTATTCTGGGCAGTGTTCTGGAATCTATATGTTTGCCAAAATCAGCCTCATATTGTCTCACAATATCATCCTGTATCTGGCGAACCTCTTTATAATCTTTCTGAATGCTAAAAGCTTTTACCACCGCCGGCATACCGCCGGTATAATAGTAATTTTTAACCCAAAAAAGATATTTATCTGCGAAATTGTCAATTAATGTATAGTCCTTTGTGGAAAGTGCATCCGATAAAGGTTTCTCATCCATGGCGCACAAAAATTCTCGAAAATTCAGAGGATAAAGATCTAATATATCTACCTTTCCCACTGGATAGGAAACGACTTCATGAATCGCCACCCCTAACAATGATCCGGCTGCTACAACATGATATTCCGGTGCCTCCTCACAAAAATACTTTAAAGATTCCAACACTCTCGGCGTATCTTGAATTTCGTCCAAAATTACCAGTGTATCACCCGGGGTAATCGTTACCCCTGACTCAATATTCAGATTCATAATTATTCTCTGTACATCAAAATCCATCTGAAAGACATCATTCATTCGTTTATTATTGTAGAAAGATACATAAGCAACCTTTTTATAACAAATACGGCCAAACTCTTTCATTAACCAAGTTTTTCCAACCTGCCTTCCACGCATATTAGTATATCACATTTTTTCTTGGCTATTCAATTATATATTTAACATTTTTTCTTAGCTAATATGCTCAGAAATATACATTTTTTCTGACCATTGTTATGCCCCGTGGATCTATTTTATCTCCATTCCCATACTACATCTTCCCAATAGTTCGGCATCCGGTAAAAGAAAACAATGGTTGAGTCGGTCAGATAAAAATCTACCTCGTCCCATGAAGCAACTGTGTCCAGCCCCATTTCATCACTTACCTGCTGTAAAATTTCGTCGCTGTCTTTCCCTAAGAGCTCAGCTGCCGTTATCTCCTTCCCGGTTTCGCAGTCTATGGTAATACCGTCGAAATAAGAATAAGGGTGAGCACCGCCCATATAAGAGATGTCGTTATATTTAATACTGATATAATCCTCTCCCACAAGGGTAAGTTTCAACAGATGTCATGAATCATAAGGGGTACTAAATCCCTCTTGGGAAACTTACGCATTTTCTCTGTACGACAATTCATACTCATCGTATCATTCTCTGAAAATGATATGCAGAACAGCAGGCAATTTTTCCGAGCTGCTCATAATCAATATCATCCCTCAAATGTTCTTCTATATAGGTAATTGCAAGGTTTAATCTTTCAATCCACTCCATTTTTCTGCTCCTATCATCAAAGTAAGTATACTTATAAATTTTAACTTTTTCCTCTCATTATCTGCACGAAAAAGAGAGGCATCTAATTCTATACTGAATACATATTGGATAATGTAGCTAACGCTGCATCTAATTCCATATCAAGTCCAATATTCTTCATATTAATATGTTCCTCCGGCATCTTTGCAATAAACTGTCTGACGTCGTCCTTTACTGTCTCCGGTGTAATAATTACCTCATCCGGATTTATTATATTCATCAAACGGAACACATCATTTTTATGCTTTTTAATATCAGATGAATTCACATGCTCACCTTCGCTTTTTCGTCTGCAAAGGTCTAACCATGCCCTCATCTTAAATGGAATCAGATGCTCCGCTCCAAGAATTCCAATACCGTTCACTACTTTTCTTCCACTCATCATAAATTCGTAGTAATCATCATTCAGCATTATTGCTGAGAGGCTGGATACTTCATCCGAAATATGTAGTGGAGTAATTACCATATCACTCTCATGTAACTGATACCCCGGGTCTTTTGAAAACAATTCTATCATTATTGGATAATTTGAATTCTGTGGCTCTGTGAATCGATAAAAATGCAACCTTTCAGAGTTTTTCCATCCACATTTGTATGCCCCGGCCTTAATGAATTTCCATAATATCTCTCCAAATTCTTCAAGTCTGTTTTCGATCAGCAATATCATATCAATATCCTTAGTTGCGCGGAAATCAAGATTTGCCTTGCTCATCAGAATATCACAAGCAGTACCCCCGATAATCGTATAGCAATCCTCGTACCCCTTAAACGCTTCTCTAAGAGCCTTCAATCCTATTACCATTTGTATTCCTCCATGATCTCCTCTACCTGTATTTCTATCCGTTCATTTTCTACATTTTTAAGGCTTTGTACCAATGACACTATGTCTACTACATCGTCAAAGGCATAAACTGAAGGATCATATTTCCACAATTCAATTTCCACGTAATCAGTACCTGTCATAAGCTTAGGTTCGACTATTGCTTCCTTCGGAATATTCTTTAGCAACTTCTTATCCATAGCAAAAACTTTACATTTAGGATAATTCAATAGACTTTTTTTTGCCAGAGCTGTTTCTCCGGCAATAGGTAGATTCATATCAAAATTCCTAAGACTCACATATATTCTTTTCTGAACCGGCGACTGCAGGTACACGCTCGAAAGCTGATACAACTCCTTACCGGTTGCTACAGCCTTAATTATTTTACTAGTTCCTTCCTTTCGGGTTTCCAGTAAACCAAGTTCCTGCAGTTCCTGTACAGCTCTACTAACATTCATGGCTGACATATTAAGGTATTCCGCAAGCTCTGATTGGCTTCTTTCCGCTTGTTTCTTTTGGTAAATAAAATATAAGAGTAAAAACTGTGTAGAGGCAGATAATTTTTCAACTTTTTCTCTCTTACCTGCACAAAATTCCTTTAGGCTCATTCCTAATTCTGGTACATAAATTTGCGAATTTGGTACAATGAATGGAATTCTATTTTTAATTAATGCATTCCTCTGATAAGTAGAAACAGCATCCAGCCACAATATAACTGACATTTCGGCATATTTTTCAATTTCTTGCATTTCTTTTTTAAAAACGGACACATTAAAGTTATCCGAATTATTCTTCATTAAAACACTCTGTACATTTTCTAGCGAAAGCACAAAATACTCTCTCTTATTTCGCAAAAAAAGTGGCAATTTATTCTTACCATTCCAATTTTCAATTTCAACCCTTGCTCCAAATATCTCCGCCAAATATTTTTTCATAGAAAACATCCTTTAACATTTTTACTTTATTCTAACATTTGTTTTGTTAGTATTCAATGCTTTTTGTTAGAAATATTTATTTACAAGGCCACGATTCAACCTCGGACTTTGCAAAAAAAGGACAAACCATGCCTACCGCGACTTGGTTTGTCCTCAAAAATTGTTTTTTAGATATTATTAGAACTTGCCTGCCTTAGCAGCTTCCTCGATGGATACGGCAACAGCTACCGTAGCGCCAACCATCGGGTTGTTACCCATTCCGATCAGACCCATCATCTCAACGTGAGCCGGAACGGAGGAAGAACCTGCGAACTGTGCATCGGAGTGCATACGTCCAAGCGTATCGGTAAAGCCGTAGGAAGCAGGGCCTGCAGCCATGTTATCGGGATGCAGGGTACGTCCTGTACCGCCGCCGGATGCAACGGAGAAGTACTTCTTGCCGGCTTCGATTCTCTCCTTCTTATAAGTACCTGCTACAGGATGCTGGAATCTGGTCGGGTTGGTGGAGTTACCGGTAATGGAAACGTCTACGTTCTCCTTCCACATGATTGCAACACCTTCGGGAACGCTGTTAGCGCCATAGCAGTTTACCTTGGAACGAAGTCCCTCGGAGTAAGCGATTCTCTCGATCTCCTTGACCGTGTTGGTGTAGGGATCGTACTCAGTCTCAACAAAGGTAAAGCCATTGATACGGGAAATGATCTTTGCTGCATCCTTTCCGAGACCGTTCAGGATAACGCGCAGAGGCTTCTGACGAACCTTGTTTGCCTTCTCTGCGATACCGATTGCACCCTCTGCTGCTGCAAAGGACTCATGACCTGCAAGGAAACAGAAGCAGTCTGTATCCTCTTCCAGAAGCATCTTGCCAAGGTTGCCGTGTCCAAGACCAACCTTACGGGTGTCAGCTACGGAACCGGGGATACAGAAGGACTGAAGTCCCTCACCGATTGCAGCCGCAGCCTCGGATGCCTTGCGGCAGCCCTTCTTGATTGCGATGGCAGCACCTACGGTGTATGCCCAGCATGCATTCTCAAAACAGATCGGCTGGATCTTCTTCACCTGCTCATAGACATCCAGACCTGCATCCTTGGTAATCTTCTCTGCTTCTTCGATAGAGGAGATACCATAGCTGTTCAATACAGCAGTAATTTTATCAATACGTCTTTCATATGATTCAAATAAAGCCATTTTTCCTGTCCTCCTTTATCCTTTTTTATTCTTTTCTGGGATCAATGATCTTTACAGCATCATCCACGCGGCCATACTGTCCCTTGGACTTCTCGTATGCGGTGGTAGGATCATCACCCTTCTTGATGAAGTCGGTCATCTTGCCGAAGTTTACGAACTGGTAACCGA
>OIZA01000524.1_pt1 | contig 18756 bp, 18 predicted proteins | sample 1588381 | NCBI WGS metagenome assembly OIZA01 (sample SAMN03283277) | human gut metagenome | biome: human-associated habitat; material: feces | host: Homo sapiens | place: Peru | collected 2012 | reverse complement strand
GACAAGGGCCCCGGCCTGTTGGCAAAAATCTGGAGGAAAGTATGGAAGGCTTAAATTTAGTAACACAAAATGATCCGAAAAACCCTGCTGCGGAGGCGTACAGGGTAATCCGTACCGGCGTCCAGTTTGCGCAGGCAGGCAAGGAGCTGCAGACTATCGCTTTGACAAGCTGCACGCCGAACGAGGGCAAGAGCATGACGGTTGCGAATCTCGCAATTGTACTTACCCAAGCTGGCAAAAGCGTGCTGATTATGGACTGCGATATGCGCAATCCGACGGTACACAAGAATTTTCATCTGTCTAATAAGGTTGGCCTTTCGAGCTGCATCAGCATGGGCACTGCGCTTTCTGACGCTGTACAGAAGACTAGCATCGAAGGATTGTACGCACTGACAGGCGGTGTGATTCCGCCGAATCCGAGCGAGCTGCTGGGCAGCGAACAAATGAAGAACCTTTTGCAACGCGCGAAGGAACAGTACGATTATGTGCTCATCGACACGCCGCCGGTTATGCCGGTTACAGACGCTTTGATAGTGAGCCGCTTCGTAGATGGCATGATTCTTGTTATTGCCAGCGCCGAGGTAAAGGTGGAGATGGCGCGAGATGTGAAGAACCAGCTGGTTAACGCTGGTGCGAACATCCTCGGTGTAGTGCTGAACAAGGTGCGCAGTGAGCATCACGGCTATGGCTATGGGTATTATTACTACTACGGTAACGATGGCGAGAAGCATAAGAAAAGCAACTAAAACAGAGAGCTTTGAGGTTGGTGGAAAGCTGCTGTTTTGAGGAAGTAATGAGGGCAGAGTCGCGAGGTTGGAATGAGGCTTTGCTTTAAGGAAGTATAGGGAAGATTAGGGAAAAGGTGCTTTGATGAGTAAAATAAGCGACATTGCCAAGCGCAGCCTTGATGTGTTTGGTGTAATTTGTGGATTACCGGTGGTTGTGCCGATAGTTTTGTATGCACGACATAGAATCAAAAAGGATAGTCCTGGCAAGGTGCTTTTTGATGGTGAGCGTCTTGGCGTTAATGGCGAGCACTTCAAGTGCTACAAAATGCGTAGTATGTATACAAATGGCGATGAAATTCTTGCCGAGTTCTATGCCAAAAATCCAGAAAAGAAGCTGGAATACGAAACGTATCATAAGCTGGATGATGATCCGCGTATTACGCCCTTTGGCGCCTTTATCCGTAAGACGAGCATTGACGAGTTGCCGCAGCTGTGGAATGTGTTTGTTGGTGATATGAGCCTTGTTGGGCCTAGACCGTATTTGCCAAGTGAGCTAAAGGATATGGGGGAGGCCGCACAGACCATTTTACAGGTGAAGCCTGGTATAACTGGTTATTGGCAGGTTAATGGCAGGAGTGGGGTAGATTTTGAAAACAGACTGCTTATGGATTGCTGGTATGTGAAGAACAGGAGCTTGTGGATGGATGTAAAGCTGCTTTGGCAGACGGTTGGTGTTGTGCTTATGAGGAAGGGTGCGAAGTAATAAGCATATTGAAGGTCATAAGGAATTTTTATGATAGTAGATATTAACAAGAAAGTTTTTAATAATATTTTAGAAGAGATTCTAAAAACAAAAGAATTTACTGATAGTAAAAATGGTAAATTAGATATATCACAAAAAAAGCAAATACATGAAATGAAAGCTTTTTTTGAAGCTATATCTAATGAAGATTTTTCAAATCATAGTAATGCCAAATACAATGAACGACAAGGAATTTTATTTTTAGTAAAAGAACTTAAGCATTTAGGTACTTATGGTTTACTAAATGAAAGTCAAGATGACATTAAGAAAACTATTAAAAATATTTATAATTGCTTTGAGTTGGTTTTCCCAAGGGATAAATTTGCTAATTATCGTTCATTAGCCGATAAGATATCTCAGAGTATAGAGTTAAACACTCAAGAGTTTGTAGCAGAAAAATTACTGAATGCTTTGGGCTTAACGACTAAAGATCAAAAGTATAATGAGAATAAATCTATTATGCTTCAAATTTTAGCTAATAAAGAGAATATAGAGAACATAACAAAAGATGTAGAATATATTACCCGAAGGATTCAAGATGCAAAATCAAATCTAAATACTTCTGAATTTGCTTTTAATAAAGAAAGAGAAGAGCTTTTAGAAAAGCTTATAAAAGAAAACGATAATTATAAAACGGAACTTAGTAGAAATACTGACGATAATTTTACTGAACTACAAAAAAACATTCAAGAACAAAGAATAGCAATAAAGGATACTATAAGACAAATAACAGTTCTTCAGGATAGACTTAGCAGGATAGATCAGAATGTTTATCGTGAAGAGTTAGCAATATACTTTTTAAAAGAACATGACGCATTAAAAGGGAAAATAGAACCTATTTCTTTATTTGCGAGTGTTATAGTTACTATTGGTACGTCTCAAGCATTATTTAATCTTTTAAGTCAAATTAGCTCAGAATTTAATTTGATTACAAAGATAGAGGTATGCTTCAGTTTATTTGTCCTAATATCTTGGTGCTATGATTTGTTACTTAAAAAAATCGATAGTAAAAAAAGAAAAATCAATATTAAGAATATCATAAATATATTAACGCCTTATTGGTGTTGGCTGTTTGCTACTTTAGCAGGGATGGGAAGCATTCTTTATAAAGCAGTTGAGTTAAGCGATATAATTAAGGCTTCATTGGCCGATAATACTCAGCCACTAAACTCTGTTTTACCATACTTTGGCATCTATGTTATTTTAGTTTGGTTTACATGGTTTTCGTCCAAACAGTTTTCTTATACAAAGCAGATATGTGATGAATATGAGTATAAATATGCTTTATCTAAATCATATATTATTTATAAAAATGAAGCTGAAAATGTTATTACAGAACATTCTTCAAATGCAGTTTTGCTGGCGTTATTGGATTCTGTAATTAAGAATATTGCTCATAGCCCTGTACAAAGCGTAAAGCAAGATGTGCATACCCCATTTAGTGAGGTTTTAAAAACAGCTAAAGATTCAGTGAAAATTAGTGAGCACGAAAGAAATATATGAAGAATTCCGGGTATCATTTGATTTTTGACCTTGATATTAAATTTTTTATGCTTTAAAAAGAATAGATAGGAGTTTTTAAATGATTATCACGAAAACACCATTCCGTATGTCCTTTTTTGGCGGTGGAACAGATATGCCAGCATTTTTCAGAGAATATGGAGGAGCAGTACTTTCTACAACGTTTGACAAATACTGCTATGTAAATGTTCGCCATCTGCCACGTTTCTTCGATTATTCTACAGAATTATCTTATTCAAAAATCGAACGTGTTACAGCTTTAGATTCCATCGTTCATCCTGCAATTCGTAATGCAATGCATATGTTAGATATGCACGAAATACGCCTAACGTATGAAGGCGATTTGCCAGCACGTTCTGGACTAGGGACTAGCAGCTCTTTTGCAGTTGGTATGCTCAATGCTTTTTATGCTTTGAAGGGAAAATATGCAGATAAAAAGCTTTTAGCAGATAAGGCAATTTATCTTGAACGTGAATTGTGCAATGAAGCTGGCGGTTGGCAGGATCAGATTGCGGCAGCTTTCGGTGGTTTGAACAAGATAACTTTCTCTAGCGAAGGATATGAGGTCAAGCCTGTTATAATTCATCCGGAACGCAAACAGCAGCTTGATAATAATCTACTAATGTTCTTTACCGGCTTTACACGTTTTTCTTCTGATGTGCAAAAAGCGAATGCAGGTAAGGTTGATAAAACAAAGCAGCTTTTGGAAATGTTTGGACTTGTAGATGAATCTGAAAAGGTTTTGACAGACAAGCATAGCGATTTGAGCGACTTTGGTCGTCTTCTTGACCATACATGGCATTTGAAGCGTCAGACTGGCAATGCAGTTTCTACTAATAGCATTGATGAATTATATCAAAAAGGTATTAATGCAGGTGCGATTGGCGGCAAGCTGCTTGGCGCTGGTGGCGGTGGCTTTTTAGTATTTTATGTAGAACCAGACAAACAGGATGCTGTAAAAAAAGCTATGAGCGACTTACTATATATTCCTTTTCATTTTGAAAATGGTGGTACACGAGTAATTTATTATGCAGCTGAAGATTATAAGTTGAATGATGAAAGAATGGTGGCTTGTAAATGAAGGTAGTAATAATGGCAGGTGGCAGGGGAACTCGTATAACTTCTGTTGCTAGCGATATTCCTAAACCAATGATAAAAATAGGTGACAAACCAGTTCTTGAGCATGAATTAGAATGCTTGCGAAGTCAAGGCTTTACAGATATCATCATAACGGTTAGTCATCTTGGTCATATTATTATGGACTACTTTGGCGATGGCAGCAAAGTTTCTCCAGCTACTGGTAAACCGTTTGGCGTGCATATCGAGTATTACTTTGAAAAAGAGCCGTTAGGCAACGCTGGTGCATTGTTTAAGATCAAAGAAAAGCTCACCGAGGACTTTTTGCTGCTAAACGCTGATGCGCTTTTTGATGTTGATTTTAATAGGTTCGTAGACTATCACAGGCAGCATGGTGCATTGGTAACGCTTTTTGCTCATGCTAATGATCATCCTTATGATAGCGGACTCCTAGTGGTTGACAAGGATAATTACGTGCAGCAGTGGCTGACGAAAGAGGATGAGCGGCCGCAGTATTATAGGAATATAGTAAATGGTGGTTTGCACGTTCTTTCTCCAAAAGTTTTAGATGTTGAAATAAATACACCTAAAGTAGATTTGGACAGACAAATCTTAAAGCCGCTTGCAGGTACAGGAAAGATGCTGTGTTATAACAGTCCTGAGTATGCGAAGGATATGGGTACACCAGAACGCTATTATGCAGCATGTGCAGATTATAAGTCCGGAAAAATTCAAGGAAAGAATCTGCGTAATAAGCAAAAAGCAATATTCTTAGACCGAGATGGAACGCTTAATAAATATGTAGGCTATTTGCGTACTCCTGAACAGTTCGAGCTAGTGGAGGGAGTTGGAGAAGCAATCAGAAAGATAAATCTTTCTGGATATCTTGCTATTGTCGTCACTAATCAACCTGTGATTGCACGTGGTGAGGTTACTGTAGATGGTCTGCAGCAAATCCACAATAAAATGGAGACTATGCTTGGTAAAGAAGGAGCATACTTAGACGGCGTTTATTATTGCCCGCATCATCCAGATAAAGGTTTTGCTGGTGAAGTTGAAGAACTAAAGATTGTTTGTGAATGCAGAAAGCCTAAAGCAGGCTTATTGTTGCAGGCCGCTAAAGATTTCAATATTGACCTATCACAGTCGTGGATGATAGGTGATAGCGAGAATGATGTATTAGCAGGCAAGAATGCAGGTTGTAAGACTGCATTTCTAGGTAATGGTAAATTTGGACAGGATATTAGTATTAATTCAATAGAGGAATTTATGAAAATGGAGAAAGTTGATGGATAAAATATGGGAAATATCTCATTGTTTATATAAAATTGGGGGGGTAAAACTTTTTGCAAGAACGTTTGAGTTGCTGGGATTTATCATTAATTCAAATGCAATATCGGCAAAAGCAAGTATTGGTAAAGGTACTATTTTTCATCATCATGGCTGTGGTTGTGTTGTACATGATAAAACTATAATCGGCAAGGATTGCAAAATATTTCAGAATACAACAATTGGGAGTAAATGGTCTAATGGTATATGCGATGGAGGGGCGCCTGTGATTGGAGATAATGTATTTATTGGGGCAGGTGCTGTAATCCTTGGAGATATAACAATAGGAGATAATGCCATTATTGGTGCTAATGCAGTTGTTTTAAATAATATACCATCAAATGTGATAGCTATTGGAATACCAGCGAAAATCATAACAAATAGAATGGATGTGGAGTAGTGAAATATATAGAGGAACTGCTAGAGAGACACAATAAACTTATTGTATGCAAGAATGATATTGTCAACTCTTATAATATATTAGAAAGGTGTTTTCTTGACAATAAAAAATTATTAATAGCAGGCAATGGTGGGTCGGCAGCAGATGCTTTACATATTGTTGGAGAATTAATGAAAGCTTTTGTTTTGCCACGTAAGTTGAATAAGCAAATTTGTGACAGCATAGAGAAGAACAGTAAAAACTCGGCTTACTTGAAAGAGAATTTACAAATGGCTTTGCCCGCAATTTCTTTAGTAAGTGAAGTAGGATTAACAACTGCATATTGTAATGATGTAGCGTCTGATTTAATCTTTGCTCAACAGGTATTGGGGTACGCAGAGACAGGAGATGTATTTTTAGGAATATCTACTTCGGGTAATTCTATAAATATAATTTATGCAGCTGAGGTTGCTAAAGCTATGGGAATGTATGTTGTTGGATTAACTGGTGAAACAGGAGGTAGACTTAAAGATATTTGTGATGTTTGTATCAGAGTGCCAGAAAAAGAAACATTTAAGGTGCAGGAATTACATTTGCCTGTGTATCATGCGTTGTGTTTGGAGATAGAAAAAAGATTCTTTGGAGATGTAGCTAAATGAACAAGCAACCATTACTTAATACTTTTGTTAATAATTTAACAATGCCTGAAACAGTATGTGAAATTGAAAAACTGATAAAATCAGCTGCAAACTCATATATCGTTGCAATTAATGTAGATGTTGTAACTAAAATTGAAGAAGACAAATATCTTAAAGAGATAGTAGATAATGCTAATTTGGTTTTAGTTGATGGAAAACCTTTAATCTGGATTTCTAAGCTTTATGGAAGACCACTGAAAGCTAAAGTTTCTGGTTCTGATTTAGTACCACTGCTTTGTGAAAAAGCTGCACAACGAGGCTACAAAATTTTTATTATTGGTGGTAAAGATGGTATTGCAGATAAAGCAAAGCAATGTTTAGAAAGAAAAATATCTAATATTAATATTGTTGGTACTTATGCTCCGCCGATTGGATTTGAAAAAGATGAAAATGAATTAAACCGTATAAATGAAATGATTTCTGAAGTAAACCCAGACATTCTTATTGCATGTTTTGGGTGTCCTAAGCAGGAAAAATGGATTTATGAGAATATTGGAAAATATAGAGCCAAGGTTTCAATATGCGCAGGTGCTACAGTAGATTTTTTAGCAGGAAATGTTAAACGTGCACCTCTATGGATGAGTGAAAATGGATTAGAGTGGTTTTACAGATTTTTACAAGAGCCAAAGAGAATGTTCAAGAGATACTTCGTTGATGATATGAAAATATTTAAGCTAATTTTGAAGTATAGAAAAAATTGAGGTGTGATAGATGGAAGGGAAAAATAATACATGCTTGTTAATTATGCCAGCACTTTTTTCTGGTGGTGCAGAAAAGCAATATCGGTATATTATGTCTGAAATAGCAGATAAAAATAGAAAAGTAGTTGTATTATTATTAAATCTACCGCTTAAAGGTGAAGAAGAAAAAACTAAAATTTTTATTGATGAACATAAAAATATAGAATTTCATCAATTGGATGGAAATGTTCTCAATTGCAATAAAAATAGTAAAATATCTATTTTCTTGAGTAAAATATTAGCATTGTATAAGCAGTGGAGATGGATACATAGTTATTTGAAGAATAATAAAATCAATGTGGTAATGTTTAGCTATGTTACACAGTTGTTACTAACACCTCTTTTTAACAAAAATAATATAAAGGTAATTTTTAATGAAAGAAATACCGGACGACAAATTTGCGATAAAGCTTTTAAGATAAAATTATTGCAAAAATGTTTTGCTATTATAGCAAACTCAAAGTATGCGGCAAATTATATAGAAGAGAGAACAGGATTAGATGTAGAAATTTTTAATAATGGAATGGAAAAAAGAAAAATAGAACATCTTACGCATAACTTTTTTGTTATTACAGTGCCTGCTAGGATTGTAAAAATTAAAAATCAAATGCTTGTCTTAAAATCTTTAAATTTGATGAAAAATAAACAAGATATTCGCATCAAATTTGCTGGAATTACTGAAGATGAGCAGTATGAAAGCGAATTAAAAAATTATATTAAAAAACATAATCTACAAGAAAATGTAGAATTTATGGGTTATGTTAATGATATGAATTCACTTTATGCACAAACAGATATATTGGTATTGCCTTCATTCGAGGAAGGTACTCCAAATGTTCTTTTAGAGGCATACATGTATAGACTTTTTCCCTTGGCATCTAATATTCCAATGAACAAAGATTGCTGTCTTTATGAAGAATTGTTGTTCGATCCCAATGATCCTCAAATGTTAGCAAACAAAATAGATTTAGTAAGAAAACAACTCCTTGTAAAAGACGTAAAAAAAGTATTGGATTCCAATGAGTTATATGTTAATAGTGAATATAGTATAAAAAAATTAAAAGAAAGATATTCAAGATTACTTGGTTGCTAAATTCGCATAGGTGGTTTTCATTATGAAAAAGATTTTATTTATTAATAATCAACTTGGTGGTGGCGGAGCAGAAAGAGTACTTATATTAATAGCTAATCATCTTGCTAATAATGAAGAGTATTCTGTTTCTATATTGTCTTTGCATAAGACCAAACAAAAGTATGACATTGATAACAAAGTGATAGTTAACGAAATTGATTCTGGTGACAATGGAACACTAAAGATTATTAGCACTATAAGGAAAAATATTTTAGAGGTGAAACCAGATATCGTCATATCGTTTGAATATCATATGAATATGAAAGTTATTTTAGCTACAATTGGTATGAAGAAATTGAAAATTATTATCTCTGAAAGAAATGATCCTGCAAAAAAGGGAGGAAAATTTCCTTTAAAACAGCTACGAAATCTTTTATATAAAAAAGCTGATTGTTTAATTTGTCAGACACCTGATGCAAAAAAATATTTTCCATACGGTATACAAAAGAAGTCAGTTATTATTCCTAATCCAATAAAAAATGATTTACCATATGCGAAACAAGAAAATACAAAGAAAGAGATAGTGAATTTTTGCAGACTTGAACCTCAGAAAAACTTGAAATTACTTATAGATGCGTTCTATGAATTTTCTAGAGAATATGATGATTATATTCTAAGCATTTATGGTGATGGAAGCTTACGTAATGAATTGGAAAGCTATATTATCCAACTGGGCATTCAGAACGAAGTAAATTTATATCATGCTCTTCCTAATATTCATGAAAAAATTAAAGATGCGATGATGTTTGTATCTTCATCTGATTTTGAAGGGCTGTCTAATTCAATGATAGAGGCTATGGCAATAGGATTGCCAGTTATATGTACCGACTGTCCTTGCGGTGGAGCTAGAATGGTTATAGAGAATGCTGTTAACGGCTTGTTAGTTCCGATTAAGGATAAAGAAAAAATGGTAGAGGCAATGAAAAGAATTGCCTCTGATGAGAACTTTGCTAAAATGTTGGCTGTTGAGAGTATAAAAATTAGAGACTTATTGGCCACCGATAAAATAATAAGCACTTGGGAAAAGGTGATAGGATGATTATTTCATTAAAGAAACTTACAGAATGGATGATATATTTATATATCATTATTATGATGATTTCTGGTAGTACCGGAGATTTAGCAGTTAAAATTGTAAGGGTATGCATAATGCCGTTTTTAATGATGAGTGTCCTTGGAGATTCTTCGATAAGATTTGTAAAATCAAAATATTGCTTGTGGGCAATACTTTTTCTACTTTACAACGTAGTGATGTGCTTTTTTGCTTTTTCAAAGTCCTATGCAGTTGAATATACTCTCACACTATTCTATGTAATCATCGTTAATGTCTTTATATGTCAATACATTTACAATCATAGGTATATAATAATATCAATTTTAAAAGTGTTCATGTTTGGAGCTTTGCTTCAAGGGCTTTTAATATATGGGCAAAATGGTTTGTTAGTTTTTTTGTCGGCTAGGGCTACAGAAGATACTAGTGCTAATACTGTAGGCTTTTATAGTGCAATGGCAGCAGTATTTGCTTTTTACTTTTACTTGAATTCTAAAACAAATAAAAAGTATATTTTTATCGGTGTTATTTCGACTATATTTTTAATTTTATCTGCATCTAGAAAAGCATTCATGTTTTTAGGTATTCCAATAGCGGTATATCTTATTATCAAAAGCAAGAATCCGATAAAAGTTTTCAGAAATCTATTGCTTTCTTTTTTGGCAATGGCTATTTCGATTTTAATAGTGTTAAATGTTCCTTTTTTGTATGATATAGCTGGTAATCGCATTGAAGGACTACTAAATGCGTTTGTTTTTGGTGGCGTGATAGATAGTAGTACCGACACACGATTATCCTTAATTGAATTTGGCATGACTTATTTTCAGGAAAGACCCTGGTTTGGCTATGGTATGTCTAATTTTAAAGCTCTTGTAGAAGTTTATAGAAGTTGGGGAAGTCTTTATTATGCCCACAATAATTATGTGGAATTACTTGTCGATTGTGGTATTGTTGGTACGCTACTGTATTTTTCGCTGTATGTTGATATGTTTATTTCAGGATTAAAAAACATGAAGTATCGTATACCTATACAGATGTTAGCAATGGGATGTTTGATTAGCTTTATGATTTGTGAATATGGTATGGTTACGTATAACGAAGCAATCTATCAATTGTTGCTTATTATCTTTTTTTTCATTTTGAAGGATAAACATCAGATTATTTATAAAATCTAAGGAGAGAAAAATGAGGACTATATTACATAAGGCAATAAGTTTTTTGGCTGCACGTGGTTTTTTTTGTTGGTTAGATGATAAAAAATATTTGAAATTAAACTATTGGTCACGAATGGGTATCAAACCCAACCTTACTAATCCCAAAACCTTTAATGAAAAGCTTCAGTGGTTAAAACTACATGACCGCAAACCGGAATATGTTATTATGGTTGATAAATATGCAGTACGTAAGTATATTGCTGATACGATTGGCGACGAATACCTTATTCCCTTGTTGGGGGTTTGGGATAATCCGGATGATATTGATTTTGATGTTTTACCGAATCAATTTGTGCTTAAGTGCAATCATAACTCAGGATTAGGAATGTGTATATGCAAGGATAAGGGTAAACTCAACATAGAAAAGGTTAAAGCTGAATTACGGAAAGGTTTAAATCAGGATTATTATCTGACCTGTCGTGAATGGCCCTATAAGAATGTAAAGCGTAGAATTATTGCTGAAAAATATATGTCTGATGAAGGTAAAGAAGAATTGTCCGACTATAAAGTTTTGTGCTTTAATGGAGAACCTAAAATCGTTGAGGTTCATAAGGGGCGCTTCAATGGTCAGCATACACAAGATTGTTATGATGAGTTTTGGAATAAAACTAATATTGCACAATATGATTTGCCGAATACTGAAGAAATAATACCTAAACCTGCATTTTTAGATGAAATGCTATATTTATCTAAATTATTATCGAAAAATTTAATTCATGTTAGAGTTGACTGGTATTTTACGAATAACAGGTTATACTTTGGCGAGTTAACTTTCTTTGATGGCTCAGGCTATAATCTGTTTTGTGGAGATGCTGATGAATTGTTAGGTAGTTGGATTAAACTACCTGAGTAAAAGGAGATTTTTATGTTTAAGTGCATAATTGGTGCTGATATAGTTCCAACAGAGTCTAATTCTACTTTGTTTGCAAATGCGGACATAGAGAAATTAATTGGTAATGACATAAAAAAACTGTTGGACAGTGTGAATTTTACAATTTTCAATCTAGAGGTTCCTTTGACAGATTTGAATACTCCGATTAAAAAATGTGGTCCGAATCTTATTGCACCTGCGAAAACAATAGCTGGTTTGAAAGCTATTAATCCACATTTCTTTACGCTTGCCAATAACCATATTCTAGACCAAGGGGAACAAGGATTAAAGTCTACTATTACTCTTTTAGATGAGCATGGTATTGCGTATGCTGGTGCAGGTAAAGATTTAGCTTCGGCAGCAAAACCCTATATATTGGAACAAGAAGGAAAGAAAATAGGTTTTTATTGCTGTGCTGAGCATGAATTTACCATTGCCACAGAAAATACTCCTGGTGCCAATCCTTTTGATCCATTGAACAGCTTGGATCATGTGATGGAGTTAAAAAGTCAATGCGATTATGTAATTGTTTTATATCATGGTGGTAAAGAACATTACCGGTATCCATCACCGTATTTACAAAAGGTTTGTAGGAAGATAGTGGATAAGGGAGCAGATATTGTTGTATGTCAGCATAGCCATTGCATAGGCTGCGAAGAGAAGTGGCATGGCGGCACGATTGTTTATGGTCAAGGAAATTTTTTGTTTGATGATTGTGATAATGAATTTTGGAATACTAGTTTGTTAATAGAACTTAAATTAGATAATAAGTTAGAGGTTTCTTATATCCCTCTATGTAAAGATAGTAATTGTGTAAGATTAGCTGATGGAACAGAAGCGAACTCGATAATGGCACAATTTTATAAACGTTCAAAAGAAATCTTATCTAAAGGTTTTATTCAAGAAAACTACTCAAAATTTGCTGAATCAATGAGTGTAGGGTATTACTATAAAATTGCTGGTAAAACTTCAAGTTTCTTGCCAATAAGAATTATTAACAAACTTAGCAATTATCTGTTCCTAAAATGGATTTACGGTTCAAAGGAAAAAGCAATGATTGAAAATTGTTTGGAATGCGAAGCACATAGAGAATTATTTAGTCAATTCTTAAAGGATAGTAGAAAAGGCAGGCTTTAAGTTAAGTGGCAACAATCAATGAAAAAATAGCAGCATCAACTAAATGGACTTTCATTACCGAAGTGATGGCTAAGCTGGTAAATCCTATCAGTAATATGATTTTAGCTAGATTATTAGCGCCTGAAGCTTTTGGTGTTTTAGCGACAGTTTTAATGATACTGTCATTTGCTGATATGTTGGCTGATGCAGGATTCCAGAAGTATATAATTCAAAAGGAATTCAAGGATGCTCTTGAAAGGGAGCAGTGTATTTTAGTTGCAATCTGGAGCAATATAGCATTAGGCTTTGCACTATGGATAGGAGTTCTTATATTCCAGGATAAATTAGCAAGCTTGGTAGGCAATCCTGGTTTAGGTAATGTATTGGCAATAGCTGGTATGGCTATTCCTTTGACGAGCATTTCTAGCGTACAGCTTGCTTTGTTAAGAAGAGATTTTAACTTTAAGGCCATTTTTGCTTTTAGGCTGTGCGTAATCATTGTTCCGTTATTGATTACAGTGCCTTTGGCATATTGTGGTTATGGTTACTGGTCATTAATTATTGGTCATATTACAGCACAAGCGTTATTAGCAGTTACGGTTACTAAGTATTCAAATTTCCATCTTCGTTTGTATTATAATGTCAGTCATTTATTAGATATGCTCTCATTTTCTATTTGGACATTAATAGAGTCGATAGCTATTTGGCTGACAAGCTGGGTTGATATTTTTATCGTTTCTTCATTCTTTAGTGCACATTATTTGGGGTTATATAGAATGTCAATGGTAGCTGTTAACGGGTTATTAGCAGTTGTTTCTGGTGCTATTGTACCAGTTTTGTATAGCGCACTTTCTAGGTTGCAGACAGATAATGAAAAATTTATAGGCATGTTCTACTATATCCTGAAAAGGACAGCATTTTTAGTAATACCATTGGGAATTGGATTATACGTATACAAAGATTTAGCTAGGAGTATTTTGTTTGGCGATAAATGGTATGAAGCAGATATGATGATAGGCTTGTGGGGTATAACTAGTTGCCTGTCAATTATCTATTGTCATTTTTGTAGTGAATTGTATCGTGCAAAAGGAGCACCTAAGGTTTCCTTCTTAGCTCAGGTATTACATATGGCTTTTCTGATACCTGTCATGTACTATTTTTCCAGCAGCTTTGATGACCTAGTTTATGTACGAAACTTTGCTAGATTACAGTTTATTGTTGTGCATTTGTTGTTAGTACATATCTTTTTCAAAGTTAGTCCAGTTAAAATGTTTACAGTTACAGTACCTTATATAGGCGCTGGCGTAATAATGGGAGGCTTTGCATATTATACTAGGGGCATGTTTGGCAATGTTTTTTATGATTATATTTCTATACCATTATGCGTAATGCTGTATTTTGCGTGTTTGTATTTCATTCAGCCAGAACGCAGGATATTGGGAGAAATTGTTAAGAATAGAAGCTTATATTAATGAAAGGAATTGACAATGTTACATGAAAACAAATATGCTTTTGACAGACAGACAGACAGACAGACAGACAGACAGAGGTAGATAATTGCTCTTTTGTAAAGTGCTGTTTAATGTTTTTAGTTGTTTTTTACCATAGCATTTTATTTTATAGTGGTATTGATTGGTTTGTTGGGGAAGCATTATATGTTGTAAATTCGTTGAAGTGGCTTTCTGGCTGGTTGAATAGCTTCCATATATACGCTTTTACACTGGTATCAGGTTACTTGTATTTCTACTTGCGATATGAAAATGGAAAATATCAAAAGCTAAAGGGGTTCTTGGTAAACAAAATAAAAAGGCTTATAGTTCCGTATGTTTTTGTATGTATTATTTGGGTGATTCCAGTAACATGCTTGTTCTTCGATTATACTGTTGGGGATATTTTTAAGAAATATATTTTAGCAACTGCACCTAGTCAGCTTTGGTTTTTATGGATGCTGTTTGATGTTTTTATGTTAGTGTACTTTCTATCTGACACTATATGTAGAAGCAATGTGGTCAGTTTCATTGTATCTTTGGCAGGCATAGTGATAGGTATAGTTGGTAGCAAGTTGTTTCCAAACGTATTTTGCATCTGGACTGGCTTTATCTATATCGCTTATTTCATTTTAGGTTGCAAAATTAGGCAATATGGCAGTGATAGGTTAAAGCGATTTGGTGTTATTACTTGGATTTTGGCTCACACTGGATTGTATGTAGCGGTGACATATTTGAAGTCCTTTAATGGCTTGCTTTTTAAAATAAGTGGTTTTGGCCTTACCGTAATTCTTCAGTTAATAGGTGCTGTGATGGCATTTCTCGTTTTACAAAAGCTTGCAGGCTATGTTGATTGGAAAAACAATAAATTAATCAAAGGCTTTTCACAGATATCTATGCCGATATTCCTTTTACATCAGCAGCTTATCTATTTTTCAATTGCTTTATTTAACGGACTCGTTAATCCATACGTGAATGCGATTATTAATGTGGTGTTTGCTATAGTTGGTTCTGCTATTATTACTAAGCTGCTTTACAAGGTTAGATTATGTAGATTGCTGATGGGTGAAAAGCAGTGAGTGCTCATACTTGTGTAATTTAAGTAACTGTATATTACGGACGAGTTGACACGGTTACACGGTAATACTGCCACATAGAAACGGTGCTTTAGCCACAGTGTTACGACAACTGCCATGCCTGCTATTCGTACACGCTTACATCTTCCCAATCTGATGCATTTGTATATGATACACTAAAAGTACCTCAAAAAGCATCAGAATTACCTAATATTAGCAAGGATATTTCACTAAAAAGAGCGGTACACCTTGCAGTTTAATATACCAAATAATTTAACCATTCTGCATTTAATAGTGTTTAGATTCACAAAACAGAATATCTTGTAAATTCATAAAAGCCCAAATAATATTTAAAAGTGTGTTTAAAATGAAAGTGAATAATATAAATACAAAACCAAAAGTAGATATTTCTAAAGTCCTAGATAATAGAATAGTTAACACTAAATTTACAGAAAATCATACTGCTGAATCTTTAAATATCAATAACGAATATTGTGCAGCAGATATTTTAAAGATTAGACTAATAAAGAAAACGACTGCCGAAGGTAATATTTGTGTATTAGATGCTGAAAAATTCTATCATCATATCATTAAACTTTTATTTGCAATTGCTGCTGATGTTAAAACTCCTAAAAAATATCATAAAGGACCTTACGAATCTTTTGTACATGAATTCATTAAACAATGTTCTTTTGGACAAACTGAAAAAGGGAGTTACATAGTTAATACAATTATTCCGTTGAAAGTTGAAGATAAGTATGATGAAAATAAGAATGAAAATGAGGATAATTTATTTACTGAAGAAACTTATGATAATTTATTTGGAAGACAGGTTATTATTAGGATAATGAATTCGACGAATCAACTTAAAGAAGCTATTGATGAAAATAGAAGTAGTGAATTGTTAAATTTAAGTAGAAAAGATATGATAAGTTCTAATGTTTGTGAGGCTATTGCTGGTTTAAACCTCGATGGCGTAGATACAGAATTAGAAATTAGTGCAGAGTTTTCGGATTTAGCACCTATTTACGAAGATGTTTGCGATCATGTATCATTTACCAATGACTATTATGAACCGTTACGCAAGATTGGTGAAGAATTAAAAGATGATAGTAAGGAAAAAATTTTGGAGTTTACTGGATATGTTACAGGTGTAAAATCTGATGCTAATATTGCGAAAAGAAAAAATGGCATAGTAAGTATATCATATAAGGATGAGAATAATAAAATGAAGACTATTAAAGTAACTTTAAACATTGAAGATTATGACATTGCTTTAATAGCTCATAGAAATGGGTATAGAATTCAATTTAAAGGAATAAAAAAAGAAGATAACAGTATCGAATACTCGGAATTTAAGATAATAGATGCAAGGTATGATTCGGAAATGACTTTATTTAAATAAGTATACGAAGGTGCAATGATGATAGAAAGTTGTAATTATAATATATTTTCAGTAGGAAGCTTTATATTGTTATCTGTTATAGTAGTTGTTTTAGCAGTATTTATGTCTAGTAATTGCAGTAAACAGGTGGAAGATTGCAAGGAATATTATTGTCACAAAATAAAAGAAAGAGATTATTTGTATTGTGTTATTCTTTTATTTATAGTGATTGTATTTATATGTACTATTACTATGATAAGGGATGAGAATGTTGCAGACTATTTATCTTTTGCTGGAACAGTATCTTCTATTATTTTATCTGTTCTTGCCATTATTATGACAATTTTAGCAGAAAAGAAGATGGAAATAGAAAAAATAAAAACAGATAATCTTGTTGCTACGATGGAAGCTTGTACTTATAAAACAAAAGAAAATCTTGAAAAAATAAAATCATTTGAGAGTAAAATAGATAAAGTGATTGAAAAAGAAGAAGTGTTAATTTCATCACAGAATGAAATTAAAAATATACTTCAAAAATACGAAGAATATACGAATAGAATAGATGAAATGGACGGAGAAAGTCAAGATAATACTTCAAACAGCTTTGAAGATGAATTATTTGATAATCCAAAGAGAACTAATAAATGCTCAGACAATAATGTTGGAGAGGATGGTAATGAACATCATGAATAACTGTGGAAATGATATCAAAGCATCAATACTAGTATTTCCAAGTACATTAAAAGGTTTAGTACCATTTTACTTAGCTGATGAGATTTTAGCGGTTGATAATAGGATTAGTATAAGTGTTGCTATTAGTATACTGTTAGATGTTGCTAGTGATGAGACAATATCTTTGAGATTGGTAAAATGTGAAGGTGGTAATAAATTTAAGGGTAGAGAATTGAAGAAAATAAATTTGGGAGATATTAGCGAAGATAGTGTAAAACGTAAAAAGATTATGGTGAAATCTGATGAACAAATTAGCGATGAAGAAAGATATAGACTGTATTATACATTTTCTATAAATAATATATCAATCATAGGGAAAGGAAGATATGCTGTAGTGCTTGTTAAGGAAGCAGGAAATAATCATTATGCAACTTTAGCCACATATTATTTTGATGTGATACAATAAGATGGTATAAAGAAAATATATTGTGGAGGCTATTATGATAGATACTAAGGAAAAACTAAGACATTGTTTAAGTATTGAGAAAAAGATATATTTCCCTCAGGGGGGGACTAGAGTTCCGCTGGGGATAAGAGAGAAAGATATTTTATATGGATATGTATACAATTTGAGGATGGCAGAGTATCATAAAAATAGAGGCAATAGGTTTTTAGGTGCCTTTTATTTAATACGTTTAAGATTAATGCAAAACAAGTATGGCATTCATATTCCGTTAAATGTATGCGATGAAGGGTTAAGCATTGCTCATGTTGGTCCTATTATTATTAATGGCAGATGTAAGATAGGAAAAAATTTACGCATTCATGTAGGAGTTAATCTTGGAGCTAATGGTGGCGAACCGCCAAAATTAGGTGATAATGTGTACATTGGACCTGGAGCAAAAATATTTGGTGATATTAAGATTGCAAATGGATGTAGAATAGGAGCTAATGCAGTTGTAAATAAAAGTTGTGATATTGAAGGTGCAACTTTGGTTGGTATTCCTGCTAAAGTAATATAAAACTGTATAATATATCCATAACAGTGGACACATGAACTAGTGTATTTCATTTTATTCAGACACGCTTACTATTCTTCTCCAAGTGGAGCACGTTTTGCTTATATAAAGAAATGGATATGTTAGCATGAAAAAAGCCGCACGCGGAGCGTGCGGCGGGGTAGTACTAGAACATTTTATACAGCCTGCATTTCAGCCTGAATCTTTTTGATAGTGTCTAAAGGCAGATCTGTATCTTCGGCAATTTCGATAAGAGTGCTTTTACCTCGCTTAAGCATACGCTTAACCGTAGCAAATTTTTCTTCAGTTTTACCTTCAGTTCTGCCATCGTTAATACCAGCATCATAGATTTGTTTGCTAAAATTATCCATAGTTGCAAGTCCCTCCTTTGTGGTTTTGAGATTAGTGATACATTGAGAAAGCTTGCCTTGGCTGAAATCATCAGCTTTGGCAGTCTTGA
>OIZA01000520.1_pt1 | contig 18950 bp, 11 predicted proteins | sample 1588381 | NCBI WGS metagenome assembly OIZA01 (sample SAMN03283277) | human gut metagenome | biome: human-associated habitat; material: feces | host: Homo sapiens | place: Peru | collected 2012 | reverse complement strand
TTTATTAAACCTTAAAATTAATCAAATAGTAAAATATTAAACAATCATAATAATTTAGTATATTATGGCATTATTTTTTCAATTTTTTTTATATCTTAAAATGTCAACTTATGATTTATTTTTTAGTTTTAAATGTCCAATGTGCAAAAAATTAATTATGATATTAAATAATAATCAAATGACAGATAATATTAATTTTTATGATATTGAAAAAATTAAAATTCCTCCTTTTGTTCAAAAGGTACCAACTTTAATAATAAAAAAAGAAAAAAAAATATTATCTGGATCAGATGTTTTAAATTATTTTATAAATATCATTAAATTTAAAAATCAAAATATTCAAAAACAAGAGATTAAACAAATGAATAATAAACAAACTCAACAATTTAATAAACAAGAACCAAGACCTTATATTAGTTATGAAATGAATCAAATAAGCGGAATTTATGGGTTTAATTAATCAATTATTTTTTTTTTATTTTATTAAAATAAAAAAATTGATGAATAAATTAAATGGTTTCTTTAATTTTTTCTATAAATTCATCTAACGTTATATTTATAAGCGTTATATAATTTCTTTTGGTTGATATAAAACCAGCTTCTTTATACTCTTTTATGGCTTCATTATACTTGATCACAGAGTTATATGTTTGATATTTATTGTAAACTTTATATTTTAAAGCTTTAAGTCTCTTAATAACTCTCGACTCTGTATCCTTTTTAATTCTTGAAATATAAAGCTGTTTTTCATTTTCTTCAGAAATAAAAATTAATATTATTTCTGGAATGTTTTTAAGTTCACTTTTAATTTCTTTGTTTTCTGTTTCAACCTTAAAATTCTTTTTTATTAAAATCGACATTTGATTTAAAATAATATCCTGTGTTGTTGTCATTTTATTTATCTGTTCGCGACACTGTTTTAATTCTTCTCTTTCTTTTTCTCCAGCTTTTATAAAATCATCTATTTTTTCGTTTAACGTTTTATTATCTTTTAAAGCTTCTGCTAATTGAGATTTTAAAAGTTCTATATCTCTTTTAAGTTTTTTAATTTCTATATCATCCTCAGATTTCGTTTTTCTTAATTCTTCTAATTCTTCGGTTTTATCTTTTATTTCTTCTTTTAGTTCTTTAACTTTCTCATTTTTTTCTTTAATAATTGATGTTTTCCTTTCGTTTTTCTTTTTGGTTTCTTTAAGTTCTTTCTTTAAATCTTTAATTTCGTTTTCTTTGGTTTCTATTTCTTTGTCTTTAGCTTTTAATTGTTTCTGATGTTCTTCTTCAAGTCTTTTAAATTCTTCTGTTTTACTCTCTAATTCATCATCTTTAGCTTTCAGTTCATCATTCTTTAATTTAGAATAAGCAGAATCATAATCTTTAATTCCATTTATATAATTGATAATATAAGAGATTTTAAAAGCATATGCTTTAGATGCCCAATTGCATAATTGAGGAATAAGGTCAAGATGTAAATATGTCCCTCTTATTTCAGAGACAGAAGAATCACCAGCAGATACAACATAAGATAATTTATTATTTTCTAAAATATTTTTAGCTGTTAATAATTCATTTTCTGTTGGTTTACCCGTGGCTGGAATTCTAGCCGCGGGTGAATTATTATTATTTTCTGTTAGTTTACCCGTGGCCGGGATTCCGGCTGCGGGTGAATTATTATTATTTTCTGCTGTTTTATCGTCTAGAGATGCGGTCGGAATTCCGGCTACTACTTTTTTGCTTACATCTTCAATAAATTTTTGAGTCTGTTTTAATTCCATCCAATGCTTTAATTGTTTTTTCTTACCTGTCACTTTACTGATATGTTGACAAAATTTAGTAGCATTTATAAATTTCGTTTCCTTATCATAAATTACTTCAGCATCAAAATATTTGATGACTGTGTATCTATCATTAATTTCTCTAATAATTTCAATGTCATTGTTAACGTTATTGTTATTCTGAGCCATTTTTATTAAACCTTAAAATTAATCAATTAGTAAATAATAATTGTATATAATAATTTAATATTGTCATACGATTATTTTTTCAATTTTTTAAATCTTAAAGGCTTATAATAGATAATTTAATAATTCAAAAAATTATATTTTATCGAATTTGAATTATTTATTTATTTTATTTATTGTATAAATTGATATAATTTTTATAAATATTATGAGTTCTCCGTTTTCTGATTTTTTAAATCTTTCGATTCAACTTTTAAATAACATTAAAATAATAAGTTCTGATAATAAAATTGAGACTTATGTCGACGTTTGTAAATCATTTATAAATAAATATCCATCTGAATATTTAAATATGTATAAATCATATATTTATATTAAAAAATCAGATATTGCTAATTTTAATTATTCAATCGTTAAAAATAATAAAGATTGGACAAATGAAATATCAAACAATAAAAATATAAATATTAAATCTGATAATTTGGGAAATGTTTTTAATCTTGTATTTAAAGAATGGGATTCAATAACAGAAAATAATAAAAATGCTATATTCACATACTTAAAATATATGGATGACATAATAGAAAAATTTAATCTTTAAATTTTTATTATGATATCTTGACATAATAGAAAAATTTAATCTTTAAATTTCATATTTTTTATTTTTATTTTTATTTCTTGCCATCAGGCCATAAGTTTATTTAATTTATTAAATTAAATAAGATAATCATAATGTTTTTATTTTTATTATATGACAAATAATAAATTTATATTTTAAATTTATTGTTTGTTGAAAAATGAGCAAAAACCCAATAATGTTAAATTCAGAAAATATTGAAGATTATGAAATTCAAATAAAAAATGATATTTTATTTCAACACACAGATAAACAAAATATTTTAAAATGTAATAATATTTATTATGAAGAATTAAAAGAAGATGGAAAAGAGAAAATTATTAATTTATTTTTTTTCTTATATGAAAAAGAAAGTTATAAAACAACGAATAAAATTGAAAAATGTATTATTCTGTTAAATGAAAAAATAAATAAACAAAGCATAAATAAAGAAAAGAAACAAATAAAAATAATTGATGAAAAAGCAAAACGAGATATAATAATTTATAAAAAATTTACATTAAGCACTTCAATCTCAGAAAATAAAAAGCAACAAAAAACATCATCAAATTTATATTATATTAATTTTCCATTGGCTATTAAAACAACCAATTATTATAATTTTTTAATTAATTTTAATGAAGAATATAAAATAAAATTTGGAAATGAATTATTTAATATTCAAATATTCAATAAATTTGACGAAATAATATATAAAAATAAAACTTTTATTTTACCTTTACCATATTTTATTTATCCAAAGAATAAAAATGATGATAAACCTTATATATATTATCCTTATTTTTTAAAACGTCAGGATATAAATGAATATTTAATAAAAAAATTAAAAAATGGAAATAAAAAAGAACAAACGGATATTTTACATGAAATATATAAATTATATTTGTATACTCTTAAAGATAGTTTATATTACAAAAAATATAAATCAACAAATTATAAACCCATAGATATAATAATAAATGACTATGAAAACGAATTAGAAGAATCGGATGATGATGAAATAAGTGAAGATTTAGAAGAGGAAACAGAAGAAGAAAATAAGGAGAAAATAAAATCCAAATTTGATATTCCAATCACGGAATATTTAAGATTATTAAACACTAAATTATATGATTTCAATCATCTTAAAGAAATTGTTAATGAATATAAATTTGAGACATTCGATGATTTATACAAAGAAATTAAAAGATTAAACGAGCAAATTAATAAAATTAAAAAGAACCCAAAAGATAATAATTAATTTATTTAATAAATAAATTAAAAACTTAAACAAAAATAAAATTATTTTTTTCTTTTTATTTTACTTTCTAAATTCATATCAAATAATTCATTAATATCTATTGTCTTTTTATTTGATTTCGTATATTTATCTAATTTCGACATCTTAAATCCACTTTGTATAACTTCACATTCTTTAATTGCATTATTAAATATATCATCCGCATTCTTATAAAAAATACTCATAATTTGAGAGCATGGTTCATAAAGTTGATGCTGAATATAAAATTTATAATCAATTTGTAAATGATGATCTAAAACATATTTTGGGGTTTCTATTCTATCACCTTGTAATTTAACCCCAGCTTCTTCTTTTTTAATATAAACATAATCAATTCTATCGTTAGCTTTTGGTGCATTCCCTGCATCTCTTTTAGCTATTCGTTGAGCTAAAACATAATGTGCTATTTGGTCCGGATTCTTATACTCGCTTTTTAATGTTTTTGAAATTGTGAAATATTCAATTTTAAATTTGCCTCTGATCATATCATTTAATGATCTTTTAACAAATTCGATTCCTTCTCTTTGTCCTAATTCTTGGTTTTCTGTATTTAAAAGTTTATCAACCATCCCACCATAAATATATTTAACAATTGGAGCATTGTCTCGACGTTTTAACACCAAACCCATATTTTTTTGAAAGAATTTAGTTGGATCATCTTCATATAAATTTCCTACATATCTTTTTTTACTTAAAATAATAAAAGGACTTAAAATTTTCTCATATTCTAAGTTTTCAGGATGTGGTAAGATTTCATTAATTATACTCTCTGCTATTTTACCAATTTTAATATGTAAATCTCTTAATTCTAATCCATAAATAGTTTCCCCAGTTTTTTTATTCTTTAAATTAGCTGCAACAAAAATCGAATCTGTATCTCCATATTCCACATGAAGTTTAAAATCATAAATTGAAAATATAGATATAATATTTTTATAAATCGATTTAAATAATTCATCTATATTATGTGCATTATCTTCAACTTCAAATATTTTATTTTCAGCTATTTTTTCCTTTTTATTAAAATATTTATTTGCCGGGCATATATGGCTATCGCTCGCAGTTTTAAATATCTTATATATCTCATCATAAAATAATTCATAATCTTCAAGAGCTAAATTTATAAGTTTTGGAAATATAACCTCTGCGAAATTTTTAGCTGTTTTAAGCATAATCTGACCTGTTGCTGTTGTGCAAGCTGCCAATTCAACCAATCCAATTTTACCATTGGCTGCACCTAAAGCTCCATAAATTGAATTACAAACTACTTTATAACTTAATTGTTTTTGCTCGAATACATTCCAAATAAAAGAATAAGGTTCATATTTTTTTTGTTCTTTTCTAACATTTGCTCGACTAGTCAAAACATCAGAAGCAACTTGTGGAATAATTCCAATTTTTGTTTTATCTTTATTAACCGCAAAATAACAAATTTTTGTTTTTCTCTTTTTTGAATCATCCTCTTTATAATTTTCATCTGTCATTTCTAAAATATTATTATGACCATATTTTTCTTCAATTCTATTAAATGCTAATTCTGCCTTAGTTTTTGGTTTCTTTTTCTCTGTTATAATATTATATTCAATTCTATTAAAATCATAATTTGGATATCTTTTTTTATACTTTTCTATATTTTCATCTGTTGCATTTTTTAAATACATCTCATGTGAAATATTACGACAAATAATAGACCTTGGGTATAGAGCAGCATAATCTAAGCAAAAAATAGCTGGTTTAATTCCTGGAACTGGTGGAATAACACAAGCGCCTTCAAATGTTTGATTTTCTTTATTTTCATCATGTTTTAAATCGGGAACAACAAATCCCAATTCTTTGCATTTCTTACTTACAATACTATAAACTCTAACACCCTGACCTCTATTAAAAATATTATATGATGTCGTAAAACATGTATTACTCATAGCAATATTATTAATCAAAATAAAAAGCTTATCACATAATTTATTACATAATTCACAATCTTGAATATTATAAAGTGAAAGCTTTTTTAAATCTTCAGGTGTTCCACTTCTATATTTTTCAAAAATTTGCTTAGGAGGTAAATCATCCTTTGCATTACAAATATAAAATGTTCCTTTTTCTTTAAGAAAATCAGGATTTATAAAACCTTTAATATCAACAATATTTATTTTCTTATCTGTTTTATATTCAATATTTAAGATTTGAAACTTTAATTGTTTAGTTTCTGGATTTTCATAATTATAATCTGTGTCGCAATCTGTTTTAATTATAAAAACATATTGGCCAATATGAAAAGTTTTATTAAGTCCTTTAATTGTTAATATTGATTTATTTTCTTTTTTATCATATTCAATATTTATTATTATTTCTCTAAAAAATTTAGAAACTACAAAATCAAGTTTATAACTTATTAATCTATTATCACGTTGTATAACTTTCATTAAATCAAAATTAACACGTCCGGCCATATCATAAAAATTAAAAATATTATCACCTAATGCAGATGATGATAATTTAACGCCTTCTCTAAATTTTGATTTTGAAAATCTAAATCTTGAAAAATTAATACGATTATCGATTTTTAATAATACTGCTCTATTATGAATATATTCATCATCGAAACCGAAATTATTCCATCCAGTTATAAAATCAGGGTCTTGTTTTCTTATAACTTCACAGAATTTTAATATTAATTCGCTTTCATTTCGACAAACAAAAACATCAATTCCTTTTATTTTTGGACATTCTTTAGTTAAGATAATACATTTATATATAATTTCATTATTCCCCAATTGTGAAATGGTACATGCAATGCTCACAATTTCATCGGTTTCTCTCGATGCTAATGGGAAACTATCGTCAAAACTGATACATTCAATATCATAAGCACATAATTTAAAACCTGTTATATCATCATTTTCAATACTTTCAACATCTTTCCAATCAACAGAATAATTATAATCTGAAAACGTTAAATTTGATGATAATTTTTTATAATTCTCTATTTTAATCCATCCACAAGGTTTTATATTCTTCTCATGATAAAATTGAATAAATGCATCTTTTCCTTTATTATAAGTTTGAAAGTTTATTATATCTTTTGGTTTCTTTTTCTTATCATCATTAACATAATAACCGAAATTTGACAATAAATTATAATTTTTAGAATTCACTTTTATAAAATCTTCGTTTTTCTCTCCATTAAAATAATAAAAATCTTTTAATCTTTTAAAATTCTTATCAATATAAATTTGTTTTTTATATTCTTCTTTATAAAGATAATATTTTAAAGATTTCTTATAATCATCTACTTTTTTAATATAGAAGGAGAAAACAAAATTTTTAATTTCAATATAAACAGTTTCATTATTTTTAGTTCTTCCGAATACTTGAATTATTGTTTCTTCTGTATCGTCTTCACCATCTTTTATTTGCTTTAATCTCCAATCTATAGCTTGAAAAATAAAAGAATTCGAATTATCACAGGAGTCCATTAATTTATTGAAAACTTAAGAAAATAATATTTTTTATCATATTAATATTATGATAAATAATTAAAATTTTATCAATTTTTATTTGATCAACAATATAAAGTATTAAATAACTCGTCAAATGTTAAATGTTGTAATATTTCATGTTTATTTAAATCAGTGGTTTTATCTATTAAATTTTTAATATATTCCTTTCTTTTTTCATCTTTTATATCATTTAATATTTCATTATATAAATCATCAAAAATATAATAAGATTGTAAAATAATAGTTGAAGAAATTAAAGTTTTATTTTTATATTTATTAAAATTGTCTGTAAACGACAAATCGATATATTTTAATCCAGCGTTTAAATTAATATTTAAAAAATTAAAAAAATCTTTGTTATTTATTTTAATGATATTATAAGAAATTAAGTCACGATAAATTTTAAATCTATTTTTAATTTTTTTTTCTTTATTAAAAAAATTAATATTAAATTTATCAATATTTTTATATTTTTCATATTCATAATTTAATATTTCAGTTGTTAATTTTTGACAATCATTTTTAAATATTATATTATCAAAATATTGAGGAGATGATATAATTTTATTAATGTTCATCAATTCATTTAAAGAATTAAAAGAAAGTTTTAAATGTTCCACAATATTTATATTATTTTTATCATATTTAATAAAAAATTGAGGATGAATTAATATATCATTGATTAAACAACCCAAAATATTTATAACAAATATAAAATTAGAATTAAAATTTATATTCTCGTGATTTTTATTATCAGGAATATAATTCAAAACCAAATTTTTTGATGACAATACAAAACCATTTATAAAACCAATATTAATTTTATTATCATCATTTAAAACCTTTTCAATTAAAGAAGTTAAAAAATAATATTTTCTTGATCTTTCATATGTAAAATCTAATATTTTTAAAACATTTAAATATTCATTGTATTTTTCATGTTCCATTTTATTATATTTTAAAAGTCATAAAATTAATTGTTAATTTATAAATGGATCTTAAAACTTATTTAAGAAATAGAGATTTATTATTTTTTTTATTAACATCTTTAATATCTTGGCAAATATTAAGAGCTTCCGATTGTTTTGTTGATTCTGTTATTTATCCAATATCTTTAAAACATATATTTAATAATAATCCAAATTTTGAATTCTTAGGTGTTAAATTAGAATTCGATAAAATATTTTGTTTGATTGTTAAATTAATAATCATTATTTTCATTATTTATTTAATTTTTGTTTTGTTCGTTTAATTTATTTAATAAATAAATTAATTAACCAATATAATAACAAGCTTCCATATATTGATTATCGATATTATTAATTTTGATAATAATAAGGTGTTTTATGTTTATGTTATGTTTTTTAAATAATTCGATAGCATTATTTATATTTTTATTTATAAAATCTTGTTTTTCTTTAATCCCTATTATATCTGTTATATCTCCATAAACATTTAATAAAACAATTTCATAATTAAACACATCAAATAAATAATTCAATATTTTTTTATGATTTTTAATTTCATTTGTATTTTTAATTAATCCTTTAAATAAATCAAGATCATTAATATTTATAGAAATTAAATAATCTAAAATTTTACTTTTAATATAGCTAATAATTTTATCTTGTTCAATGCTATAATATCCTAAATTTTTATTTTTTAATGTAATTTGAGTATTAACTATCCAATTTAAACAATTAACATAAACCCTAATTATTGTATCATTCTGATTAAAAACAGTTTGATAAATAAATTTATTAATTTTCTTAGGTTGGTTTTTCTCCACTATTTCCTTTATTTTCTCTAAATGTCTTTTAGTTTTATATGAAACCATATTATATCTTTCTTCATCTGATGGGTCGAAATCATTGACTCCATTTGGATTTTCTTTTAAATAATTAACGAAAACATTTGATTTAATATTATCTGTTTTTTTAATAATTTTTTGACCATCTTTAATTTTATAAACATTTGAATTAATAACACTTGAAACATAATAACCTTTAATATTTAATAATTCATAACATTTAATTCCATTGTTTAATAATTCATAACAAACACGATTTATAAAATCAATCAATAAATCCATTGTTATTGAAAATACACATTGATTATTTTTATCTAAAGAACAAAAAATATTATCACATTTTCGATTTAAAAAACATATTTTTTTAATATTATTTTTTTGATCATCATAATTATTTTCAATTTTATTTTTAATTTCTTTATCATTATAAATATAAATTGTCATCTTATTTTTAATCTTATTATCTTTATTATCAACTTTAACCATAGATTTATAAAATTTATGAAGTTGTTGATTTTCTATTAGATTATAAATAATTCTTCTGATTTCTTTTATATCTTTTTCAGTTTCAATTAATGAAATAAGTTGATTTTTAACATCTTTATTTTTATTGATGTAATAACTTATATTATATCTGAAATATTGATAAGCGGTTGATTTATATTTTTCATAATTCATATATTTAACTCTTAAATCTGGATGAAAATCAATATCTGGATATTTTTTTATATAATCATCTATTTTTTTATAATATTGTCTATAAATTAAAATTAAATCTTTAGCATCTGGTTTAGCTATTTTATGCTTTTTAATCGGAATACTAATTTTATATTCTCCATTTGTAAAAATAAGTTCTCTGATGTAATAAATATCATTTTTAATTTTGTAATAATAATAGCCAAATAATTTTAATTTCAGTTTCTCATAAATATTTTTATGTTCAATTATAAATTCATGGCTATTTAAATATTTATTATATTCTTCATCAGTATTATAAACAAATGGAATATCATAAATAGAACCTGAAGGAATAACAGGAACTAATATATTTTTAATATTATTATATTCAACAACAAAATAAATAATTTTATTTAAGGTGTTTAAAATTTGCCGATTAACTTTAAATTTGTTGTTTATTAATAAATTATACATTTGTTTCCCATATAAATTTTCATAAACATTATTTAAGATATTAGAATTTGATTTATAAAACGGTTTAATATATTTAATGATTTCATCATTCTCATCATAATTTTTTATTATTATTGGATCTATGTCATTCTTATTTTTATAAGTTCTAGAAATTATTAAATATTCAAATTGATTATTATAAATCAATATATTTTTTCTCTTTTTATTATCAATGTTTTCTATTTCTTCATCATTCACATAATCAATAAAAAATAAATCTTCTGTTGTTTTTAAAATTCTGTTATTATTTTTAGTAATAATAATAATATTTAATCCATCTTTTGATAATATTCCTGGAATTGTGAATAAATGTTTAATTTCATCATCTTTTAATAATTTTTTTTCTGTTTTTAAATCATTAAAATTATTAAATTTCTTTAAATAATTTTCTTTTGTTTTATAAATTGTTTTAATTGCTCCGTTATTTAAAGCATTAAATATTTGATCATTTAAATTTTTATTCACTTTATTTATTATTTCTTTAATTGTCAAATCTAAAGATAATGCGATTGTATAAATGAAATTATATTTATGTGTTGTTCCATATGCAAAATAAAAATCTGGGGTTGTTTCTTTTAAAACATGTTGAATTTGTAAATGCTCTTTATTTTGAATAACATTAAAATAATAGTTTAAAAGATTTGGCAATAATGATAATCTACCATCTGGAATATTTCGTGTTGGTTGTAAAATATAATTAATATCATAAATATCGGTTTTGGTTTGATCTCTTTTTTTATATCTTTCTATTTGCATATTTAATTTATCATTTATAAAACAACAAGGGAGAGCTTTGCCGTCTGGACTAGTTTTATTTAACAATCCAACATACATATGCTTTCCATTTGTTTCAGGTCCACAAATATAATAAACATCTTCAGATTTAGAATTTGATAATTTAACGGCTTTTAATTTTGTTTCTTGTCCTTTATTTTTAATTATTCTTTCATAATATCCAGATAATTTATTATATTTATATCCAGCTTTAACTAATTCATCAACATTAGAATAAGCTCGCGGTTGTCTTCTTATTTTTTTACCGCTATTTTGGCATAATCGAGTCCAAACACTTTTTCCTTTTGATGGTCTAAATCCTATTCTGTCCTTATCTACTAATTGATTTAATTTTGATGTTGTTAATTCTGTTGGTTGTTTTTCAATATTATAAATTTCAAATTTTCGTTTTGCTATATGTTCAATATCTTTTAATTTATCTTTGATGTATAAATATTTCTGATTTTTGAATAAATAAATCTGTTGATACAAATATAAAATAATTGAGATATAAGTTGTTATTTCTTTATCTTGGTCTTCATCTCTTAAACCATGATATTTAATAACATAATAATCTTCTTTATGCTGAATTTCAATATTGACTCCTTCAGTTTTATATTTTGTTTTACTTGTTATTTTTCTTAATTTTTTAATTTGTTTAAGCTTTGGATATAATAACATACTCTCATTAAATAGTTTTTCAGAATCTTTATGTGATATATTATATTCTTTGCATATTTCATTTATTATTTCATCTTGTGAACTATCATAATATTTTCTATATTTTTTTATTGTTTTTATAATCTTTGCTTTTGTTTGATAATTCGATATTTTTTTAAATCTTAAATATGTTCCCATTTTTGCGAAATTATCTCTCATTGTTTCCTTAACTCTTTTTTTAGGTTCTAAAACAATACAGAAATAAGGATAAAATAGCCTAAAGAAATCAGTCAAATCATTATAATTTATTCTTTTTTTTTCAATATTAAAGGTTTTGATTGAATTTATAAATTTAATTTTAAAATCTGAATAATCAGGAATTCGAAATTGGAAAACGATTCCAGTTTTATTTAAATCCATAATTACGGTTTTAATAATATCGTAATATTTCGTTAAATCAGGATATGACAATTGATTTTCACAACTTTCATAAACATCGAAAACTAAACGCCCGAAATTATCAATATAAATATGTAAAGGTCGTTTATCTAAATCATATTGATATTTGAAAGTTAAACCTGGAAGTGCTATATCAAACCATTTAATAACTTGTTTTAATGTTGATCTACTGGCTCCTGCAAATTCTTTATTTAAATATGTTTTTAAATCATCTTCGGAAAATTTAAATAATGTTGTTCCGTTTAATTTTGTATATTGAATAAATAAATATTTGCTGTTTCCGTTTAATTCATTAAATAAGGTGTAAGTATCGATATTATTAGAAAAAAATGTTAAATCTGAAATTAAATCAACTTTAATTTGAATTCGAGTTATACACGATGAAGTAATGATATTTTTGATCGTTTGATTATTTTTATTGTATTCTAAACTTAATATATCTGCAATTTGAGACTTTAAAACATAAGATGAATAATTAAGAATATAATGATTTTTTATAAATTCATTTTCATTAGATATTAAATTTTTATCATAGGTTGAATTTTTAATATCTAAATTTGAAATATAAGCTAAAATATTATTAAAATCCAAATGCGAGATTTGATCAAAATAAAGATAAATGAAAGTTTTATAAAGATTTTGGATTTGCACTGGTTGAATAGTCAAAGCAGTGTTTATCCCAATTTCATTATAAACGTCTAACATAAATATTTCATTATTATCTATAAATTCCTTTCTGTCTAATAAAATATAATCTCTTTTATCATTTGTCATAATTTTATTTAAACCAGTAAATGAAAGATCATCATAAATTTTTTTAATCTCGTTTGTCAAATTATAATAAGAATAAATATTTATAGGTTCAACAGGAAAATTAAATAATTTATTATCTTTTATAACTTCCTTTTCAATTTGATAAGGTTGATATTTATTTTCATATAAATATTCAGACCATAAATAAACACGGGAAGGCTCTAAAAAGTTATTAGATCCATAAAAATTATTATTTTTGATTGAAAAAAATATTTTTTCTTTAATTTCTCTGATTGTATCAGAGTCTTTTATGTATTGATTAAAAATATAAAATTTCTTATAACATTTAAATAATTCGTCATCATAAAAATCGTTATCTTTTGATTTATCAAATTCAATAAAATTTAATGTGTTTTTAATATCTTTTTTTGAAATTATTTCGTCAACATCTTTATTATTTTTCATCTCCATTTTAACATTATTTATATTTGCTTGTGTATCTTCTATTTCTTCATCTACTTCATTATTATTATTTTCTTCTTGTTGCTTATTTTCTTCTTCATCTTCAACGAATTCATTATTATTAATCTCTTCTTTTGTATTTAAAAAACTATTAAAATCATCTTCTATTTCTTCATTATTTTCTTCTTGTCCGCCAATCATAATATCATTAATATCTTCTTTGTCTTCTTTTAATATTTGATCTTTAACGACATCACTAATATTTTCTTTTAATATTTTACGAACTAATTTATTATGAATCGTGTTCTTACGTTCAACGTGAAAGCCATAAGTAAATTTATGAATAAAATTAAGTTTTCGAATATTAAATTTAATATTAAATTTCTTTTCATATTCATTAATAACAGTATTTGGAGAATTTAAAAATTTATTGATGTGATATTTATTAAAAAAATAATAAAACCATTTATCACCATAATAATTTTTTAATTCATTAAATTCAGTTCTATTTAAATTTTTAAATGCATCGGTTAAAGATAAATTTTGAATTTTAATTAAATTTTTTTTAATGTTTTGTGGAACATTGCCAACAAAGATATAAATAAAATAATGGTATTTATTGTTTTTATTTTTGACTTTGTAAATAATTTTATATGGCTCATTCAATAAATTTTTCTCAAATATTTGATTTTGCAAATCATCCATTAATTCGATATATAAAAAATATTATTATAAAATTATGGTATATTCTTATTTGATTTTTATCGTTAGTAATGATAAAAATTAGAATAATATAATAAACTCATAAAATCAACATAAAATATATATTAAATAAGTAAATGGAAACAACAGAAATTATTAAACCAATATATTATAACTTTGATTTAATAGAAAGCGGAAAATTAAAAAATAAAACTCAATATTCAATATTTAGTTATCCAATTAAAGAATCATTATTTTTATTATCTGTAAATTGTGGATCAAAAGACGAAATTTTTATTAAAGATCAAAATGAAACTAAAAAGCCAGAATATAAAATAATATCTGGGATTGCTCATTTAATAGAACATATTTTATATACATTTAATAAATCTGAAGATAATTTACCGTTTAATATAACAAGATATAATGGAATTTATAATGCTATGACCGGATATAGATTAACATCTTATTTTTTTTATGTTGATAATTCAAAATTTTTATTCAATCTTGATATTTTTATAAATATTTTTAAATCTTTAAATGAACATTTAACAGATAAAACAATTGAAAGCGAAATAATAAGTATTCAACATGAAAAAAATAAAAATTATCAATCTGATATAAATAATATTTGTGAAATTTTAAGACAAGAAACAGATAATGAATTAATAAATCATGATCCAACAGGAACAATAAAAAGTTTAAAGATTGATAATATTTTATATTACGTCAAATTATTTTATAGAACCTTTTATAAGCCTGAAAATTTAAGAATTTCAATAATAACAAATAATAAATTAATGAATATTGAAGAAATCAAAGAAAGATTAAATAAATTTTCTGATTTTTATACTGATGAATATGTTGATTTATTAACTAAACCAGATATAGATTTAAATTATTCAATTAATCCAAAATTTAATCTTTCTTTTTTAGATAACAGAATTAAAATATTGAAAAACAATAATTTAATTAAATATCAAACTCGACATATAGAAGAAAAAACAAATAAAATTTATATTTTTTTATGTTTGCCTTTTTCAAATAATAAATATGATTTATTTTTAAAATGGGTGTTTAATCGTAAAGATAACAGAGGATTATATGAATTATTGAAAAATAAATTTAATATATTCAATTATTATTTTATCAGTTTTGATAATTATGTTAATTCTCAAACTTATTTTTTTACCTTTGAAGTTTATAAAGATAATATTAAAGATGTTGATTTAATTTATTCTTATATTCAATTTTATTTTAATCAACTTCAAAATTTAACAAACAATGAAATTTTAAGCATTATAAATTATTTTGAAATATATGAAGATTTATTAAAGTCATATACTCAAGATTTTAAAATAGCGAATTTATTGGATGTTGTAAATATTATGTTTAGTAATTTAAATCTTGAATTCAATTGTCAAAATGAATTATTAAATAATTATAAAAAATCTGAATTTGAAGTTGAAGAAATAAAACAAGTTTTTAATCTTTTTGATTTAAATAATTTTTCAATTATTCAATCTTTTTATAATCATTTATTTAAACCAAATAAAAATTTAACAATAAATCCAAATATCAAATATGAATTATTAAGTTTTAAAATAAATAAAAAAATAAATAATCAATCTCATATTCAATTATTGCCAAACGATGCAAAACAAATAAAAGAATTAACGTTGATTTTAGAGAAAGATAAAAAAGAATGTTTAAAAATAAATGAAAATATAAAAGCTGGAGAATTTAAAATTTTCACACATCAAAAATTTAAAAACATTGATTTTTATTATAAAACTGTAGATTTCACATGTTTTAATATTTCTTGTTTATTATCAATTGAATTATATTATGGTTCAAAATCAGATTATAATTTTAAACTTGTTTATGATCTATTATTAATCGAAGATTTAAAAAATAAATTAGATAAAAAATATTCTTTTTTAATTCCAACTAATTTAATATTCAATTACACAATTAATAAATCTAAACTTCTTATTTATTTTGAATGCTTAAACAATTATTTTTTGACTTTATTATTTGATATTTTAGAAAAATTAAATGATTTAACGCATAAAACAGATAATCAAATTGGTAAATCAAAAACTTTATTATTGGGAGTTAAGAGTTTAATAAAAGAGAAATTAAATAATAATAGTTTTAACTCTTTAACACATGAACAATATTTTTATAAATCAAATTTCGATTATTATAAAATTATCGATATTATTGATAGTGTAAATAATTATGATAAAATGAATAAATTGGATATTTCGAACATTGAAATCTTTACCTATTTTAATCAAAAATGCAATTTAGACAATCAAGAATTTAAAACTTTATTATATCAATATTTGGGACTTTTTGAGTTTAATTTAAAAAAAGATATTGAAAATCAAACAAATATTTTATCAGTTATTCCTATTGTAAACCAATTTATAGAACAACCAGAAACTAAAATTAATTTTAATGTCATTCAAAATTATGATAAAAAAATAATAGGGATTTATGATTTTAAAAATAAAAAAATGATTGAATTATTTAATTTTGAAAGAGTTGAGGATTTTAAAACTTTTGATTTATTAAAACAACCAAAGCCAGAAATAAATTTAAATTCAATTGAAACACAAAATATTAACGTTGTGTTAAATATTGAATTATTTTCTCCATTTATCATAAATAAAAGAAATAAAGATTTTGATGTTATAAAAAATATTAGAGAATTATTTTATCTTTATGTCATCAAAAATATTATTTTTAACAATTTTTTTAAAATATTCAGAACCAAAAAAGGATATACTTATATTATTAAATCTAATAGATGTGATTATGGATTATTTCCTTTATTTAAACGGAGTTTATCATTTATTATAGTTATAGAAAAAAAAGAAAAATATACAATTGATTTTATATTTAAATATTATGATGAAGTTAAAAGCTTTTTAATCGATAATATAAAAACTATTGATATAATAAATATTGAATTGCAAAAACAAATATTTAAAAAGAAAATATTAACTAAATTAAATAATTCTGCCGAACAATTAGAAAAAGATTATACATTTATTAAAATATTTGGCAAAGACTTTAATTTAAATGAAATAATAAAATTTATCGATAATATAACATTAGAAAACATTAAAAATTATTATTTGGATTTAGCCATAAATTCTCCTATGAGTTTATTTATTTATTAAATTTAGTAAATTTAATAAAGCTTCGTTTTTATTATTTCATAAATTAATTTAGGAGCAAAATTATTTATTTACTCGCTTCGCTCGCAAATAAATAATTTAGCAAACCCTAAAATTTGATAAATCGAATTTTAGGAGCTTTAATATATCTTTCGGATACATTAAACCAAACCTTAAATTTCAATAAATTGAAATTTAGAGCAATTTAATATTTATTTTCAATATTTTTTTCTTTATTTAAATTCATAATTTATTATTGAAAAATAAAAAAAATTGAATAAAAAATTTTATATTAATACAAATATTAATATATCGGTTATATTATTTATTATTGATTAATTAAATGTCTACTTCTACCTCTAAGCCCGTTAATACTAAGAAAACAACAAGAGCCACCAAGGCCAAAAAGCCCCAGGTTATTGTTGAAGATAAAGAGGATAATGAAATTAAGGTAAATGTTATTGATCAGAAAGATCTTGGCGAAGTTATTGTTAAAGATGGTAAAACCGTAATTAAGGAAGAACCAAAGAAAACAGAAAAGCCCAAGAAAGAAAGAAAGCAAAAGAAGGAAAAGGTTGATAAATCAAATGATGAAGAGAAGCCAAAAGAAAAGAAGAAAACACCTCCAATTTTCAGTAAAAGAAATGAGGTTGTTAAATATATTGTTCAACAAGAAGAATTTAAAGGCTTTTGGAGTCCTGTTAATAAGCTTCTAAGTTGGATTATTAATGAATATATAGCAGAAGATGAAAAAGATAAACTTATTCAACTCGATAAGGCAAAAGAATATTACGATGAACATAAAAAAGAATGTCATGATAAACTCGAAGAGTTTAAGAAAGAGACAAAGAAAACAACGAAGACGTCAGATATAGAACCAGGTCGTTATCTTGTGATTTATAAGGGTGAAAATGATTATTCATATGCAACTCTTAAACACACTGGAATAAGAGGCAATATTAGCAAACACAAGAAAATTAATTATGAATTCGTCAAACAAATTAAAGTTGATGATGCATTTAATATTAAAGACGATAAATTTAAGGATTACATTGAAATTAAACATAATAGATTTACAATGAAAGACGATAAAGATATTGAAGAACTATTTAAACAAATTTAAATTTTATTTATTTCGTTATTTATTTTATTAAAATAAATAATTACTTGAATAAATTAATTTTACAAATCTTTTTAAGAATATAAAGAATTAAAACAATAAAAATAAATGTCAATATTCCAATTAAAATAATATTGCAAAATCTTTTATTATTTTTACTCTTTCCAATGTCAAACATAAAATTTTCAATTGGTTCATTTGAATATGTAATAATAAAAGATGAAGATTCTATTTCAGGAATATTAAAAAAATCTTTAAAATCATTATCAATATAAAAATCACTCATATTTTATATAATATAAATTGAACTTTGAATATTATTTTATTTATTTTTAATTTTATCAAAATAATAAAAAAATTGATTAAATTTTAATAAATCAAATTATTTTATTTATTAAATAAAATAATACTTATTTTAATATTTAAAAATGATTAAAGACAGTGAAAAGATAAC
>OIZA01000518.1_pt1 | contig 18969 bp, 20 predicted proteins | sample 1588381 | NCBI WGS metagenome assembly OIZA01 (sample SAMN03283277) | human gut metagenome | biome: human-associated habitat; material: feces | host: Homo sapiens | place: Peru | collected 2012 | reverse complement strand
TCCGGAACAGGAACCGCAGGTCGGGCAGACCTTACATTCGAATTCTTTCACATCTTCTTCCGTCATGGTGCCTGCTGCGTAAGAACCAACTGCCTCGAACATGCTGGAAAGACTTCTCTTCTGTCCCTTCACATGACCGGCTAACATCGGGCCGCCGGATACAAATACAGTCGGCACATTGATTCTTGCCGCCGCCATTAAAAGTCCCGGTACGTTCTTGTCGCAGTTCGGCACCATAACAAGTGCGTCAAACTGGTGTGCCTGCGCCATACACTCCGTGGAATCCGCGATCAGATCTCTGGTCACAAGAGAATATTTCATTCCGATATGTCCCATGGCAATTCCGTCACAGACTGCGATCGCCGGAAATACAACCGGAACGCCGCCTGCTTCTGCGACGCCCAGCTTTACTGCATTTACAATTTTATCCAGATTCATATGGCCTGGTACGATCTCGTTATAGGAACTCACAATACCAACCATCGGTTTTTTCATTTCTTCTTCGGTGAAGCCCAGTGCATTGAAAAGGCTTCTGTGCGGTGCCTGCTGCATTCCGCATTTTACATTATCACTTTTCATTTCTTCTGCGTCCTTTCTCTCCGTTTGTGTTTTTGATGTATTCAAATGCCAGAGTGCCTATATACGCTCTGCAATCAGATCTCCCATTTTTTCAGTTCCGACTTCTTTAACCGAAGCACGTTTTTCTGCCTCCTGCGGCATGATATCAATCGTACGGTAACCTTCTTTTAGCACCTGCTTTACTGCCTGCTCAACTGCATCCGCTTCTTTGTCCAGATCAAAGGAATAGCGGAGCATCATTGCCGCACTTAAGATCGTGGCAATCGGGTTTGCAATTCCTTTTCCTGCAATATCCGGTGCTGATCCGCCGCTCGGCTCATAAAGCCCGAATTTGGTATCATTTAAGCTTGCGGATGAAAGCATTCCGATCGAACCGGTCACCATGCTTGCCTCATCGGATAAGATATCTCCAAACATATTCTCGGTCAGAATGACATCAAACTGACGCGGGTCTTTCACAAGCTGCATTGCGCAGTTGTCAACCAGCATATGCTCATATGTAACCTCCGGATAATCTTTCGCCACTTCCTCCACGATCTTTCTCCAGAGTCTGGAGGAATCCAGCACATTTGCCTTATCCACGGATGTCACTTTTTTTCTGCGCTTCATCGCAATGTCAAAACCGCGCTTTGCAATTCTGCGGATCTCATTCTCATTGTAGGACAGGGTATCCACCGCAGTGACAACACCGTCAACTTCCTTTGTCTCACGTGCGCCAAAATAAAGACCGCCGGTCAGCTCACGCATGATCATCATGTCAAAGCCGTCTCCGATGATGTCTTCCCGGAGCGGACACGCTTCTTTCAATTCTTCATAGAGATACGCCGGCCGCAGGTTTGCAAACAGATTTAACGATTTGCGCAGCTTTAAAAGTCCCGCCTCCGGTCTGAGTTCCGGTGCCAGTTTATACCACGGTGACGTTGATGTATTTCCACCAATGGAACCCATCAGCACTGCATCCGATGCTTTCGCCTGTGCGATCGCCTCATCAGTCAGCGGGACTCCGGTTGCATCAATGGAACAGCCGCCCATTAAAATGTCTGTATATACAAACTCATGTCCGTATGTTTTACCGATTTTATCTAATACTTTTTTTGCTTCTCTTACGATCTCCGGTCCGATTCCATCGCCGGAAATAACACCAACCTGATACTTCATGGAACTTTTACTTCCTTTCTCATTTCAAACTTTTCACACTGATATGCTCAATTATGCTTAATAGTTATACTATATAGTATTTCATCCATGATTTCAATAAGCGGATCTATTCTTGTTTTTTATATTTTATATTCTTTTTGGTTATAGAAAATCTCTTTTCCATTATTTCACTTTATAGAAAAGCAGGGCACACCTTCTCTGTAAGGGTACACCCTGCCTTTTTATATCAGTAATGTGAAAATGGATACCACACCGGCATAAACGGCCATTTTGTGATCATTCATGCATCTTCTATAACCGTTCTTTCACTTCCTGCTTGAACTGCTTCATTCCTACTTTCTGAATACCGGATACCAGATCATCCGTCACATCCGTAATACGGTTTGTGGAATTCTTGCACTGTGTCACGATCGCTTCCACCTCATTCATGGAATCAAGCGTTTCCCTTGCACTCTGCGTATTTTCTTCCGCAGTCTGTGTCAGTGTGACGATACCTTCCTCCATTGCATTCTTGTGCTCATTTAGCTCTTCCACTTCTGTTCCGATACCGTGAATAGAATCGCTTACCAGAGCAATCTCCTGATTCAGTGATGCAAAAATACTCTGTGTCTCATGGATCTTTTTATTCTGTTCTTCAAATGCTTCCGACACTTTTTCCGTGATATCCACGCTGACATTGGAATTTTCGATCAATGTGTTTACGATCGCATTGATCTTCTCAGACGATTCCCTGGACTGATCTGCCAGCGTGCGGATTTCCTCTGCAACTACAGCAAAGCCCTTACCCTGTTCCCCTGCGCGCGCAGCCTCAATACTGGCATTCAGCGCAAGCAGATTGGTCTGGCTGGAGATTCCGGCAATGATCTCGGTAACGGTACGTATCTGCATCGCAGACTGATTGGTCAGATCGGTCTGGCTTCGTACATTTTCAACCGCTGATCTGTTATCCCGGCTGATCGTTACCAGCTCTTTCATAATATTCTCTGCTTCCTCATTGCAGGTCTTCATCTTGCCCGCACTCTCTACGAGTACATCGATATTCTGTGCGATCGTCTCGACTGCACTGCTGATATCCATGATCTTCTGTTCAATATTTTTGGTTTTTTCCGCCTGAGCCGCCGTATTGTCCGTAATGGAGTTAACCTTTCCACTGACACGCTCCACAGAATCTGTCATATTTGTAAAAGATTCCTTAAAATCCCCGGATACCTCTCCAAGATCTTCTGTTGCCTTACGGATCTGGCTTATAACCTGGGCAAATGAAACGATCATCTCATTGATCGAACGTGCCATCTCTCCAAGTGCATCCTGACGCTGCAGCAGCGCATTATGCTCCACATCCGAGCCGCCCTCGCCCAGTGCATCTATATGCTTCACCATAAAGCGCAGCTTGCCTGCCGCCGCCTTTATCGCGGCCATCACTCCGCCGGTCAATATAAGCACGATAACAATCACTATGATATTGCCGACAAGACTGCTTACGATCCCTTTCTGTACCAGCTGCATTACGATCATGTTAAACACCAGCAGCACAACAAACGGCAATGCGCAGATTCCCGCCAGCTTAAGCAGCACCGTTTTCCCCTGTTCTTTTGTCTCCATAAAATGGCCCCCTTGTCCTTTGTTTTCTTTCCTTACATTTTACCAGAAAATTTTCATCTGGAAAAGCAATTTTAAAAAAAGACCGGAGCTGATTCTGGTCTGCCCCGATCCCCGTTTTGGCCTTGCTGTCTGTTATTTTTCAGCCTTTTTATCTTTCTTTTCTGCTTTTTTCTCTGTCTTTTCTGCAACAGCCTCTTCCGGCTTTTCCACTGCAGCAATCGCAGCTCTCTGCATAGGAATACGGCAGTTTTTGTTATTACCGAATTCAATAATGACCGTATCATCAGAAATATCAATGACTACTCCGTAAAATCCGCTGGTCGTCAGGACCGTGTCCCCAACTGCAAGATCGGAAAGCATGGCATCCTTACGCTGCTGTTCCTTCTTCTGCGGACGAATCATCATAAAATACATAAGTACAAATAAGAGCACCAGCCAGAACACCATAAGCCCCATTGAGCCTGTTGCACCGGTACTTGTTGCTTCTGCTAAAATAGACATTGCGTTCTTCCTCCTAAAATCACCATATAAATTGCTTCCCTCGTCTCTTTGAAGCACTTTTATCATTCTACACAATGTTACCTGATTCATCAAGTGGTTTTGTGCTTTTTCATAGAAATTTCATTTATTTTCCAGATCAGGGTTCACTTTTTTCCTTCATCTGGTTCATGCCATAAAGTTTATCATCCATATACGACGCATAGCGTCCCGCGTCGATCGCATCACGGATCTCCTCCATCATGGTATTGTAAAAATACAGGTTGTGCATAACACACAGACGCATGCCAAGCATCTCCTTTGCCTTTAGCAGATGCCGGATATAGGCTCTGCTGTATCTGCGGCACGCCGGACAGCCGCAGCCCTCCTCGATCGGTCTGTCATCCAGTTCAAAACGCTGATTGAACAGATTGAGCTTGCCCTGATTTGTATACACATGTCCGTGCCTTCCGTTCCGTGTCGGATACACACAGTCAAAGAAATCCACGCCGCGGGCAACGCCCTCCAAAATGTTTGCCGGTGTTCCGACACCCATCAGATAAGTCGGCTTGTTTTCCGGCAGATGCGGCACCGTCACATCGAGAATATGATACATCTGCTCATGCGTCTCACCCACTGCGAGTCCGCCGACTGCATAGCCGTCCAGTTCCATCTCTGCGATGCGTTTTGCATGGTCAATACGGATATCGTCAAACACTGCTCCTTGATTGATACCAAATAAAAGCTGATGTCTGTTGATGGTGTCCTCCAGTCCGTTCAGGCGCTGCATCTCGCTCTTGCAGCGCGCAAGCCATCTGGTCGTACGTGCCACAGAGTTTTCCACATAATTGCGGTCTGCCAGCGCAGGTGCACATTCATCAAAGGCCATCGCGATCGTCGATGCCAGATTCGACTGGATCTGCATGCTCTGCTCCGGTCCCATAAATATTTTTCTTCCGTCCACATGGGAATGAAAATACACACCTTCTTCTTTGATCTTGCGCAGATCCGCAAGCGAAAACACCTGAAATCCGCCGGAATCCGTAAGGATCGGTTTGTCCCACACCATAAATTTATGCAGTCCGCCCAGTTTCTTTATGATCTCGTCTCCCGGTCTCACATGAAGGTGATAGGTATTTGACAGCTCGACCTGTGTTTTTAACTGCTCCAGATCCTCTGTGGAGACTGCTCCCTTGATCGCAGCCGCCGTGCCGACATTCATAAATACCGGTGTCTGTATATCACCGTGTACGGTATGAAACACCCCACGCTTCGCCCGTCCGTCTTTTTTTAACAGTTCGTACATAAAATCTCCTTTTTCTTTTTACTCTGTCGTCTGTCACTTATTATAGCGGCTCCCCCGCAAAATGTACAGAGTAAAATACCCGCCTGTTTTTCGTTTTTCTTCGACACATAAAAAAATTTCCGGTTGTCTTTCCCCTTCAAATCCTCTATACTTAAAAATATTGTAATTTATGAGAAAACAGGAGGACATCATGGCAGGTTCAACGTTTGGAAATATATTTAAGATCACAACCTGGGGCGAATCTCACGGCAGGGGTGTCGGTGTCGTCATAGACGGCTGTCCGGCAGGACTTGCGCTCTGTGAGGCGGATATCCAGGTCTATTTAAACCGCAGGAAACCGGGGCAGTCCAGGTATACCACCCCGCGTAAAGAGGATGACGCAGTCGAGATCCTTTCCGGTGTTTTTGAAGGAAAAACCACAGGAACCCCGATCTCTTTAGTTGTCTTTAACAAAAATCAGCAGTCCAAAGATTACAGCGAAATCGCATCTTACTACCGTCCCGGCCATGCCGACTTCACCTTTGATGCCAAATACGGTTTCCGGGATTACCGGGGCGGCGGACGTTCTTCCGGCCGAGAAACGATCGGACGTGTCGCAGCCGGCGCCATTGCCTGCAAAATTTTAGAGACGCTTGGCATCCACATCTTAACCTACACCCGCTCCATCGGGCCTGTATCCATTGACATGTCAAATTTTTCCATGGATGAGATCCGGGAAAATGCACTTGCAATGCCGGATAAAGATGCCGCTGCCTCCGCCGCCGCTTACCTTGAAAAATGTATGAACGAGCAGAATTCTTCAGGCGGGATCATTGAATGTGTCATCACCGGAATGCCGGCAGGAATCGGAGACCCGGTATTCGATAAGCTGGACGCCAATCTTGCAAAAGCCATCCTCTCCATCGGTGCCGTAAAAGGCTTCGAAATCGGAGATGGTTTTGCCGCTGCCTCCGCAACCGGACTTTCCAACAACGATGCTTTCTGTCTCTCTCCTGACGGAACCGTCTCAAAAAAGACCAACCACGCCGGTGGTGTGCTCGGCGGTATGAGCGATGGAAGCCCGATCCTCTTTCGCGCAGCAATAAAGCCGACCCCTTCGATCGCAGCCACACAGCAGACGGTAAATAAGGATCATGAGGAAATTGACATCAATATCCGTGGGCGCCACGATCCGATCATCGTACCGCGTGCCGTTGTCGTTGTGGAATCCATGGCCGCGCTTACGCTCGTCGATCTGCTCTTATCCAATCTCGGTGCCCGTATGGACTATCTGGAAACCATTTATAAAAAGTAAGATATTTCAAAAACGGGAATCGCGCAGACATAACTGCCGCGCGATTCCCGTTTTTACTTTCTGTTCCTTCTGTTTTTTGAGTTTTTCTTAATCTCACTCCAATCTGCAGCCACATGCCTCACACAGATCATAGAAATCTGTCAGCCATGCATCCGCGACCGTCTTTGCCCCCTTGAACTCATTGCCCTCCATATCCATGTTTTCTTCATCCTCACGGATCTCCACAATCATTCCCTTTAGCTGATATCCATCCCGCTCATTTGCCGGCATCTGCGCTGCCAGAAGTTCAATGCAGTGACAGATCTCCTCTAATATCTGGATTGCATGTTCCTTTTCTCCATGTGTCTGTGCAAGAAGTTCTTTTAGCTTTTCTGCTTCTTCAGTCAAATCATACTTTTGAATCTTCATCTCCACTCCCCCATCTGTTCTATTCTTCTTTTCTGCGCAGAATATCATACTGCTCCAGTTTTTGTCCCAGATCAAGATACAGTACCTGCTTTGGATGCGGCGCACTTGACATGTCATTACCCTCCTCATCCACAATGCGCATTACCGTGACTGGAATGTTATCTCCGTTTGCACGCATAACTTCAATCGTCTCACCGACCGAAAACTTATTGCGCTGCTCGATCCGATAAAGACCTTCTTTATTCTGCTGCCCCACAATCCCAAGATATGTGTATTCCTTCTCATAGGTGTTATTGTCATAAATCTGCGCTTCCTCCGAAGGTTTTCCGAAGAAAAATCCGGTCGTGAAATGACGGTATGTGCAGTTGGAGATCTGATCCAAATACCACGGCATGTTTTCTTTGTACTTTTCCGGTGATTCCAGATAATCATCGATTGCTTTCCGGTAAGTACGCGCAACCGTTGCGACATAGAGTGCCGTCTTCATGCGTCCTTCAATCTTAAAGCTGTCGATTCCGGATTCGATCAGCTCCGGAATATGCTCGATCATGCAAAGATCCTTGGAATTGAAAATATAGGTTCCACGCTCATTTTCGTAAACCGGCAGATACTCGCCCGGTCTTTTTTCCTCGACCACCGCATACTTCCAGCGGCACGGATGTGTGCAGGCTCCCTGATTGGCATCCCGGCCGGTAAAATAATTGCTGAGCAGGCATCTTCCCGAATAGGAAATGCACATTGCCCCATGGACAAAGGTCTCTATCTCAAGATCTTCCGGTATCTTCGCCCGGATCTGACGGATTTCTTCCAGCGAAAGTTCCCGCGCAGTCACAACACGGCTTGCGCCAAGCTTCTGCCAGAATAAAAATGTGCCGTAATTGGTATTGTTCGCCTGTGTACTGATGTGTACATCGATCTCGGGACAGACCTCACGTGCGACTGTAAATACGCCGGGGTCGGAAATGATAAGCGCATCCGGTCCGATTTCCTTTAATTCTTCAAAATAGGCACGTACTCCTTCCAGATCCTCGTTGTGCGCCAGGATGTTTGCCGTCACATATACCCTGACACCATGCTCATGGGCGAACAAAATCCCCTCTTTCATATCTTCCATGGAAAAATTTTTTGCTTTTGCACGCAGTCCAAATGCTTCTCCACCGATATATACCGCGTCTGCGCCAAATACAACTGCTATTTTCAGTACCTCAAGACTGCTTGCCGGCACCAGTAATTCCGGATGTCTCATTTTATTTTCTCTCCTGCTTTTTCTTTCTTTACGCTGACAGTAATACCGTCTCCGATTGGCAGCACGGCCGTAGTCAGCTCCTCGTGATGAGTAAGTGTATACAGATATTCCCGCATTCTTTTATGAATCGTACGGTTTCTGCGTGTCACCGCAAAACGGGACTCTATGATATCTCCGTCCTGCAGTACATTGTCTGATATCAGCGTGCCGCCTTCTTTTAAAAGGCGCAGCACTTCCGGCAAGAAGTGAATATACTGCCCCTTTGCCGCATCCATAAATATAAAATCAAAAGGTTCTTCGATCGTGGGAAGAACCTCTTTTGCATCTCCGGTCAGGAGCGTCACCACAGCTTCCTTCCCGGCACGCTTAAAATTTTCCCGTGCGATCGGAATCCGCTTTTCATAATTTTCAATTGTAACGATCCTGGCCTCCGCCGGATCATACTCCGCCATAAAAATGGCAGAAAATCCGACAGCCGTGCCAACCTCAAGAATCCGCTTTGGCTGTTTCATTGCAAGAAATACCTTAAGAAAAGTCTGCATCTCCTTCCGGATAATCGGTACATCCGCCTGCAGCGCCTCTCTTTCAATCTCATCTAAAATCTCTGTATTTCCGGTTTCCAGCGAATTGATGTATGTAACCAGTCGCTCATCTACTATCAATGTTCTTCTCCGCTTTCTTTTAGGTATTCTCAGTGCTCTCCGTATCTTCTTCTGCTGCCATGACCTGCATCATTTCCTCCGCGGTCATGGAAGTATTTAAGGTATACGTTCCTGACCTGATCTGTCCGGAATAGGAAGATAGTTTAAGCTGCACCACAAAAAGGCCGGCATCACGGATCAGCCCTTTTTCTTCCAGCAGATCACCGATCTCCTTCGCCGACATATCTGAAGTTACCGTGACCGACTTGTCTGTACCCGGAGCACTGGCCACAGCGCCCTCCGTATACACACGATAGCCAAATCCGTATGCCCACTGTCCTGCGCGGATCAGTCCAAGCACAACAAGCACCAGAAACAGAAAAGAAAGGGCACCGCCAATTATTCTTATTACGACTTTGCTGGTATTTCTCATCACAATGCCTCGCTATTCTCCTTCGTTTTCAAAGCCGACTTCAAAATCCAGCTTCTCCACAAACTCCCAGTTGATCTTCTGGATAATACGGCAGAACGCAAGCTCTGCCGCAAGATATTCTGCTGCAAGTGAGTTTTCGCAGATTCTGGATTTTTCCCTTTCCAGCTTATCCATCTCACCAAAAAGATCTGCATCCTTCTGGTTCTGTAATTTGTAATTCCGTTTCCGAAAATCATTCACTCTTTTTTCTATCTCCGGTTTTTCATGAATCCGCGCTTTGATATCCTGATAATTTTTATATTCCTCACTCGTCCGGATCGCCGCGAGGAGTGCATCCAGTGCCTCTCTCATCTGTTCCATGCTTTTGTCCTCTGCTTTAAACTATACTTCCATAATGATCGGGATGATCATCGGTTTCCGCTTGGTCTCTTTCCATACAAAATCTCCGAGCGCATCCTTGATCTCCGATTTGATCTTGCCCCAGTCTGTGATATTTTTATCCATGCAGTGATCCATCGTCTCATTCAATACCTGCTTTGCCTCGTCCATCAGACTTTCTGAGCCACGCACGTATACAAATCCGCGTGAGACGATATCCGGTCCGGAAAGCACCTGTCCGGAGCCGCTCTCCAGTGTCAGGACTACGATGATGATACCCTCCTCGGCAAGATGCTGTCTGTCACGCAGTACGATATTGCCGACATCTCCGACTCCGAGACCATCTACCATGACATCTCCGACCGGTACATGTCCGGTAACTGCTGCTCCGTCCTCATCGAGTTCCAGAACATCACCGGAAGAAAGCAGGAAAATATGATCCTTGTCGATGCCAAGCTCCTCTGCAATGTGTGCCTGTGCCATCAGATGACGGTATTCCCCGTGTACCGGGATCGCGTATTTTGGCTTCACCAGTGAATAGATGAGTTTGATATCTTCCTGGCACGCATGTCCGGAAACATGGACATCCTGGAAAATAACTTCTGCGCCCTTCATGGACAGCTCATTGATGATCTTGGAAACCGCCTTTTCATTTCCCGGGATCGGGTTCGAGCTTAATACGATCGTGTCATTTGGCTTGATCGTAATCTTTCTGTGTATGCCGGATGCCATACGGGACAATGCCGCCATAGACTCTCCCTGACTTCCAGTTGTGATAAGAACTGTTTTCTCATCCGGATAATTCTTTAATTCTTCAATATCGATCAGCGTATTATCCGGTATATTGATGTAGCCGAGTTCCTGTGCCGTAGAGATAATATTGACCATGCTGCGTCCCTCAATGACTACTTTTCTGCCATATTTGTACGCAGTGTCAATGATCTGCTGCACACGGTCCACGTTCGACGCAAATGTTGCAATGATGATACGGCTGTTCTTGTGATCCGCAAAGATCGTCTCAAAGGTTTTTCCAACTGTCTTTTCGGACATCGTAAAGCCGGGACGCTCCGCATTGGTACTGTCACACATCAGCGCGAGAACACCCTTCTTTCCGATTTCTCCGAAGCGCTGCAGATCGATGGCATCTCCGAATACCGGCGTATAGTCCACTTTAAAGTCTCCGGTATGCACAACAATACCTGCCGGTGAATAGATGGCAAGCGCAGCCGCGTCCTGGATACTGTGATTGGTCTTTATGAATTCCACGCGGAAACAGCCGAGATTGATATGCTGTCCGTATTTTACCACCTTGCGTTTCACCTTGGACAAAAGATTGTGCTCAGTCAGCTTGTGGTCGATGATTCCCATCGTCAGCTTCGTTGCATAGATCGGAACATTGACCTCTTTTAAAACATAGGGAATGGCCCCGATATGATCCTCGTGTCCGTGGGTGATGAAAAATCCTTTCACTTTATCAATATTGTCTTTCAGATAAGTGACATCCGGGATGACAAGGTCAATTCCGTACATGTCATCTTCCGGGAAAGACAATCCGCAGTCCACCACGATAATACTGTCTTCATACTCAAACGCCGTGATGTTCATTCCGATCTGCTCTAATCCTCCTAACGGAATGATTTTTAATTTTGAATGATTACTGTTTTCTGTTGACTTTTTCTTCAAGTCCGCACCTCCATTTATTTTTTTGATTCTCCGTTCCTGTTTCGTTTTTCAAGATTTGTTCATAACAAGCCAAGCGGCCATGCAGTTATGGTCACCTGATTTGTTATTCACGGGAATAAACAGCTTTTTAAGCTGTCTCCCTATGTATCTTTATTTTATAAAACCATCTGTCTGTAAATGTTTCTCGTTATGTTTCTTCCCCTATAACTCAATATCAACATCTTCCAGCATCTCGGAAAATACTTTTGCGATTGCTTCTAATTCCGCTTCTTCCTCCACGATCTGATAGACCGCTTCTTTGTCTGTATCCTTTGAAAGGTCTTTTAAGACAAGGGCATCCGAATCACCGTCTTCATCTACGGTCACCAACAGATAATCCACATTGTTTATCCTTGTCTGCTCTAACACATAAAATTCCAGACATTCTCCCGTGTCCGGATCGGTAAACTTTACTTTTTCCATGAAAACTCCTATTCTGTCCGGTTTCTCAAAGAATCCAAATATCCCTGAAGTATAAATTCAGCGGCAATTCTGTCCACATACTTTTTGCGGTCTTCCCGCCGGATCCCGCTCTCCATCATGACCTGGTCCGCAGCTACTGTCGTCAGTCTTTCGTCCCACAAAATGACAGGCAGAGACGTTCTTCTCTCCAGCATCTCCTTGAACTCCATCGTCTTTTCACAGCGTTCCCCCTCGGTATTGTTCATGTTCTTCGGGTAGCCCAGTACGATCTTTTCTGCACCGTATTCCGCAATGATCTCCTCGATCCTTGCCAGTGTCTGACGCAGTTTCCCCGGTGATTTTCTCCGCACGATCTCAACGCCCTGTGCCGTGATCAGGAGTTCATCGCTCATCGCAACGCCTACGGTCTTTGAGCCGAAATCCAAACCGATGATACGCATAAATCTCCTCCTACTGCCAGGAATTGGTCTTGATATATTCTTTTAAAATTTCTTCCACGAGTTCGTCACGTTCTACTTTCATGATCAGACTTCTTGCATTATTATGGCTGGTGATATAAGTCGGATCTCCTGACATAATATATCCAACAATCTGATTTACGGGATTATACCCTTTCTCGGACAGTGCATGATATACGATCTCCAGTACATCTTTCACTTTGATCTCCGGTTCTTTTTCTACTTTGAAATATTGTGTGTTATTTTTATCCTGCATAATTTCACGCCCTTATTTTTGCTCTTTTGTTCTCCTGAAGTCAAAAGCATCGCTGATACTATTTTAATACAAATCCGTTTAAAATTCAACCATAAGATACAGTCCGTCCATAAGACGCCGGTCAATCCTGCCATGCACCAGTGTATTTGCCCTCTGGTTCTTCGCGGGAACCACCACTTTCACATACTCTTTCGTGTATCCGGTAAAATACCGTACCCCGTCCAGTTCCAGTTCTTCCTCGAGCAGTGCCTCTTCTGTTTTTCCAAGATAATCTTCCCGGAATTCTTCGGACATCTTCTTCTCCATTTCCAGAAGGCTGCCGCTTCTTTTCGTCTTTACTTCCTCCGGCACCTGCTCCTTCATGACTGCAGCCTTTGTTCCCTTCCGTTTGGAATATTTAAAAATATGCATCTCGTAAAAATGTACTTTTTCCAGAAATTTCCGTGTTGTTTCAAATTCTTCGTCTGTCTCTCCCGGGAATCCCACGATAACATCGGTCGTGATCGCCGGATGTTTAAAGTATTTTCGCAAAACGTCACATTTATTCGCATATTCTTCAGTATCATAGCGCCGGTTCATCCGTTTTAAGGTCGCATCACAGCCGCTCTGCAAAGACAGATGAAAATGCGGACAGAGTTTTTCCAGTTTTGAAATACGCTTTGCAAATTCTTCGGTAATGATACGAGGCTCCAGCGAACCGAGACGGATACGTGCAATCCCGTCCACCTTATGCACCTCCTCGATCAGATGAAGCAAAGTATCTCCGGTATCCACACCAAATGAACTCAAGTGGATTCCAGTCAGCACGACTTCCTTATACCCCTGCCCCGCCAGATGCTCCACTTCGCGCAAGACATCTTCCGCCTTTCTGCTTCGCACCCGTCCTCTGGCATATGGAATGATACAGTAGCTGCAGAACTGATTACAGCCGTCCTGCACTTTGATAAAGGCCCTTGTATGTTCGGCCGTCTTTTTTAAGAACAGTTCCTCATATTCCTGCCCTTTTTCATTGATATCGATCACGGCAAGCTCCGGCTGCATCCTGTCCTTCCCGTTTCTTTCTTCCATATATTTTTTCAAAAGTTCCGGCAGCTCATGCTTTTTATTGTTGCCGATCACAATATCCACCGCCGTATCTTTTTTTATTTCTTCTGCCGCCGTCTGCACATAGCAGCCCATAGCGACAACGACGGCATCCGGATTCTGTTTTTTTGCCCGGTGCAGCATCTGACGTGATTTCCGGTCTGCCATATTGGTCACGGAACAGGTATTTATGATATAAATATCCGCATACTCCTGAAACGGAACGATCTCATATCCGCATTCTTCCATCATCTGCTGGACTGCTTCTGTCTCATATGCGTTTACTTTGCACCCTAAATTGTGCAATGCTACTTTTTTCATTGACTTTTTTCCTCACTTTATGTTGACTTTTCCTAAAAAAAAAGTTACTATACTAGTATATCAAAGAATTGTAGTAACCAAGGAGGTCTCTATATGAAAACAGTTCAAATTTCATTAAATTCTATCGACAAGGTAAAATCCTTTGTCAATGCTATTACTCAATTTGAGTTTGACTTTGATTTAATCTCTGGCAGATACGTAATTGATGCAAAATCCATCATGGGTATCTTCAGTTTGGATTTATCCAAACCAATTGACTTAGCAATCCATACAGAAGCAAATTTGGATGAAATCATGGAAGTTTTAAAACCATATCTTGTATAATTAAAATTTCCAAAAGGGAGTGTGCAGACACTCCCTTTTTTCTTTTCTGTTTTCCAGATCGTTACTACCTGTCTCTCCTGTTTCTCCGCGGTTTTTCTTATGCTTCTACCATTATCGTCTCTGTCGTATCGATCGCCTCCTGCATCAGCGCATCAATCTTCTCTTCCAGCTTTTTTTCGGAATTTTTGATCACCTTGAGATTCGGCTTTGTAACCGGATGCTTTGCGACAAAAATGGTACAGCAGTCTTCAAACGGCTGGATCGATGTCTCATAGGTTCCGATCTTTTCTGAAATCTCAACGATCTCCTGCTTGTCAAATCCAATAAGCGGACGATAGACCGGCATATTGCAGACTTCATTGGTCACCGCAAGCGACTGCATGGTCTGGCTTGCCACCTGTCCGATGCTCTCACCTGTGATCAGTCCAAGGCATTTGTGATCTTGCGCAAAATGCTCTGCAATCCGCATCATATAGCGGCGCATGATGATCGTAAGCTCTTCATGCGGGCATTTTTCATAAATGTAAAGCTGGATGTCGGTAAAATTCACCACATGCAGTCTGATCGGTCCGGAATATTTTGCAACGATCTTTGCAAGGTCAACAACCTTCTGCTTTGCACGCTCACTGGTGTATGGCGGTGCATGGAAATAGGTTGCCTCAATCTCCACGCCACGCTTTGCGATCATATAACCGGCTACCGGGCTGTCGATCCCGCCGGAAAGAAGCAGCATTGCTCTTCCCGCAGAGCCGACCGGCATTCCTCCCGGTCCCGGAATCTCCGTCGAATAAATGTTGATCTGATTTCGCACTTCAATACTTACCATGACCTGCGGATTGTGGACATCCACCCTGGTCTCCGGAAGCGCATCGAGGATTTTCTCACCAAGCGCTGCATTGATCTCCATCGAATTCATCGGATAATTTTTTCTTGCTCTTCTGGCATTGACTTTAAACGTGAAATCTGTATTCTGGTATGCCGCCTTTAAGTAGCGCACCACATTCTCCGCAAGCTTGTCAAAGCCTTCATCTTCCACCAGAACAACCGGGCAGAACGCAACGATACCGAACACATTCTTTAACGCTGCCACGGTCTCGTCATAATCGTATTCTTCGCTTATAACCTCTGCATAAATCCTTCCCTGCTCTTTTCTTACTTCAAACTCTCCGTCCACCGGGTTTAAGGCAAAACGGATCTGCTTGACTAACATATCCTCAAACACATAACGGTTCTTGCCCTTGACTCCGATCTCTCCGTATTTAATCAAAAATGCTCTGTACATTTCTTTTTCCTTTCTAATGTCTGGTATACTTCTGCAACGCAGGAACCAGTGTTTTTAATACCTCTGCCGCATAATCAATCTCCGTCTCCGTGGTGTGCACCGAAAAACTGAAACGCACGGTAGCATCCAGAAGTTCCTGTTTTAAACCAATTCCCTTTAATGTACGGCTCACCGCCGGTTTGTTGGAAGAACATGCGGAACCGGAAGACACATAGATCTGTTTATCCTCCAGAGAATGCAAAAGCACCTCCGCCCTGACTCCTTCCACACTCACACTCACAATATGCGGTGCACTGTCGCGCCCCGTCTTTCCATTGATCGAAACACCCGGAATCGTTGTAACTGCTTCGATAAAACGCTCTTTTAACTGATACAGATGTTCCTGTTTTTTTGTGAAATCTTCATAAATTTCCGCGGCCGCTTCGCCAAGCCCCGCAATGCCCGGCACATTTTCCGTGCCAGAACGCATGCCACCCTGCTGACCGCCGCCATAAATGATCGGTTTTATCTTTGTTTTTTCTCTTACATATAAAAAGCCGCTGCCTTTGGGCCCGTGAATCTTATGTCCACTTACGGAGAGCAGATCGATCCCGACTTTTTTCGGATAGATTTTAAACTTTCCGTAAGACTGGATCGCATCCACATGCACCAGTGCCTTCGGACTCTTTTCATGCACAAGTGCGGCAGCCTCTTCGACCGGCTCTATGGCACCGATCTCATTGTTGACATGCATGAGCGAAACCAGTATCGTCTGATCCGTCAGCGCCTCCTTTAGATCCGAAAGAGATATCACACCGTTTTCATCTACCGGAAGATAAGTGACCTGAAAGCCCTCTTCCTCTAAAAATTTCATCGGATTTGCCACCGAAGCATGTTCAACGGCAGTTGTGATGATCTGATTACCCGCTCTGCGGTTTGCAAGTGCCGTTCCGATAATTGCGAGGTTATTGGATTCTGTGCCGCCTGAGGTAAAGATGATCTCTTTTTCCGTCACTTTTAAGGTCTTTGCAATTTTTTCCCTCGCATCTTTCACATAGCGTTCCGCCTCAACGCCTTTCATATGCAGAGAGGACGGATTTCCATAATCCTCCAGATAAACTTTTTTCATGAGAGCAAACGCCCGCTCAGAGCAGCGCGTCGTCGCCGAATTATCCAGATATGCTTCCATCATTTTTCCTGTTTCGCCTCCATCATTTCCAGTTCCAGCATCAAAAGCGACAGCGTTGCGATCGCCGCCGTATCAGTACGTAAGATCCGTTTTCCAAGCGAGATCACCTGCATATGCTCCTCGCGCACTTTTTCGATCTCTTCCTCCGAGAATCCGCCTTCCGGTCCGATCATAATGCTTATGGCATCCTCTGCGTTTATGGAATCCAGAGCTTCTCTTGTCGCTGCCATCCCCCGTTCATTTTCATAGGGAACCAGATTCACCTGACAGGTCTTTGCATATTCCACCGCAGAGGCAAAGTCCATCACTTCATGTACCACGGGTATCCGGCTCCGCTTGGACTGCTTTGCTGCGCTTTCTGCGATTGCCTGCCAGCGCTTTCTTTTATTTTCCGCTTTTTTTGCATCCAGCTTCACCACGCAGTATTTCATTGCAACCGGAATGATCTCATACACGCCAAGCTCAACTGCTTTCTGAATGACCGTTTCCATACGATCCCCCTTCGGCAGCGCCTGAAACAGAAAAATTTTTGCTCCAAGCTCCGTACCCGCAGCCTCGGAATCCAGGATATCTGCCTGCACAAAATCATCGCCAAGTTCTAAGATTTCACAGTAATAATCCCTGCCCTGCTGGTTACTGACACGGATCTTCTCCCCCGGCTTCATCCGAAGGACATTTTTGATATGATTGACATCCGATCCCGTGATCGTGATAAATTCTTTCCCAATCTGTGCATCTTCCACAAAAAACTGATACATTTCTTTCTCCCGCAGCTAATTTTTCTGTGCAGTAATATTTACCCACTCACCCTGATGATTGATCTCAAGCACGGTGAGTCCCGCTTCCTCGATTGCAGCCTTTACTTCATTCTCCTTAAAGTCAATGATCCCGGATGTAATGAACACACCGCCCTTTTTCAGACGCGCAGGAATCACCGGTGCCATCGGAATGATGACATCTGCCAGGATGTTTGCAACCACGACATCATATACTTCCGTTCCGACCTTTTCCTGTAATGCCTCATCATCGATCAGATTTCCGACATAAAATTCTCCCATCTCTTTCGGAAGATGGTTGACTTCCATATTATCATAGGTTGAAGTCATGCAGTTCTCATCCAGATCTGTTCCAACAACATGGGAAGCACCCAGTTTCATCGCAACGATCGATAAAATTCCACTTCCGCATCCGACATCCAGCACCCGGTCACCCTTTTTTAAATATTTGCGGAGCTGGCGGATACAAAGCTGCGTTGTCTCATGCTTGCCTGTTCCAAAGGAAACACCCGGATCGATCTCGATCAGGAATTTGTCCTTGTCTTCTTCTTTTAATTCTTCCCAGGTCGGCTTGATCAAAATATCATCAATATAAAAGGACTGGAAAAATTTCTTCCAGTTATTGATCCAGTCAATATCCTCCGTCTGGCTGGATGAAATGGTTCCCGCGCCGACATCCACGAACTGCCGCTGTTCTTCCAGGCCAAGCATAACCTTGCGCAAAATTTCTTTTTCATCTTCCTGTTCTTCAAGATAAAAGCTGACTCTGCTCGTCCCGTCATCTTCCGGAAGTTCCGGTGGAAAATCAATAAACATTCCCTTTTGTTCTTCCTCAGTCAGAGGGATATTATCCTCAATTTCAATCCCCTCAATGCCAAGGTCATTTAACATGGCACTGACAAAATCTTCCGCCTGCGTTGTCGTTTCAATCGTAAACTTATTCCATTTCATTTTCTTCACCTTTTTTGCCCAGTTTGCATTTTTGGCTTCTCTTACAGAAGACATACTTGTTTTATATCATAACATAGTTTTATTTGTGTTGCAACCACGCCTCTGATCAGCAGTCGTCAAACTCACGTTCATGCAGGTGGCCTCCATTTTCCTCGTTGCCATCAGAAATGCGCGCCGCAGTACGTACAAAAAGAACCGCCGCAGTACCATGTACTGCAGCGGTCTACCATTCAAGCCTGCCTCTTAACTGATCATACTCCCGATTGATCTCCTGTACCGTATTCGTATCTCCGGAAACATTATCCGGATGATATATCTTGATCAGATCCTTGTAGCGCTTTTTGAGTGCCAGTTCACTGGTCACTCCTGCAAAAAACATTTCTCCGCGCACCAGTTGGATCGAAATATCTGTTCTTCCAGCCTCCTCAAACCGTCTTTCCCGTTCATAGGAGTTTTTCTGTTCCTCCAGCTTTGCCCGTTCATCTGCAAGCTTTTTTACCTCATCCTCCAGCAGTTTCCACTTCATCTGGAATAGCTGATTTTGCTGCGCAAGCCTCCTGTTTTCGGACTCCTGCTGTCGCTTAAATGCACGTTTGTCTGATTCAAATTTTCGTTTTTCCCGGTTGAATTTCATGATCTCCGCATCCAGATTCTGTTCTTTCGGCGCATGATCATCGGAAGAT
>OIZA01000516.1_pt1 | contig 19093 bp, 15 predicted proteins | sample 1588381 | NCBI WGS metagenome assembly OIZA01 (sample SAMN03283277) | human gut metagenome | biome: human-associated habitat; material: feces | host: Homo sapiens | place: Peru | collected 2012 | reverse complement strand
CGAGTGAGTCCGCAAGTGTAAGTGCAAGTGAGTCCGCAAGCGTAAGTGCAAGTGAGTCTGCTAGCGTCAGCGCGAGTGAGTCCGCAAGCGTAAGTGCGAGTGAGTCCGCAAGTGTAAGTGCAAGTGAGTCCGCAAGCGTAAGTGCAAGTGAATCTGCGAGCGTCAGCGCGAGCGAGTCTGCAAGCGTAAGTGCAAGCGAATCTGCAAGCGTAAGTGCAAGCGAATCTGCAAGTGTAAGTGCAAGTGAGTCCGCAAGCGTAAGTGCAAGTGAGTCTGCAAGCGTGAGCGCAAGTGAATCTGCTAGCGTAAGTGCGAGCGAGTCCGCAAGCGTGAGCGCAAGTGAATCTGCAAGCGTGAGTGCGAGCGAGTCGGCAAGCGTCAGTGCAAGTGAGTCCGCAAGCGTAAGTGCAAGCGAATCCGCAAGCGTAAGTGCAAGTGAGTCCGCAAGCGTAAGTGCAAGCGAGTCTGCAAGCGTAAGTGCAAGTGAGTCGGCAAGCGTAAGTGCAAGCGAGTCCGCAAGTGTAAGTGCAAGTGAATCTGCAAGCGTAAGTGCAAGCGAGTCTGCAAGCGTCAGCGCAAGCGAATCTGCAAGCGTAAGTGCAAGCGAGTCCGCAAGTGTAAGTGCAAGTGAGTCGGCAAGCGTAAGCGCAAGTGAGTCTGCAAGCGTAAGTGCGAGCGAATCCGCAAGTACCAGCGCATCAACCAGTGCAAGTGAATCGGCAAGCACAGGCAGCACCTCGACAAGCCCCACTTCGGAAGCAATTTCGGATGACACAACAGACGGCGACGACGAAACCCCTGCCGCAGCAGTGGTGGCAGCACCGGTTGCAGGTACAGGAGCACCGACAACTCCGGTAACTCCGGTAGCGCCTCAGGAGCCCGTGGTTGACATCGAGGAGGAAGAAGTACCTCTTGCTGTAAACACGGAGGAGGAAGTACCTGGAGTTGAAATTCGGAATGAAGAAACCCCTGTAGTTGAAATTCTGGATGAGGAGACTCCTTTGGCAGCAGGCATCGGAAAGGATGGAATCAGAAACTGGTGGTGGTGGATTGCAGCGGCAGCTACAGCGATCACCGGAAAGGGTGTATACGATCACCAGAGAAGAAAAGGCACTGCGAAGGATAAGGACGAATCGAAAGAGTCTTAATCTTTAGTGGAAAGAGAAAAGAGATTGTTGTATAATGATAGTGACCGTCACTGGTTGATGGTCACTATTTTTTTGGAGTAAATGAGAATGGACAAAGAGAAGAAAGAGAGAATCCTTGTTTATAAAATATTGTATACCGTCATGATTCTGGTAATCTACCTGATAGGGCGCTCAATCGCCCTGTATGGAATTGACCTTAAAGCCCTTCATGACGTCCAGATCGATGCTCAGTCAATTTTTGTACAGAATGTGACTGGTGATTTGAAGAACTGTTCTCTGTTTATCCTCGGAGTATGGCCGTATATGTGGGGCTCTATGCTGATGATCGTCTATGTCGCCATAAAATCCATCGATAAAACCAATCGCATTTCCCAGAAGAAGATGAATATCGTTACCTATGAGATCACGATGGTGATTGCGCTGATTCAGGCTTACCAGAAATCGAGGGAATATACCTATATTGTTCCGGGAAATATGGTTCCTTTGGCACGGCTTGCCGTGATTGTCCAGATGCTTGCCGGAATGCTTCTCATTCTGTGGCTTTGCGACAGGAACCAGAAATACGGCATAGGCGGCAGAATGGGCATCTTTCTGGTGAACATTACGGACGGTATCTTTTCCATGCTCGCCGGACATGACTTTTCCGAGCTGGTATTGCCCATCTGTCTCGGACTAATCGGAATCCCTGTCATGATGCTGCTGGAGACATCGGAAAAGAGAATACCGGTACAGCGGGTGTCCATACATAATATCCATGCGGACAAAAATTACATTTCCTACAAATTGAATCCGGTGGGGGTAATGCCGATCATGTTTACGTCGGTCTTTTTTATGCTGCCACAGCTGATTGTGAAGCTATTGGCGGAATTTTACCCCGATCACCGCAGCCTGATCTATCTGAGCGATAACATGATCCTGACGAGACCGGTTGGCGTGGTGACTTACCTGATCGTTCAGTCCCTGCTGGTGATAGGCTTTTCCTTTCTCATGCTGAATCCCTCGAAAATGGCGGAAGGCCTGCTGAAATCCGGTGACTCCATTCTGGACATCTATGCCGGGAAGCCGACAAAGAGATATCTGATCAGAACAGTCCTTCGGCTGTCCCTTTTCAGTTCCCTTGTGCTTGCTGTATGCATGGGTGTACCGCTGTCTCTGCAATTTACTGCGGTAAAGCTGGACCCTTCGCTGGCAATGCTGCCCTGTTCCATTATGATGCTGACCGGATTATGGATCACGCTCTACCGGGAGGCGGTTGTCTACAGGCACATGGAAGAATACAGACCGTTGATTTAGAAGGAGTACAGCTATGCTTTATTTTGTTCCGGCTTGGTACGATGGAGATAAATGGAAGGAAAATGAGGAGTATTGGTATAGGAAAAAGGCACGCTCTGAGTTTGATGAGACCATTAAGCAGATACAGCTGATCCACAGAAACAGGATGGCGCCCTATGAAATCCTGCTTCTGAGTCATGCGCCGAATTTCCGGCATTTCCTGCACCGGCAGGGACTGTTCCGCGCGAATTACTGGTCCTGCTTTGACTGCATCCAGCAGATAAAGAGAAAGAAAATTGCTACGCTGTCCTACCACAGCCTGAAGTGGCCGGAGGGCGTGGAATTTATCTACTCACCCTTTACGATAAACGCCTTTTTAAACGGGAAGCGCTATGCAGAGGTCGAGTTTGGGGAAAATGGTAATCCGATTTCGGTAATCTTATATGAAGGGGAGCAGATCTGCCGCGTCAATGAGTATGACGACAGAGGCTTCCTGTCGGCGACTACCGTATATGAAAACGGAAAGCCGCACCACAAGGATTATCTGATGGAGGATGGTATCTGGAAAATGCGGGAGAGTCTGCCGGACGGAAAGATTGCGATTAATCCGAGGACGCCTGAATTTACGGTTGTCGTGGGCGGCAGGATGAAGGAGGTCATGTTTTCCGCACTGGAATACGCGAACATCCGGGATGTGATCCGGGAAGTTTTTTATGCCAATATGGATTCCTGTAAGGTGCAGGATATTTTTATTGTCGCGGCGCACAGGCTGCATATGCATATGCTTACGGAGCTGCTGAAAAACAGACAGGTAATCATGACCTTCTTTGAAAACCGTTTTACGGATGCCGATCTGTTGGCGTACCGGGAGGAACTGCAAGGCTCGGATTATCTGATCACGGATGCCAAAGATACGGCGGAGACTCTCCGGCAGAAGCTGGGGATGAGCCGTGATGCTGTCTTTGATATTTCTCCCTATGATACCCGCGTGGACTTCGGTATCAGCCAACAGATGAAGGTGCAGAATATTCTGGTTCCGGTTGACGGTGTCGCGGAGCAGACGTTTGAAAGGTTGATATTGGATGTCGCCGGATATCTGCAAAAGAATGAAAAGGCAAGAGTGCAGTTCTTTACAAGGAATGCGGATTACGGCTTCCGGGAGCAGATCATGCAGCGGACAGAAAACCTGTTAATGAAGTATGGATTCGACCGCAGATGGATTTCCGAACAGACGCAGATTGCTTTGGGCGAAAACGGGGTGGATGCGATGGAGGAGGAAGCGGTAGAGCCTCGCTTCTTCTTTCAGCAGGCGGTCGATGAGCGTTCCATCAGCAAATGCATCCATGAACAGCGCGTGATACTTGATATGAGAAATACGACAGATGTATTCCTTTTTGTCACGGCGATCAGCAAAGGCGTTCCGAGAATTGCAGTCTGTCAGGATCAGTACCTGCAGCATCTGCGAAACGGGTATGTGATGAAGAGTCTTGACGAGACGGGAGTTGCCCTGGCTTACTATCTGGACAGTCTGGATAACTGGAATGAGGCGTTGGTGGGATGCTATGAGATGGGGCAGGTCTATACCACAAAGAATCTGATCGAAGCGTGGAAGGGAGTGCTGGATTCCTTTGAATAAAATACGGGTATTACAATATGGCGAAAAGGACTGGAGAAAGCAATACACTCTTCCTGAGCACATAGAGCTGGACTATTTTGAAGAGCAAAAGACAGAAATAAAGGGCGGTTATGATCTGCTGATCGTTGACTCGGATGTCCGCAGTGATGCGGATTTAAGGCTGCTATTATCCTGCGTAAAGGCGTATTGTGTTTTCCTGACGGAGAATGTAACGCTGTCCGGTTATACGGAGAAGCTGAATGCCTGTAAATGTGGCAAAAGACTGTATACGGGGGATGTGGATGCTTTTCTGAGGGAGGCAGCGCCGTCGTTCTTTACCACCCCTTACGGGGAGAAATTTACACGAAGCTTTCTGGTGGTGAATACGGGCTTCCGGGGAGAGGTGGAGTACAGCGGCAGCTATGACCTTATGCTGACCGGGGAATTTGGGGAAACATTCAGGCAGGCGGCTTATTGGAAAAACAATATTCCGCTGTTTGAGGGGCAGTGTCTGGATCTGTATCTCGAGTATGCGGTAACCGGAACCGTGGAAGTAAAGCTGGTGGTCTACCAGTTTTGCCCGGGCGCGACAAAGGATTTTCAGCGGATATGGGAGTTCTCGGGGGAGCAATTAAGGGATGTGGTGCGGATTGAAAATGGTTCGACGTACGGGCCCCTGTTTGTATCGGTACAGGCAAAAGGAACCGGAACCCTGAAAATCATTTCCCTGCACGACCGGCATTCCCGGAAGGATTTTGGCTACTTTCTTCCCGGCGGTGAGAGATTTGCCACGTCAAAGGGCGAAGAGATCTTCTGTTACTATGACCCGGGAGACTTGAAGCCTCCGCTCAGCTTCTATTTTTCGGGCTACAGGGGACAGGAGGGCTTCGAGGGCTATTTTATGATGCGGAAAATGGGCTGTCCGTTTGTGCTTGTCACAGATCCCAGACTGGAGGGCGGAGCATTTTACCTCGGGGATGAAGAATATGAACAGCTCATGCTGCGCGTGATGAAAGGCTACATGGACAAAATCGGGTTCGACAGAAATCAGGTCATCATATCCGGTGTCTCCATGGGAACCTTCGGCTCGCTGTACTATGGCTGCGATATTTGCCCGCACGCTTTCATTCTGGGGAAGCCGCTGACAAGCATGGGAAATGTGGCAAAGAATGAAACGCTTGAGAGGGTGGGCGGCTTTCCGACCTCTCTGGATGTCCTCCTGACGAACTATGGCGATTTGTCAGAGAACAGTATTCAGAAGCTGAACGACAGATTCTGGGAAAAATTTGACCGCACAGACTGGGGCGATACCAAATTTATCATTTCCTATTTATATGAGGATGATTATGACCCGGATAGCTACACCGATATTCTGATGCACTTAAATTCCGCCGGCGCCTCGGTGTATGGCAAGGGCATTCACGGTCACCACACAGATAATACGGATCAGATCATCCAGTGGTTTAAGAGCCAGTATCATCGGGTATTCCGGGAAGATTTTCAGAGAGAGACATAACGGAAGGGAAAAGCTATGGTAGACGACAGGTGGGTGGTGTACTGGAATGAATACACCTCCAAGACTTATACATACGGCTCGAAGATAAGGTTTATAAGCAGGCAGGATGTTTCCTACGAAAATCCTCTGATGCCGCCGGGGACGGTAATCAACAGCTGGTATTCGAGAACGAATTTTCAGGGAGACAAGATAGAACCCTCCCTGCCGATCATTGATGGCGAGGGCGCTTATCATATCTCGGTCGATATGGACTTTGAAGAGGGCAGCGAGGAGGACATCATGCTCCGCATCATTTTCTTTGACAGATATGATGAGAAAGCGGAGAGTGTCATTCTCAGGGGCAGGGATAATTATTTTAAGCCGTCCATCCAGACACACAGCTATAGAATAGAACTGATTAACGGCGGGATTCACAGGTTTGTATTTCATTCGATCATTTTGAAAGAGGTCAGTCAGGAAGAGTTTGATGCGGAACAGGAGAGAATTGAGAAGCTTAAGAGGGCTTCTAAAAAAGGTAAAACTTTGCGAAGAAAAAATAAAAAATCTGGGAGATGAGGAGCTGGCGGCGCTTACGGATCAGTTCAGGGCACGATACCGGAACGGAGAGTCTCTGGATCAGCTGCTTCCGGAGGCTTTTGCCGTAGTCATCACAGCGGATGAAAGGATATTGGGGAAGCATCCCTATGACGTGCAGATCATGGCGGGAATTGCCCTGCATCAGGGACATCTGGCGGAGATGAACACCGGCGAGGGAAAAACGCTGGCGGCAACCATGCCCCTGTATCTGAATGCCCTGACGGGCAGACCCTGTATACTGGTCACCTCCAATGATTATCTGGCAATCCGTGATGCGGAGGAGCTTCGCCCGGTGTATGAATTTTTAGGGATGACTGTATCGCATCCTCCGAAGGAGGGGGCGGAGAAGCAGGAGAATGATGCCCGCAAGGAGATGTACTCCGCCAATATTATCTATATGCCGAACGGCACGTTGGGCTTTGATTACCTGTTTAACAATCTGATTAAGAACGCGAAGGAGCGCTTTATCCATGACATGTATTATGCCATTATCGATGAGGCGGATGCCATTCTTCTGGATGCGGCGATCATGCCCCTTGTCGTGTCGGGGGTGCCCAGGGTACAGTCCAACCTGTACAGCGTGTGCAATTTCTTTGTCAGCTCTTTGGTGGAGGACATCGATTATATAGAGGAAGACGGCGCAGTCTGGCTTACGGAGAAGGGCGTCCGGTACGCGGAAAAATTCTTTGGCATTGATAATTATTATGGAAGGGATTTCTTTGAGATCAACAGGCATGTCACTCTCGCGCTCAGAGCCAACGTATTGCTTGAGAAAAACAAGGATTACATGGTGACGAACGATGAAAAGCGTGAGGTCATGCTCTTTGATGCGGCGACGGGCAGACTGATGCCCGGTGTGAAGCTGCGCGGCGGAATGCATCAGGCGATCGAGGCGAAGGAAGAGGTGGAGATCACACAGGAATACCGGACGGTTGCTTCTGTGACGTTCCAGAACCTTTTCATGATGTTTGAGAAATTCGCGGGAATGAGCGGAACGCTTGTCAATAACGCGGATGAGCTGTTCGACACTTACCATAAGAAGGTGGTTGTGATCCCGCCAAACAGACCGTTAAAGAGAGTGGATCTGCGCGACAGATATTTTGTCACCGCCCGGGAAGAGTTCATGGCAGCAGTCAAAATGACAATCGAGGCGCACAGGCGGGAACAGCCCGTGCTGATTATCCTGAATACCGCCACGGACACAGAAGTTTTTTCCAGACTGCTCATGACGGAAAATATTCCGCACAATGTGCTAAATGCTAATAATGCATTCTGGGAGGCGGAGATTATCAAGGGAGCCGGACAGCTGGGAGCAGTGACGGTTGCCACGACAATGGCGGGCAGAGGAACGGACATCAAGCTCGGAGAGGGCGTGAAGGAGCTTGGCGGACTTACGGTAATCGGTGTGGGCAGGATGCCCAATGTGCGGTCGGAAAGGCAGGCAAGAGGACGGGCGGGACGGCAGGGGGATCCCGGCGTCAGCCGTTACTTTGCAAGTCTGGAGGACGATATTGTGGGAGCGGAGGGCAACGAAAAGCTGGAAAAGATCATTGCCGGAAAGAAAAAGATCTCCCGGTTCAGGCTGAAGAAAATCATTAATTCCAGTCAGAGCTTCAGCGAGGAGAGCGGGCAGCAGTCCCGGAACCATTCGGTATCGTACGACAAGGTGCTCCAGAGACAGCGGGACTTTATCTATGCGACCCGGAATAATCTGCTGGACGGTGAGCGGATCGAGGACAGCAGGGTCATTGAGATCGCGGAGGGCAATATTGACCGGTTCCTGAATGAGCAGGAGGAGCTGACATGGCCCGTCTTAAACCGGTTTTTGCTGGACAATATCTCCTACACGCTGGATGAACAATATATGACCATCGATATCTCGGACAGAAAGGCTGTGAAAGCTTATCTGATAAGCAGGGTGCAGAGCGGGCTGACTGCCCAGCGGGACAGGATCGGGGATGAGGAGAGCTATGAGCAGTTCGTCAGGGAGGCTACGCTGAAGGCGATTGATGATGAATGGGTCGAACTGATTGACTATCTGGAACAGCTGCAGTCGGCGGTTTCCGGGCGGGCATCCGCACAGCGGAATGTATTGTTTGAGTACCATGATGAGGCGTTTGAGCTATACGGCAAGATAGAGCACACGGCGAAGCGGAAGATGATAAGGAATATCCTGCTGAGCGATGTGGGGCTTGACCGGAAAATGAACTTATCGATTGTATATCCTTAGGAGAGAAAAGACATGGTATATAATTTTAATCTGGGAATCGGATGGGCGAGCAGCGGCGTGGAGTATGCGCAGAGCTACAGAGCCAATATGCTGCGGCGGATCGGTGCGGAGGCAAGATTTGTCTTTATGGATATGTTTCCCAGTGAGAACATTGAACATATGACGAAGAATATCGGTTTTGCGGATGAGGAGATCATCTGGCTGTACACCTATTTTACCGATACGAAGATTGCCCCGGTCACGTTTACGCTGGCGAATCTGGAGAAGACCTTTGCGGAACAACACGACAGCTTTTCGAGAAACGGGAAGGTATGCAAATACTATTTCCCGAATAATATCTATTACACGGTATATATGGTGGATGAGACCAGCGATCTGGTGCACAGAGTCGAGATCGTGTCCAGGGATTGCCTGATCAGGAAGGATTATTATACCTACTGTAAGCTGTATTCGGAGTTCTACGCGCCCTATGACAACAAGGCGCACATGTACCACCGCCGCTTCTATAACGAGGATGGCTCCGTCGCCTATGAGGAGATGAATGACGATGGGCAGGTGTTCTATAAATTTCCGGACAGGGTACTCTGCTCGAAGGAGGAGCTGGTGGGGTACATGGTGGAAAAAATGCAGCTGACTTCATCGGATGTTGCAATTATAGACAGAACCACCGGCATCGGTTCGGCAATCATGCGCAACTGCAATGATGCCAGAATCGGCATTGTGATTCATGCCGACCATTTCAGCGAGAGCGGCACGGACGAGAACAACATCCTCTGGAATAACTATTATGAGTTTTCCTTTGCGCAGCACCGGAAGGTGGATTTCTACATCACGGCCACGGATGCGCAGAACCGGCTGGTAAGAGAGCAGTTCCGGAAATACAAGGGTGTGGAACCCAATGTTGTAACCATTCCGGTGGGAAGTCTGGATGAGCTTAAGTTCCCGGAGAAAGGCAGGAAAAAGCACTCCGTGATCACGGCATCCCGGCTTGCGACGGAGAAGCACTGTGACTGGCTTGTGGAAGCGGTCGTGAAGGCGAGGGAAGCGATTCCCGATGTCTCTCTGGATATTTATGGAAAGGGAACGACAGAGGAAACACTTCGGAATCTGATCAAAAGGCTTGACTGTGGAGAGTATGTCCGCCTGATGGGACAGCAGAAGCTGGATGAGGTGTACAAGGAATATGAGGTCTATATGTCCGCCTCGCAGAGCGAGGGCTTTGGACTGACGCTGATGGAGGCAATTGGCTCCGGACTTCCCATCATCGGCTTTGACGTGAGATATGGCAACCAGAACTTCATTGACGAGGGACAGAACGGCTACCGGATTCCCGTGACAGACGAAATGGATAAAAAGGAGAAGATTGACCTGCTGGCGGAGAAGCTGATAAAGCTCTTTACGGAGGATGATCTTGAGGCGTTCAGCCGGCATTCCTATGAAAAGGCTGAAGTTTATTTGACGAGCGAGGTGGAGAAGAGATGGAACAGCTTAATCAATCAGGTGGGATAGTTCTTTTGTTTGACACTTACTCCACGGAGAGCAGAAATCTGTATGAATCCTTTCAGAATGCCGGAATTGAGGTCAGCGCTGCCGTCATTGAAGATGACGGATTTCTGCCGGAGGGCCTGATTTCTGTATACGGATATTTCCTTGGCGATTTCAGCCGGGCTGCCAAAACAGCGGGACGGCCGCTTTACTTTAATGAGCTGCAAATCCCTGATTTCTGGGAGATAGAGAGCACTAATGCCAGCGGAAAGGTAATGAATTACAATAGAGAGCGGGCGAGAATCTATTATGCGGAGCCTGCCAACAAGAGACTGATCAAGCTTGTGGACTGGATAGATGAGAATGGCACCGTGCGTCTTTGCGAGCACTATAATAAATACGGGGCATTGTACTGCCGGACGACCTTTAATAAAAAAGGGGAAAAGGTGTCCCGTAATTTCTTCTCCGCGGAGGGGAAGGAGGTCATTGTCGAGAACTTCATTACCTCCGATATTATTGTAACCATGGACGGGAAGGACAGAATCTTGCACGGCAAGCGGGAATTTATCAGGTTCTTTCTGCGGGTGTCTGGGCTGGAGCGGCAGAGTCTCTTCTTCAATTCGCTGTCGTATCCCTTCTTTGCTTCACTCGATCTGCCGGACAACGGTCAGAGAGATATACTGTTCTGGGAGGAGGAGATCTATGACGGAATCCCGGGCAATATGCAGATGATCCTGAACCACGGCGCACCCAGAACGAAGCTCATCTACGTGCAGAAGCATGAGGCATATGAGAAGCTGATAAAGCTGGGCGCTTCAGAGGAAATGGTAAAGGAACTGGGCTATGTGTACAGCTTTGCGCGGGAAAATCAGGGGAACCGGGAGGCGCTGATCTGTACAAACTCGGATCAGATCGAGAGACTGACGGAGCTTGTGGAGGCACTGCCGGAGTTGCATTTCCATATCGCGGCGCTGACCGAGATGTCACAGAGGCTGCATGATTTTGAAAAGTACGAAAATGTGTCTCTCTATCCGGGAGTAAAGCTGTCGGTGCTAAATAAGCTGTTCGCCAGATGCGATTACTATTTTGACAATAACCACGAGGCTGAAATTGTGGATGCGGTACATAAGGCGTTCCTGAATTGTATGCTGATTTTCGGAGTGAAAGAGTATGTTCACAACCGGAATTACATAGCGAAGGAGCATATCTTCGAGAGCGGGCGGATCGGCAATCTGATCGCCACTGTAAAGCTGGCTTTGGAATCGCCGGAAAAGAGGAAGGAAGCTCTGCGCAGACAGGAGGAGACAGCGCTTTCGCTGGACAGGGAAGACTTTCTGGCAGTGTTGGAAAAGTGAGGCTCTGTAACCTTAGTACGGTTGTAAATTCAGTACAGATGCTATAAAATGTTTAGATGTGTTTTGCACTTGTAAAAGGAGGAGACAGAAGTTATGAAAGAAAAGAAGGTACAGGATGGAAAAAAGTCTATCAGAATTCTTACAATAGCGGCGTATGCCCTGCTCATTGTCGGACTGCTGATTATTGCACCTGTGATATGCCCGCTGGTATTCGGATATCATACCTATACGGTTTCGGAGGATTATTCGGGAAATATGAATCCTTCCGGCACGCTGGTATATGCGAAGGCTTCGAGCGAATACAATGCAGGAAACATTGTTGCTGTTGATAACATGGATGGAGACAGAGACGTTGATGTGTATTATGTTGAAGCCGTTCAGGATGGCAAGGTGACGCTGGAGGGTGGCGACACCGTGGACATGGATCAGGTTGCCGGCAGAGTTGCTGCAAAGACGCCCGGCTTCGGTTATCTGAGCCAGCTGTGCTTCACCGTATGGGGAATTATTCTGACAGCTGTCCTTTTTGCTGCGGGAATTGGCATGGCAGCCTATGCCAACATCCTTACCAGAAGAGGGAAAAAGGAATAATTATACAGGTATCCGCGCGGGAGATATACCCGTCTCCCGTGTGGATTGTAAATTCAGAATTAATAACATTATCAACGGCAGCATTGCCGATTTTCTTATCATTCGACACAAACAATCCCCCCTTATTCATAAAAAAAAATTTTTTTAATAAATTTAAAACCCAAAGGAGTGTAGAGGGTACTTAATATATAGAGCAGAAAATGGAGGGATGCAGATGTGAAGACAGAATTACGGAGGAGAAAAATCATGGAAGATAAGATCAGACAAGCAATTGAACAGATGAAAAAGGGAGATGAAAAGGGCTTTAATGCGGTCTATTCGGCAACCTACAATAGGGTGTATTTCAGGGCGAAGCAGCTGGTGCATACAGAGGAAGACGCGCAGGATCTCACGCAGATTGTCTTCGTGGAGGCATACAGGAATATACATACGCTGCAGACTCCGGAGGCTTTGTATGCGTGGCTGTTTGCAATTACCTGTAATCAGGCAAAGAGACTAAACAGAAAAAGAAAAGATATTCTGCTCGGAGAGGAGGCAGAGGGAATGCTCGATGAGCTTGAAAACAATGATCTCTCTACGATGCCGGAGCTGACGGCGGATCAGAAGGCAACCGCTGATATTGTCAGGGGAATCATTGAGGAACTGCCTGAATTGCAGAAGGTGGCGGTTGTTGCTTACTACTTCGATGGCATGAAGGTGGAACAGATTGCGGAAATGTTGGAGTGCTCTGAAAATACCATTAAGAGCCGTCTCAACTACGCACGGAAATATATCAAATCCAGAGTGGAGGAAAAGGAGAAAAAGGAGGGCTACAGACTGCATGTGATCGGACTTCCGGTTCTGTGGTATGCAATCAGGACAATGGCAGACAAGACAAAACTGACCGTGCAGGCGGCACAGAATATTTACAACGGTGCCTGCTCCAATGTCGGTTTGCAGGGCGGCGTCATTGCAGCGGGAGAAGCAGCAGCGGCGGGAGGAGAGGCCGCCAAGGCAGCAGGCCTTGGAGCGAAAGCAGCATCCATGGGAACTGCGGCGAAAGCGCTTATGATCGCGGGAGCGGTTGCTGTTGCAGGTATCGGCACGGCAGCAGTCATCCATTTTGCCCAACCGCAGGAGCCGGGACAGCCTGATGTGCCGGCAGGAGCGGAAGAGGTGATTCAGAGGCTGACGCTTGCAGATGATCTGTCCGAGTATCTGGGGCTGTATTTTGGAGATTACTGGACAGAGGATGCAGAGGCGGTATATCCCTATAAGGTTTCGGACACGGAGTACCGGTTTTCCGTTGACGATCTGAAGGCACAGGGGGATTCTCTGAAGTGTGTGCTGATCAAAGAGAAAATCGATCATCTGCCGGAGGGTGTGGAACTGGCGATAGCATACAATGACAGCTTTGCCGGTATGGAACCGGAAACGCTGAATATGCAATACCTGCATAATTTTACTACGGATACGTGGAGCCTGAATGTGAGCACAGCGGAAGGTTTTATCATCCGGCTGGTAGACACGACGACAGCGGAGCTGGAAGATGCATGGAAAATGGAGGATGATTATTCGGAGTTTATCAAGATGTACGGCGTGGAGGTGCCTGAGCCTTATGAATTTGCGTACCAGTATGACGGGCCGACATTGACCGCGACGAAGGTCAGTGATGATGAGTACCGCTTTGACAGCGCTGCCTTGCAGAATAAATTTCATGATGCCCAGATGGTCACGGTCAGGCTGAATCTGCCGGGAAAGATCAGGATTTCCTCTATCGTAGGAGGAGATGTCTATACGCCGGGAACAACATTAAATTATTATGAGACGAACAGACCGGATGCCAACAGCTCGTATTTTCCGGTTGACACAAAGACAGATATCATTGTGAAGGTCGAGGGATACGGAAGTACACCTACCGTAACGACGGCAGAGGAACCCGGTACAATCGCCGCACTGGGAAATATGTATGAATATGAAAAGTGGGAGCCGGATGGGGGCGAAGGTGCTACACTGTATGTAAAGCAGATCGGCTCTGAGACAACACAGATCACGGAAGACTACGCTGACACAATCGTTGAGTACGAGGGATACTGGACTCTGGACGGTCAGGAGCTTCATTTCACCGGAAAGGATCTGGAAGTGCTGACCCTGACAGACCTTGCAGGAAACCCTATTGACAGAAGAATCGCGTTCTTTTATCTGGAGGAAGACGGTATGATCTATGTCGATGTGCCGGATGATGCGGATTGGCAGACCTATGCTTTCCGGGGCTTGCCTGATTATGTCTACAAGAAAATGTCGGCGCCTGCTTCAGATAAGCCGGAGAGTAATCAGACACCGGCCATCTCTAACGAAACGGATACGGAACAGGGTGTGCATGAGACAAATTCAGGCACAACATGGCAGCTGACAGATACGGTTTCCATGCACTTTGAGAATGGTGTGTTCACAGTATCCGGCGAGGGAGATATGCCGGAGTATAGCGGCAGAAATGAGGTTGCACCGTGGACCTACGATGTTTTCCGGGGGGATCCCACTACAGTCATCATAGAGGAAGGAATCACGAGCATCACACCGATGGCATTCACCGGATATCTGAATATCACAGATGTCTCCCTGCCGAGCACCTTGCGCGTGATAGGGGAAAGGGCATTTTCTTCCTGCAACAGTCTTCAGGAGATCGTCATCCCGGACGGTGTCGAGGAGATCGGAGATAAGGCATTTTTCAACAGCTACTCTCTGAAAAAGATTTATATTCCCGCCAGTGTCACGAAGATTGGTGACGGTATCTTTATGAGCGGCAATTCTAATCTGGTCATCTACGGAGAGAAAGGCTCTGCGGCGGAAAAGTACGCTGAAAAATGGCAAATTACATTTGAGGAGGATTCGACCCGCTGACACGTGGGCGAACCTCCTATGCTCAAACCATGTGCTCAAGAAGGTAAAGACAATATTTTGAAATAGGCATTCGCTGCAAGGCTGAGATAGTGGCGGCCGTTGCTCATGGATTCTGCCAAAGGAATGCCGCGTCCGATCTCCACGGCGGAAATATTCCGGTCGGCAAGCTCGTCCGCGCGAGCCTTACAGATGCCGCAGAATGAGACGATGCGGATGTCACCGGAATGCTGCCGGATGCCGCTTAACACCTTCCCCATAAGGCTTTGGCTATCCAGACAGCCTTCTCCGGTCACGATGAGACCACAATCCTGCAGCAGGGTATCAAACCGGCAGAGACTCAGCAGTCCGTCGATGCCGCTGACGATTTTCGCACCGAGGAATGCCGCGCAGCCGTAGCCGGTTCCTCCTGCCGCACCCGCTGCATTCATGTGGGAGTCCACATGACAGTCGCGCTCTATCACACCGGCGATGTGGACAAGACCTGCATCCAGAATTTTCACCTCTTCGTCAGTTGCACCCTTCTGCGGCGCGAAGACATAGGCGGCACCCATAGGACCGTAAAGAGGATTGATTACATCGCTCATCACGGTAAAGGTTGACTGTCTGACGCGTTGATCCAGATGCGACAGATCAATTTTTTCCACTTTGGACATTGTGCCTCCTGTGGGAATGAAGGTCTCCTTATCCGCATTGTAGAAATTGACGCCAAGAGCAGCCGCCATCCCGCAGCCACAGTCTGTCGTTGCACTTCCGCCGAGACAGAGAAAGAAATTCCGGCAGCCGATCTCCAGCGCAGCCCTTATGAGTTCACCGAAACCGTAAGTGCTGGCTTCCAGCGCATGAAAGCCTGTCTGCTTCGTCAGTCCGCTGCTTTCGGCAATTTCTATGACAGCGGTATGATCGTCAATGATACCGAAGGCAGCCTCAATGAGGGCACCCTCAGGGGAGTGGACTTTTGCCAGCTTGCGTGTCCCGCCCTTTGCTCGCAGAATGCAGTCAACACTTCCCTCCCCGCCGTCGGCAATGGGAATCTTAATCACATCACATTTCACATATTTCATCGCAGCTGCCGCGAGAATGTCGGCAACCTCCGGTGAGGACATGCTGCCCTTAAAGCTGTCCGGAATCACAATTACCTTCTGCATGGTGGTTATCTCCTTTCGTTTTAATACTTTTATTATAAAGGATGAGAAAATAAAAACATATGTCTCAAAAGCCAATAATCCGCACAAAAAACTGTCCTCTGGGTTGCGGCAGCCGCATGGTTGTGATATGTTGGAAATAACGGAGGGGACATTATGACGATAGAGACACTGACGGCGAGGGAGATTGTGACGCAGCTTGCGGAGACGATCGGACAGAACATTAACATCATGAACACAGAGGGCGTTATCATTGCAAGCAGTGACCCGGAGAGAGAGGGACAGCTTCACGACGGTGCGAGAAAGTTAATTGCGGAGCAGTTGCCTCTTCTGGTCGTGGAGGATGACGTGCAGTATGCCGGGGCAAAAAACGGCGTAAACCTGCCGATCATGTTTGAAAATGAGCTGGTAGGAACGATAGGTATTACAGGAAAGGTTTCGGAAGTGCTTAAGTATGGTCAGATCATAAAGAGAATGACAGAAATTCTTTTGCTTGACAGCAGGATCAGAGAGCGGACGGTGATTGAACAAAAGGCACGGGATCGTTTTTATGATGAGTGGATTCTGGGGGAACTGGAAATGAAAAATGAGGCGGAGTTCAGGAGAATGGCGGAGGCTCTGGCGATTGATGTCTCCGGCACAGTGAGAATTGCCGTATTATCCGTGGATTTTGAGAGGCAGCCGGAGGATGACACCTACACATTGATTTCCCGCTATATCCGCCAGCTTCTGCGAAGCAGACTGTCCGGCAGCGCCTTCCGCACAGCGACAAAAATGATCTGCATCATAAAGGAAGAAAAAGTAGAAATGCTTTTGCCGACCTTTCAGCGGGCGGCGCAGGAACTGACGGAAAAATACGGATGTACGATTCATATGGGTGTTGCGGATACACCGGCATCGTTTCATCTCCATGAGAATTATGAACGGGCTCTGGCGGCGCTGGAGATCGCAACCCGCAGAGGGGAATTGCTGACGTGGTACGATGAGTTTGACTTTGATTTTGTTATACAGGATATTCCCAAGAAGACCTGCCGCAGGTACCTGACGCGGCTCTTTGGCACAATAGACGATACGGCGGCGAAGGAACTGGAGTTTGCGAGGATCTACCTGGAGGAAAATGGTTCCCTGATCGCTATCGGGGAAAGGCTGTTCCTGCATAAAAATACAGTCAAATACCGTATCACCAGACTGAATGAGCAGACCGGCGTGGATATCAGAACCTGCCGGGGAGCCTATATTTTTACGCTTGCACTGAAATTCTGGAACCGGCTTGTGGAATAATCCACCGCGGAATTTACTTATATTTTATATTCCTATGGTAGCGGCATTTTTGAAATCTTTCCGGGACGAATGATGATGTGTAAGGGAGCGGCAGAGATGCTCAGTCATTGTCCTTCAGCTTGGAATACAGGATCACGGCATCCCCTTCCTTGATATACGTCTGACCGTTAGGGATGATTGTGCGGTTTTTGCGGCGGATCATCACGATCAGCTCCTGACGTGAGATGTCCAGATCCTTGACCTGCTTTCTATAATGATTCACTTGCTGTTTACTTCACTCCAGATTTGATTGGGGATACAGCAATTAAACAGAATGAAAGAATACAGAAAAACAGAGCAATGATTGATGCGATTCGTGACAGCATCAAGGGAATTGTAATAAATGTGGCCGAGATAGAGTTCTATACACAGGAAGATCCAAGAATGAATAGATATTTCTATGGAAAGAAGTACAAAAATTTTAGAACGAGAACGTTGGCAGTAATGGATGATCGCACAAATGGAGATATGGATTTATTGTTCACTACGGAAGGACTAATGCCAGTTATTAAAGGTAAAGGAAAAGCTGTAATTCCCTACGATAAGATTCAATGGAGCAAGAATACTAAAAAGAAAGAATTGGTTATTAGTGTAAAGTATTCAAACGAGAATCTTGATATGGACAATCTATATGAGTTGATTAAGAGATTAGCAGTTAATGAGACAAAAACTGACAGGAATTATGTTTTGTAATTAGTATATTTAAATTGTTAACGGGGACATTTTCTTAAATTTGCCCCCTACCTTCTAAGTAAAACAATACAAACTGATAGATGGCAGAATGACTTGTAAGTATTGCGACTGAGACATATCGCCTTGGCTGCCTTGCTAATATCTTTGGATGTTTTCACAAAGCCTATAAATAGGCCGTTTATTGGTTTCTACTACACATCTTTATAGAAATAGCCTGTATTCACATTTTAAATGGATAATTGACATATAATACTGACAAACGGCTTTGTGAAAAAGACTCAGAAAACGCCCAAAGAAGAGATACAGATTGCCAAGGATAGAAGAAAAGATTTTATAGAAAGGGTGATGAAGGATGAGAACATTTGATGATATGCTTTCTAAGCAGTTACAGGATGACGAATTTAAAAAGGAATATGAAGCAATCCAGCCAGAGATGGATGTCATAAGGGCTATCGTAGATGCTCGTACTTCTCAGAATATGACACAGAAGGAGCTGGCTGAACGCACTGGTATTAATCAGGCTGATATTAGCAAGCTCGAGAATGGAACAAGGAATCCGTCTGTCAATTTGCTTAAAAGATTAGCAGATGGTATGGGAATGGCTCTTAAGATTGAGTTTGTACCGAAACAGAGAGCATAAAACTACCCCATTACAGATTTTACCCACATTTTACCTTCCCATGGTAGCAGCCCCCTCCCGGTTCCGTTACTATTTCAGTAAAAACGAAAGTGGGCAGGTGGGAAGAATGACTTATGAGGAACTGAAGCAGAATAAAGAGATTCTGGCATTTATCAAGAAGGGCAATGACAATCTGGGTGCCATGGGATATACAGATCATTCGGAGGCGCATTCCGGACTGGTAGCGGAGAGAGCCGCCTATATTCTGGAAAAGCTGGGATATTCCGAGAAGGAGCGCGAGCTTGTCAGGATTGCCGGGTTCATGCATGACATCGGAAATGCCGTCAACAGAAGCCATCATGCGGAATACGGCGCGTTGTTAGCAAATGATATTCTGAAGAAGACGGATTTGAACATAGAGGAGCGCATTCAGATAAAAGGGTCATAACGCTGAATCTGCAGATTGACCCGAAAATATGCAGCATGTATGAGTATTTTGAAATCTTTCTGGGACGAATGATGATGTGCAAGGGAGCGGCAGAAATGCTCGGAGCGAATTTCCGGCTTACCGTAAACGGTTCAAAGGTACTGTGAGCCGGTCAGTCATTGTCCTTCAGCTTGGAATACAGGATCACGGCATCCCCTTCCTTGATA
>OIZA01000515.1_pt1 | contig 19094 bp, 20 predicted proteins | sample 1588381 | NCBI WGS metagenome assembly OIZA01 (sample SAMN03283277) | human gut metagenome | biome: human-associated habitat; material: feces | host: Homo sapiens | place: Peru | collected 2012 | reverse complement strand
CTACTTTACCTACAGACTTCTGTAAGTCAATGATATAAATACCATTTCTCTCTGTGTAGATGTACTCTGCCATCTTAGGGTTCCATCTTCTTGTCTGATGTCCAAAGTGAACACCTGCTTCAAGTAACTGTTTCATTGAAATAACGCTCATTTTAATACCTCCATGGTTATAATCTTCCGTGGGTCTTAGCTTCTCTACAACCTGTAAGCGTAAGTCAGGCACCATGTAGAAATCAACCCGCGTGTATAATTTAATATGTGTTTTCACACACTTGAACAGAATATCATAAAACAAGAAAAAAGGCAAGCACTTTTCTGCTTACCTTTTGCTTATTTTATGTTATCTTGAAACAAGAATTTCTGCTATTTCGTTAAAATCCATTTCTGAATTAAAGCTATGGGTTCCTGTCTGCAGCCTCTCTGCATAACCATTGCTTGTAAGATATTCATTAAATTCACGCCAGTTCTTTACTATTCCCGCTTCTTCCAGTCTCTGTGACACAGCCTCCGAATACATTCCGGAAGTCACAGTAATCGTTGCCGTATGAATCACAACCCCGGATGTCTGTGGTTCTGCCGGCACAGGTGTTGTTGTCTCCGGCTCCGTAGGTACAGGTGTTGTAGGTTCCGGTGTTGTAGTCTCCGGTTCCGCAGGCTTAACTGCCGTGGTCTCCTGTTCCGTAGGTGACGGACTTGTAGGTTCCGGTGTCGTAGTCTCCGGCTCCGTAGGAGGAAAAAGCGACTCATCCTCTTTCATTACCATTCCAAGCTTAGCCGCACGTTTTATTATATCTTCGTCAGACATCTTATTGCCAAGATGATTGGCTATAGTAAGTATAACTGCCGTTACAACGATTCCTACGCCAAGGCCTCTCAAATAATACTTAAGTTTCATATGCTATTTACCACCTTTAAATAAGTCAATAACAAGCTTTACTTCCCCAATACCAAGCCCAAGTTCTTTAGCTATTTCAACATTGGACTTTCCTTCTTTGCTTAACTGAAGTATTTTCTCATTATTATTACCCGTTTCAAAAGCTTTAGGGTCCCTGTTATCTTCCCTTAAGGTTTCTTTTTTAACTGTTTCTTTCATTCTCTTTGCCGCAGTTCTGCCTGTAGAAGTGCGTTTCTTAGGTTTTTTTTCTACCGCTTCCAAATCTGCAGATACATCATCGGATACAGCTTCGACAACTGCATCAAGCTGGTTTAGTATATCTTTTTTTCTGGTGTCAACATCTTTCTGTTCTTCTCTTAGCAATTCTTCACTTGCCATAAAACCGCCGGTGTCTTCACTCATATCTTTTATAGAATCAATAACGGTCTGTTTCTTTGGAACGGTCTTGCTTTTCTCAATCTCCTTTTTCGTGACGTTCATATCCCTGACGGTGTTATTGATTTCTTTTTTCTTTTCATTGAGCATATCATAAAGAAACATAACTTCGTTATGGTTTCTGTTTATTTCCTGGAGAATGGTATCTGAATATTCATTCATTTCAAGCATTTTCTGATTAGAAAGCTTATCAAGGGAAATTTCTGTCTGTTCCTTGACATTCTCTATCTGCTCGTCAAGAATGTCCATTATCTGTTTTTTTATGTCCTCTTTCTGCTTATCGGTAAATGTAACATCCTTAACATTATGCATTGTATCTCCGTCTGATTTTGACGAGAAAACAAAGCTTACCACAATCACGATTAGTCCTATTGTTAATAATGCAATCTCTAAACCTGTCATTTCCACACTGCTCCCTATATTCTTATATCAAACCCGGTCACTTTCTTGACGGTTACTTTACCATCACCGGAAGTCTTTTTTCTTTTATTCTGCTGATGTTCGTAATGACCTTTTCCTTCTCTTCTGGCATCATATCCGGTATTCATCATAGTATCCTCGTTCTTATTAATCTGTGAGGATTTAACCATAACTTCCTTATCTTCCATGTGACCCATTGTCTGCTGTTCAACAACCGGTCTGCTGTCATCACGTTCCTGCATCTGTGTCCTGTTAATAATACCATTTAATTCTATAGGTCTCATAATATCATCTCTTTTCTTCAGATATTAATTATTAATTCTGGTTATATCCATACCTTTTTTTACATATCTGCAAAAATCATTTTTTTCTCTTATGAACATTACCTGTTCGCCGAATTCCAGTCTCACGCCCGGATAAATTGAACCATTGACTATGATTTTAGCATCTTTATCTTCACACAATTTTGATGACAAGTCAAGATATGACTCTTTACATTCTGCCTGCTGTTTTTCAAGAATATCAAGGTTTTCCAAAGACTTTTTCAGATATTCCAATTTTACGGAATCAAGTTTGCCCTCTTTTTCAAGCTTCTGTTTTAAAAGAGTAACCACTTGTGTAAGTTTTGAAATATCATTGGCATTAGATGCTATCTTTGTCTTTAACTCATTAATCTTTGTCACAGCCTCAGGATTGTTTCCTACTGCAATCACCGTCACAGTCTCCATTGCGGAACCGATATTCCTGGCTGAAATTACCGATGAAGCCCTTACGTTACCACCGATTATATAGCCGTTCCGCCCATGTACGTCAATCATTCCTTCGGCAACTACTTTGCTGTGCAGGATAGCGTCGGCTTCAAGATTATTGCCCGCTATAACGGTTGCATTTTCTATGAAGGTTGCAATAACATCTCCTCCAGCGGTAATCCTGCCTTTATTCATTCCTGCTATGCCACGCTCTAATATAACATCTTTGCCTGCAGTAATTATCGCGCCTTCTACTGCTCCGCTGACACTGATATTTCCTGTTGCTTTTACGGAAAATCCTGCTCTTACACAGCCGAGAATCTTAACATTGCCATCGTATTCAATATCACCTGTGGATGTATCTACATCTGTCCGGATTATATATTCATCGGATACAAAGATTTTGTCTCCTTCAAGGGAAACATGTCCCGTTACATTTGATATTAGTCTTAGTCCGTCCTCCGACACCTCAAGATTTCTGCCGTATTTAAAAGATTTTCTGGTCACCGGCTTAGGCTTTATGACTGCACCTGCAATATTTATACCGTCTTTTCCCGTATCTTCAGGTATAATCTCAGCAACTACATCACCTTCTTTAATATGATTTATCATATCAAGATGATGAAAATCCACCGTACCGTTCTCATTAATGGTAGGTTTTGCTTTTATCTCTGTATTAAAATTATATACCAGTCTGGCATCTTTTCCTTCTACCGGCATCTGTGCCTCGGCAATTACAAACTGTTCAAAATATCTTTTGCATTTTACAATAGCTGCTATTACATTTTCCTTTATTCCATATACTATGCCCATATTTTTCAAATCGGAAAGAATCTCATCAACCGTTATAGATTCTGCGCCTTCCATAGGCGGATACATAATCATGGTAAGCTTCATATAGGCGGAATCCGAATAATCGCACCAGCCGGAATAAGGAATGACGTCAGTTTCTGAAATCTTAACCCTGCTGTCCTTATTTTCCCTTGCCTCGTTCATTGCGGCGTTAAGCTCTGCAACTGTTCCATAATCAATACCTTTTTTTTCAAGGTAAGACATATATTCTTCAAGGCTTACGTCTTTTCCGTTATCTTCTTTCGGAGAATAAGTTATATACAATCCGTCATCTTTTCCGATTACTTTATAATAGCCTTTCCTATCCATACAAAAACTCCTGTTTTTTTTACATTTCATCAAATATATTCATATAGTTACCAAGTGATTTTTTAAGTTTTACCAATGCTTTTGTATGAAGCTGGGAAACTCTTGATTCTGATACTTCCATAACATTACTTATCTCTTTTAATGTCATTTCCTCATAATAATACAAGGTCACTACCATCTTTTCTTTCTCCGTAAGATGTGAAAGAGCTTCGGAAATCTTTACTGCAAGTTCCTCCTTCTCAACAACCCTCTCCGGCTGTTCAAAGTGGGAATTGCCTGCGGTTTCCATACTTAACTCGCTGCCCTGCTCCACAAATTCGTCAAGTGATACGAGATTACTGACTTTAGTCTGACCCTGCCAGTTATTTAATTCATCTACTGACAAATCAAGTGCCGCAGCAAGCTCTTCATCAGTAGCATTTTTTCCATTTTCAGTTTCAAGTCTGGTACGTGCAGAATCTATTTTTTTCTGTTTTTCACGTACAGACCTTGGAATCCAGTCCATTTTTCTTATCTGGTCGAGAATTTCTCCTCTGATTCTGAGACTTGCATAGGTCTCAAATTTAACGTTTTTTCCATAATCAAATTTATCTATGGCATCTATAAGACCGAATATTCCGTAGCTTACGAGATCCTCATATTCTACATTATAGCCTAAATACATACTAAGTCTTCCGGCAACCAGCTTTACTAAAGGTGCATATTCAATTATTATCTGTTCTCTCAGTTCCGGTGTCCTGTTTTTTGAATAAGACATCCAGAGCTTTTCTTTTCCACGCTCGTCCATTGAATCTCCTTCAGCTTATACCTTTACTCTTCTTTATCTTCCTTATCTTCCTTATCCGTTTCTTCCGGCTCCACATTTTCCGCAGCTGTTTCATTGTTATCTTCTTCTATATCTGTTTCCTTAGTTGCCATGGCAATAAGAATAACACGGAATAATGAACCTATTATGTAGAATCCAAGTAAAAAAGATAATACAACTATCAATGAGGTCAGTGTTCTTTTTCTGTTAATTATCATTACAATACTGATTATAAGACCTGCTGACAACGAAATAATCGCCGGCAGATATCTTAACTGTTCTTTATTTTTTTTCATAACCAACAATCCTCCGATATCAGATTACTTTTATTTCTTTGCCAACCGATTTAATAACCAGCCGTCCGTCCTCGGCATAAAACTCTATGGTACGACCGTAATTAAGTCCTACATCTTCTGCAATTATTTCTATGCCCAGTTCTTTAAAATTCAGTCTTGCACTTTCTATATTATTGTCACCCACGTTAAGTCCGGACAGTCTTGAAGTTGAAGAAATGGCGAACATCTTCGCCCCTCCCGCTATCTTTGCTACCATGCGTGATTTCTTTGCACCAAGTTTTTCCATCTGTTTTACCGTCTCAGCAATTCCGGTATCACCAAATTTTGCAATATTTTCGTTGTTTTTAAAACGTGTGCTGTCGGGAAGCATATAATGAACAAGTCCCGCTATCTTCGCCACCGGATCATATATACATGCACCGATACATGAACCTAATCCCAAGGTTGTCAGTGCTTCCGGAGTCTTGCACACATTCAGATCTGCCATACCAACTTTTATCATAATTCAAACCCTGCTCTATAACCCTAAGGAAGTTAAGATTTTTTCGTATGACTCCAGTTCCGGAATCATTACAAAATAACCGTTTCCAAGGACTTCTTCCCCAAACTGAGTCTCAATAAGGAGAACCTTATCTCCGATCTTACCGTATTCTATTGCGGGAAGGCTTAATAACGCCCCTGCCATATCAATGGATGTATATGGAATGGACGCTGTTATTGTCAAACCCGTAAGAGCCGATAATGCCGAAAGGTAAGAGCCTGCAATAATATTACCCACTTCGCTTAATGCCGACATTTCCATTTCTGAAAAATTGCATTGCGTATTATCAGGTGTTCCCATTACCGTATTAACTATATTATGTGCAGCGCTTTCAGGCAGAAGGAACATCATCATTCCATTTACATCGCCTTCAAGGCCCAGAAGTATTCCTGCAAGTATAGTTTCCTCCGAGCCGAACACATCTGTTATTCTGTCAAAAGGAACGAGATTGACTTTGGGAACTCCCATATCTATTTTCTGGTTAAGCATACAGGCAAGTGCCGTTGTGGCATTGCCTGCGCCTATATTGCCTATTTCTTTAAGTACGTCATACTGAGAATCATCAAGTGCATCAAGCCTGATTTTTGACATAAAGTTCCTCCTATGCCTGTTCTCTGTCTATTACAACTGAATGAAGTCCGAGAATCGATATAAGTTCATCATCATGCTTTCCTACAGCTTTAATAAACATCTGTCCGTTGTTGCCTGTCACAATGTTGTTTTTCTCTATATCTGTTTCTTCAAGAGCAACAACATCCCTTACCATATCCACCTTGATTCCCACAAGGTTCTGGTCAAGTTTAAGTATAATTATCCTTGTTGCACTGTCATCAGGGACTTCTTCCACTCCAAATCTTTTTCTGAGACTCATAACAGGGACAATCTCACCACGGAGATTAATTACGCCGATAAAATAATCCTGACTCTTTGGAACTCTTGTTATCTGCTGTATCTTAACGATACTGTCAACATTCATTATATCAATTCCAAAGAATTCATTATTAATTCTGATTACAATATATTGTTTTATTTCGCTTTTGTTTGCGACATTATTGCGTACTGCTAATTCTTCCATATCATGACCTCCTAGATTATTGCATTGGCATCAATAATAAGTGCTACTTCACCGTCACCAAGGATGGTTGCCCCACTTATCATCTTATTGATATTAATATATTTTCCAAGAGACTTAATAACAATTTCCATCTGCCCTACAAGGGAATCAACAACAAGGCCTGCCTGTTTGTCTCCCTTTTTGATTACAACCACTATAAGGCTTTCGTCAGGCTCAGTTCTGTCAGGTACATCTAAAAGTTCTCCAAGTCTTATAATAGGAATTATGTTTCCTCTTAAATTAATAACTTCCTTGCCCTGTACATATTTGATATCAGATAAAGGAATATCTTCTATTGTCTGGATAGAACCAAGTGCAATGGCATATTGCTCATTTCCGAGCTTGACCATAAGTGCCTGTATAATTGCAAGCGTAAGAGGAAGTCTGATTGTAAATGTACTTCCTTCCCCGAGAACGGATTTACATTCAACAACACCGCCAAGGGATTCTATTTTAGATTTAACAACGTCAAGGCCTACACCTCTTCCGGATACATCTGTTATTTTCTCCGATGTTGAGAAACTTGGCTGGAAAAGTAAATCAATAACTTCCTTATCAGACATAACTTCTGCCTGCTCAGGTGTGATTGTTCCCTTTTCAATACCTTTACGTTTAACTTTTTCTATATCAATACCGTTACCGTCATCACCGACTTCAATAACAACATTGTTACCATCCTGGAACGCATTAAGGAAAATAGTGCCTATCTCGTCCTTTCCTCTTTCGCGTCTTACTTCAGCAGATTCAAGACCATGGTCGGCAGAATTTCTGAGAAGGTGCATAAGAGGATCACCGATTTCATCAATAACGGTTCTGTCAAGCTCTGTCTCTTCACCTGTCATGTAAAGTTCCATTTTCTTGTCAAGTTTTTTACTGAGATCTCTTATCATTCGTGGAAATCTGTTTACAACTGTCTCAATAGGAACCATTCGTACATTCATGACAGATTCATGAAGGTTGGTTGTAACTCTTTCAAGATATTCTATCTGTTCATTAACACTCTGGTTCTCTTCCGTATTAGAAGTTGCCGCAGCAGATACCAGACCATTCTTGGCAATAATAAGTTCGCTGACAAGGTTCATCAGCACATCAAGCTTGTCAATATCCACTCTGACTGAACGGTTAACAACCGGTTTACCCTTAGCAGGCTGTGGATTGGCTGGTTTGCCGGCCTGTGGAACTGTTGCCGGCTTTGCCGATTCTGTCTTTTCTGTTTCTTCCGGCTTTTCTTCTTTCTTTTCATCTAATTTAATGATGCTTCCTTCAGCATCTTTGATTTCAGATACATTCCTAACTGTGGCAAGAACCTTATCAAGTGATTCGCCTGTTATAACAAATATATCAAAATCAAGATCGAATTTCTCATCTTCTATATCCTGTGCCGAAGGAATCGATTTAATAATCTCACCTAATTCTTCCACAGACTTGAATACCAGAAATGCTCTGGCTGCTTTAAGAATACAGCTCGGATCAACCTTTACATGGACACCGTATACATTAAGATTCTTTGTACCGGCTTCCATTATTGCATGCTGTTCAAAATCAGCAAAATTTACTTTTGAAAAGTCCGTAACTACCCCATCTGCTGTCTGTGGTGCAGCCTGCTCAGCCACTCCACTGCCTCCGTTAAGGTAGTCATTAAGGAGCTTTATAATTGCTGCATTATCATCTGTTCCTTCGTCCTGTGTATTAATAATATTATCAAGATATGCCTCAAGTGCATCAAGACACTGGAAAAGTATATCTACAAGATCAGATGTTACTTTTAATTTGTCATTTCTTATTTCCGAGAATACATTTTCCATATCATGTGTCAAGGTCTGCATTCTCTTGTAACCCATTGTACCTGCCATACCTTTTAATGAATGGGCAGATCTGAAAATTTCATTAATGGTATCCTTGTTCTCCGGTTCATTCTCCAAAACAAGAATATTGTCATTAAGACTTTGTAAATGTTCTTTTGTCTCCTCTACGAAGATCTCTAAGTACTGGCTAACGTCCATCTAACGCACCCCCACCTTTTTATTAATGCTTTCTGCTATTTTTGATAAGGATTTTACCTCATCAGACATGCCTGCTTCATATATGCTTCTAGGCATGCCGTAAACTACGCAGGACTTTTCATCCTGACTGATTACATAAATATTTTTGCCTGATTTCTTAAGTGCTTCTATGCCTTTCGTTCCGTCTGCGCCCATTCCGGTAAGAACAACACATACAATCTCGTCAAAAGCCGAGTCTGTAAGTGATTCGTACATAACGTTGGCACATGGCTTCAGACCATCTATGGATGGCCCATCATAGAATCTTATAACATGGCTGCCATGCTCATACCGCACTCTAATGTGCATTCCTCCCGGAGCTATGTAAACGCATCCTTTTTCAAGAACATCTCCGTCTGAGGCTTCCTTAACGTTAACCTTACTTAACATATTAAGGCGTTTAGCCAAGGAAAGTGTGAAACCCTTTGGCATGTGCTGGACTAAAACAACCGGTGCATCCAGTTTCTCGTCAAGAAACGGTATAACCTGCTGCAGTGATTTAGGTCCTCCGGTTGAACATGCAATAGCAACTATCCTGGTATGGTTCTTTGAATTACTGCTTCTTATAATCCCGGCAGGCTGTGCTTTCACATGGTTCTTAGCCGGAATAATAACCGGAGCACTGTTCTTCTTATGAGGAATAAGATTCTTCTTATTAAGATAACTGCCTGTAACAACATCAATCAACTTCAATAATTTTGTCTTAAATCCTTCGCCCTTAACTTCATAAAAGTTCTCAGGCTTCTTAAGGAAGTCAATTGCTCCGAGTTCCAATGCCTTGATAGTCTCCGCAGCACTCTCTCTGGCAACGGTACTTACAATTACAACTGTCTCATTCATCCTGTTCTTTTGAAGCATCTCCAAAAGTTCCAGCCCATTCATCTTAGGCATATTGATATCAAGAATCACAAGGTCATAATATCCGGGCTTCGATACAAGTTTATCAAATCCCTCCAGACCGTTAATAGCCATATCAAGTGCTTCTACATCATCATAGTTCTCTTTGATTATATCAGATATTACTCTTCTCATAAGTGCAGAGTCATCAATTATTAAAAATTTTTTGCCCATTTCTACACCTTCTTTCTTTATTTGGTGCTTTTTCTCATCATTCGTTCTTCTTCAAATATATATTTAATAAGTATTTCCCTGTATTCTTTTGATATATTTTCAAATTCCACACGGTGCTCATACTTTGTAGAATCATTAGGCAATGAAAATGACATTCTCACTGTGGCCGGAAGTCTGAATTTGATTTCTTTTCCACCTACAACAATCTGAAAAATAAGTATAAGTTTCATGCCTGTTTCTATCATTTTTTTCCCGACAAACCTCATGCCGCCTCCGCTTATATCAAGACATGTGCCCTCAGCATATCTTTCTGCATGTAAAAAATCTTCTGAAAGTTTTTTAGTCTCAAGCAGTGCAGTAAATTCCTCATCGGATAGCTCTGTATATATTATCGGAATTGTTTTTTCCAGTCGAAAATACTGTCTTCTCTGGAATTTCTTAAGTTCCGTTTCCATTGATATATTTATTGAATATATATTATCTGTTTTGATACGGTCAAGTATTCTGCATTTACATCTGTAAAGTCCCTTTTCCGTATAAAAATATGTATCAAACACGCTTCCCTTTGGCAGTGGAACAAGGTGTCCTTTTGAAACAGGCATGGAAACACTTATGACATTGTCATCATCTTTGTCAAAGTCAAGAATCTGGCTGGCATAAGTTGAGGGTCTTTTACCTGTTTGTTCCTCAGATAATAAAAGAATTTCCTTAAACTCTATTTTATCTCCTTCTGACAATCCTTTTAACATACATTCCTCCAAAACTTATCTTCTGCCCGATGTAAATACCTTGCTGAAAAATCCGATTACGCCTTTTTTCTGATTAGGTACTTTATGTTCGCCTGAGTCAAGATTTTCACTGATTTCAACAAATGCTTTAGCTGAAGCTGAATTAGGATATGTTATTGAAACAGGTTTCTGCTTCATTATTGCCTTAGTAATGGCACTGTCCTGAGGAACTTCCCCAAGGTATTCCAGGTCAATAAAAAGGAATCTCTTGACAACCGCCGATAATTTATCATAAATATTAATACTCTCGGACCTTGATGTTACCTTATTGGTCACAATATTAATTCTTGTGGTATTCTTGTCAAAACCTTCATCCATTGCCAACGCCTTTAATAAAGCATAGGAATCGGTAATTGATGTAGGCTCCGGTGTTGTAACAAGTATAACTTCCGGACTTGCGGCAACGAATTCCAGAACGCTTTTGGATATTCCCGCACCGGTGTCGATTACAATAACGTCTGCCATCTGTTCAAGCTCTGCCATTTTATAAACAAGTCTTTTTATCTGCTCATTGTCAAGATTAACAAGCCTTGCTATTCCGGAACCGCCGGAAACAAACATAACACCCTCCGGTCCTTCGGTTATTATATCTTTAAGTTCCCTTCCTTTAAACATAAGGTCAGCAAGCGTATATTTAGGAATAATTCCAAACATGACTTCAATATTGGCGAGTCCGAAATCCGCATCAAAAATAATGACTCTTTTGCCCTGTTTTCTGAACTGCAAAGCTATATTGATTGCAGTGCTTGATTTGCCGACGCCGCCTTTACCGCTGGTAACGGTAATTATTCTTGCATTCGATGACGATACCTGATTCTGTTGTTTGATTATATTTCGTAATTTTTCTGCCTGATCCATCGTAGCCTCCCTGGTATCTTCAACCCATTACTCTCCGCCAAGCAAATTCTTTGCTAGTTTCTGGACATCTATAGTTTCTATATCGTCAGGCACGTTCTGTCCGCTTGTGGTATATGAAAGCGGTGCGCCCGTATAGCACTTAAGATTAATAATATTGCCAAGCGTTACAGTCTCGTCAAGCTTGGTGAACAAAAGCCTGTAATCCTCTATTTCCTTATATGTGTCGGCAATATTGATAAGGTCCTTATACTTAGTTGTTACGCTAAGCACAAGAAATGTTTCAATATCGGCGTCATAACCACCGTTCTTAACATTATTGATTAATTCGATTAATTCATCTTTCTGTTCTTCGTTCTTGTGGGATCTTCCCGCCGTATCAACAAATATAACGTCATATCCGGAAAATTCATTAAGACATCCGCATATTTCTGATGGCGAATATGCAACATTCACAGGCACATCAAGAATTCCTGCATAGGTATTAAGCTGTTCAACTGCCGCTATTCTGTAAGTATCTGCCGTAACCATCGCAACCGACTTACCCTTGTTAAGTTTGAAATCGGAAGCAAGCTTTGCAATAGTTGTTGTCTTACCTACACCTGTAGGTCCTATAAAAAAGATAATTTTTTTACGTTCATCTGTTTCGATTCCGTCAGGCTCACCTAACTTCAAAATAATTTTCTGATATACCGCTGCAAGAATACTGTCGATATTGGACTCTTTTTTAAGAGAAGCGTTAATATCATTGATTATTGCATTGGCATATTTCTCATCCATCTCATTTTCCATGAGTTTGTTATAAATAAGTTTTAACGGTTTAAAATTATTGCTCTGGGGCTTTGCTGCATTATCGGATGTTTCTTTCTGTTCCACATCCTTTTCCCCGGCATTACCAGGTGTCTTATCAAGACCTGTCATATGGCTCTGGAGCATATCGTGAAGGCTGTCAAGCTTCTCCTCAATGGTATTTTTGCCTGTTTCCGTATATCTGCTGTCATCAACACGATAATCTATACCGGACATTTTATCTGCTGCCGGCTTAATTTCCTTAGTCGCTGCCGCATTAACCGCAGGTCTTCTGCTGCTTACTTTCTGTTCAAATTCTTTTTCTTCCAAAGCGGCTGTGATTTCCACATAATCATGTTTAAAAAATCTGGCAAAACCTCTTTGCTTCATTGTCTTAACATTTAAAACAACAGCTTCCGGTCCTAAATCCTCTTTAGCAGCAAGAATTGCCGCTGTCTCTGTATCTGCTTTGTATTTCTTAACTATCATCTTATATTGTCACCATCCCAACTGACTGTAATTCAACATCGGATTCAATTTCATTATACGATATAACTGCTACATCTTTAAAGTAGTCATTGATAATTTTCTTAAAATATATTCTGACAATAGGCGAAGTAACAATTATCGGATTAGCTCCCATATCTTCAAGCTTTGCAAGTTCTGTCTTAACAGAATTAACAATCTGTCTTATCTTATCCGGTGCAAGATTGATATATCCACCCTGCTCCGTCTGTTTTACAGAACCCATTATCTCCTGTTCAACTGCAGGATCAAGAGTTATAACCCTTGTAGTCTCATTTCCAGGGAAATATTTATTGGAAATAGCCCTCTTAAGGCTCTGTCTTGCATATTCGGTAAGAACATCCGTATCCCTTGTCGTACCTGCATGGTCTGCAAGAGATTCAAAAATTGTAAGAAGGTCTCTTATTGAAATGCCTTCCGCAAGAAGATTCTGGAGAACCTTCTGAATCTCACCCACACCCATGAGCTTAGGTACAAGTTCCTCAACAAGCGTAGGATTGTTCTCTTTGAGGTTGTTGATAAGATTCTGCGTATCCTGCCTTGTAAGCAGTTCTGCAATATGGCTCTTAATAACCTCTGTAAGATGTGTAGCAATAATTGAAGGCGGATCTACCACGGTATAACCAAGTGACTCCGCACGTTCACGCTGGTTCTCGGTAATCCATATTGCCGGAAGATGGAAGGATGGTTCAAATGTAGGAATACCTGAAATCTCTTCTTCCACAAATCCCGGATTCATTGCCATATAATGGTCAAAAAGAATTTCTCCCTCACTGACCTGGATACCCTTTATTTTGATAATATACTGGTTAGGATTAAGCTGGATATTATCTCTTAATCTTATTATTGGCACAACCGTACCAAGTTCAAGAGCTACCTGCCGTCTTATCATAACAACACGGTCAAGTAAGTCTCCGCCCTGATTAACGTCGGCAAGAGGAATTATTCCGTAGCCGAATTCAAGTTCGATAGGGTCAACCTGTAAAAGTGAAACAACATTTTCCGGTTTGCGGACTTCTTTTGCTTCCATATCCGCATTTTCTGCTTCTTCTTCTATCTCTGCAACTGCCTGTTTCTGGGTCATTACAGCAGATATTGCTATAAGACCTGCTCCCAACGGTACAAATACATACCATGGAAGAGGTGTAACAACACCAAGTACAGCTATTACAATACCTACGATTCTTAAAACAACAGGAGTTGTAAAAAGCTCGCCGATAATAAGTTCAGGTAATTTAACCTCTTTGGAAGCTTTGGTTACTACAATACCTGATGAAAGAGATATAAGCAATGACGGTATCTGGCTCACAAGACCGTCACCGACGGTAAGAAGTGCATATGTACTGAGTGCCGTAGAGATATCCATTCCTCTTCTTGTCATTCCCATTATAATACCACCGACAAAGTTAATAACCGTAATGATAATACCCGCTGTGGCATCACCCTTTACATACTTTGTGGCACCATCCATTGAACCAAAGAAAGAGGATTCCTGTTGTAATTTTTCCCTTCGTATCTTGGCTTCTTTATCAGTTATGGCTCCTGTGTTAAGATCTGCGTCTATTGCCATCTGTTTACCAGGCATAGCATCAAGTGTAAATCTTGCTGTTACTTCCGCAACACGTTCAGAACCTTTATTGATTACAATAAGCTGTACAATCAAAAGTATGATAAATACGATAACACCTATTACAAGGTCATTGCCGGCAACGAAAGAGCCAAAAGCCTTAACGACTTTACCCGGGTTACCCGTACTGAGAATAAGCTTTGTTGAAGATACGTTAAGTGCTATCCTGAAAATTGTTGTAAAAAGAAGCATTGAAGGGAATGCCTGCATATCAAGCACATCATTGGAATACAATGCCGTAAAAAGAATTATGAATGCCACAGTTATATTAATGGCAAGCATCACATCCAGTAAGCCGGAAGGAAGTGTTATAAAAAGACAGACAATAGCTGCTAATAAATATATGCCAATCATAATATCTGTCTTTTTCATTTTTTTGTCTCCTTCCTGTAATTATTATATTTTATGTTTAACTTTCCATACAAAGGCAAGAACCTCAGCTACTGCCTGATACAGTTCCTGTGGAATCTCACTGCCCAGGTCAACATTATAGTAGAGCATCCTTGCAAGAGGTTTGTTTTCAACGATTTCAACCTGATTTTCCCTTGCAGTCTCTTTAATTTTCTGTGCAAGATAATCTTCTCCCTTTGCCACAACAACAGGTGCTTTTCCTGAATTCTGTTCATATTTCAATGCAACCGCAAAGTGGGTAGGGTTCGTAATTACGACATCAGCCTCGGGAACCGCCTGCATCATTCTTCTCCTTGATGCCTCGTTCATCCTTCGCTTCTGCTGGTTCTTAACTTCAGGATTACCTTCGGTATCCTTCCATTCATCTTTTAATTCCTGCTTAGACATTTTCATATCATTTTTGAACTTGACATATTCAAAAATAAAATCGGCAATACCCACAATCAGATATATCACACTGATGGTTATACCTACATCCAGAAGTACATCTCCCATTCTGATAATTGCCGCTTCAAGGGATATATTATAAAAATTATAAAGCAGTCCTATTTCTTTTTTTAATTTATTATAAGTTACTAACATACATATTGCCACAATGGCAATGGACTTAAGCAACTGAACAAGCGTTTTAACTGAAAAAATACGCTTTATGCCGTTCACCGGATTAAATTTATCCGCTTTCGGTTTCATTGGTTCTGCAGTCGGTTTCCATTTTACCTGGACCAAATCACCTACAAATGCCACAAGCACTGCTGCAGCCATTATAGGAAGCAGAATTACAAGCATATCAAGTATGGCATCCGACATATAATTTTTAAAAAATCTTGAAAGGGAATTAAGTTCAAGGGAGGTTGCATTGACCTCGCCCATCTTTTTGTAAATAACCTTAAATTCATTAATGAATTTAGTTCCCATCGTCCCTACATATATCTTTAGTATTATAAAAAATACCAGCAGGGAAACCGAGCTTGTCAGGTCCCTACTTTTAGCAACCTGACCTTTTTTTCTTGCGTCTTTTAATTTCTTGGCGGTAGCCGGTTCGGTCTTTTGTCCACCCGGTCCGTCTTTGGCGAAGAACTGCAGATTGTATTTGATCATCTAAGTCCTCCCGCAATCAGCTTAACCGCAGCCTTAATGTTCTGATATATAAAATTGGCTATCTGCGGAAGCAGTCCTACAGTAACAAACATTATGACAAGACCTGCCAGGATTTTTATCTGGATACCAACAGCAAACATATTAAGCTGTGATGCGACTTTTGCCAGAATACCCAATACACAGTTCACAATAAGGAGCGATACAAATACCGGTAAAGCAATCCTGAAACCTATTATAAAATAATCAGAAATAAGCGTAATCACTGAACTGTATAAGGAAGGATTAACTGATAATCCGTTTATAGGGATAATCGTATATGTATCCACAATCGCTGATATAAGGAACTGATAAAGTCCCGATACCATAAGGAGTAAAAATACCGTATAGTAATAAAGCGAACCTGATATTGTAGTCTGGTCTTTAAGGGTAGGGTCATACTCGCTTGCCATCGACAAACCAATATTACTGTCAATAATGTTACCCGCAAAAGTTATGGTCTGCACACAGACCATACAGGAAAAACCAAGTAAAAGCCCGACTACGCTCTCCTTGATTACAAGAATCGCATATTCCAGGATACTGCTGTATTCCAACGTTCTGTCCGGAACAAGGGTAAACACAATTAACGAAATAAAAAAAGCTAACCCCAGTTTAGTCCTCTGAGGTGTATTAGCCATATTAAAAAAAGGTGCCGTATAAACAAAGCTAGCTATACGTACCAAAATCAGGAGAAAAACCTCCCAGTAATTCAAAGCTACCTCATAATTAAACATACGAACACCTGCCTGTTTATGAACGACCTATGTACATATTAAAATTAGACCAAAGCTCGTTCATATATGATGTAATATTATTGAGCATCCATGAACCAAACAACATTACTCCGATAAAGACTGCTATAATCTTCGGAACGAATGTCAAAGTCTGCTCCTGAATGGATGTCATTGTCTGGAATATACTTATAACAAGACCGACAACAAGGGAAATAATCAGAATCGGTGCCGAACACTGGATTATAAGATAAAGTGCTTTTCTTGATATGTCAATTATCTGTTGTTCAGACATACGTTCCTCCTAAACTAGTAAAAAGTCTTAACTAAATTACCTATAACAAGATTCCAACCGTCAGCCATTATAAACAAAAGTATCTTAAACGGCAACGATATTGTCGTTGGCGGAAGCATCATCATACCCATGGACATAAGTGCCGATGAAACAACCATATCTATTATTATAAACGGTATATAGATAAGGAAACCTATTATAAAAGCAATTCTTAATTCACTGACTATAAAACTCGGTATCAATACCTGAATCGGTATATCATCATAGTCCTTCAGCGTTGAAGTATCCACCTTGGCTATATAGATAAACATCCTTATGTCCTTGGTATTGGTCTGCTCCAGCATAAACTTTCTTATCGGCTTAATGCCCACATCATACGCTTCCTCCGTCGTTATCTCATTCTTGGATAAAGGCTTAATTGCGTCATCATACACCGTCTTAAAAGTAGGTGCCATGATAAAGAAAGTAAGAAAAAGAGCAAGTCCCACAAGCACCTGGTTAGGCGGTGCCGTCTGGGTGCCTATTGCTGAACGCGTAAAATGCAGCACGATAATAATTCTTGTAAAAGAAGTAAGCATAATAAGAATGGAAGGAGCAAGTGCAATAACTGTCAATACTAAAAGTATCTGCAATACGCTTGCAAGGTCACTTCCATTTCCTGCCGATATTCCTATTGTTAAATTACTTGAACCGGTTGTCTCTGTCTCACTCACGGTAGGAATGGTATCCGTTGCATAAATATTGGTTCTGCTTAAATGGATTACCGTAAAAACAATTGCAATGACAAAAACAAGCCTTACAAGTCTCAAGAAGAGCTTATGTTTCTTCTTCATCTGTCTCTTCCTTTTCTGTTTTATCTTTATGAACTATCTTAAATCTTGAAAAGACATTACCAAATGTCTCTCCTGTCTTAGTATTGTCAGTAAGTACAAGTTCATCACCGTTAATCTCGCCTATGGTTGTAACAGTATCTTTACATACAGCAATAAGAAAATACTTATCGCCCACATTAACAACCTCTAAAATCTTATTACCTGAAAGTCTCAGACTCTCAACAATTTTAATGTTGCCGCAACTTATCTGCTTCTTCTGATAAGAACCAATCCACCGTGTAGTAAAATATGTAACGGCAAGAACTACCAGAAAGATTACTGTTACCGAAATAAACTGTGCAACACTGTTATTAGCAAGTGAAACAGTTACCATAATTAACCAACAACTTTTCTTACAGCCTCAAGAACTCTGTCTGCCTGAAAAGGCTTAACAATAAAATCTTTCGCACCGGACTGGATTGATTCAATAACCATCGCCTGCTGTCCCATTGCTGAACACATAATTACGGTTGCTGAAGGATCCGCTTCTTTAATTTTCTTAAGAGCCTGTATTCCATCCATCTCAGGCATTGTAATATCCATAAGGACGAGGTCCGGCTTCAGTTCAGCATATTTCTCAACGGCCTTAGCTCCGTTCTCAGCTTCTCCGACTACAGTATATCCATTCTTAGTAAGAATGTCTTTAATCATCATTCTCATGAATGCTGCATCATCGCAAATTAAAATATTCTTAGCCATAAAAAATTCTCCTATAACACAATATGATTATTCTTAATTATACAATAGTTTTAATATTTTTCCTACTGTTTATTTAACTATTTCTGTAATTTTAACACCAAAACTTTCTTCAATAACAACTACTTCACCTTTGGCAACATACTTGCCATTTACAAGTACATCAATAGGCTCACCTGCTATTTTGTTAAGCTCAACGATAGTTCCCGGCGCAAATTCAAGAATTTCTTTGATTGACTTGGTTGTTCTGCCAAGTTCTACTGTCACCTCAAGAGGCACGTCCATAATAAGGTCAATATTCTCATGACCCGGCAACGCATTTCCACCTGTAAATGGCTGGAAAGAAGCCGGCTGGACGTTTACATTCTCGTAATTCTGGGATGGCATTGCATATCCCTGTGGTGGCATTGCATATCCCTGTGGCGGCATTGCATATCCCTGTGGCGGAACCGCTCCTGCCATCTGCTGTGGCTGTGGTGCCGGCTGCTGTACAGGCTGTGGCTGTGGTGCCGGTTGCTGTACAGGCTGTGGCTGTGGTGTCGGCTGCTGTACAGGCTGTGGCTGTGGTGCCGGCTCGGATGCCTGTTGTTCAGGCTGTGCCTCTTTCGTTGATGTTGTCATACCGGACACAGCATCATGCATAAATGTCTCATAAAGATGTCTTGCAAAATCAAACGGATACAGCTGCATAATCTCACTGTCTATAAGTGTACCTATAGTCATTCTGAAAGAAACTTTTACAAAACGTTTCTCAAGGAATTCAGGTATATCCTTCTTATTGCTGTCATTCAAATCAACCAGATTAGCAACTGGCGGACTTATATCTATCTTCTTTCCTA
>OIZA01000513.1_pt1 | contig 19135 bp, 17 predicted proteins | sample 1588381 | NCBI WGS metagenome assembly OIZA01 (sample SAMN03283277) | human gut metagenome | biome: human-associated habitat; material: feces | host: Homo sapiens | place: Peru | collected 2012 | reverse complement strand
GCGAAAAATCTCTTTGCTGTCATTTGTCATATTGAGCGAATGCGAAATATCCATATAATTTAAAACACACCCTAATTTTATGGATACTTCGCTTTCTTGCGAAAGCTCAGTATGACAAGACAAGTCGGTATGACAATTTTATAAGTATAATAAAGAAAACAATGCTTCAGTATGACAAAATAAAATAATTTAGTCTGACAAGGGCTTTGTCATATCAAGCCTTTGCCTGCTCTTTTTTTGTGAAATTACACCTTAAATTCATCTTTAAAACTCAAATAAAACTGCCTTGCAGTGCGAGCTGAGTGGTTGGCTCGAAAGCGGGCAAATTCCTTTGCCTTGTCGTGCAAAAGCTCTTTTTTGCCGCGAAAATCCTTAAAATAAAAATCCACGATTTTCAAATAATGCTCCAAATTTTCAGCATAAAAACTTATCCAAAGCCCAAACCTGTCGCTTAAACTCAGCTTTTCTTCTTTGACATCGCCAAGGTGCAACTCGCCATCTTCAAGGCTCGCACCGTCATTGTCGCTGTCAAATTCGGCTAATAAATGCCTGCGATTTGAAGTGGCGTAAAGAACGATATTTGCGGGCGTTTTTTCTATGCTGCCCTCCAAAAGTGGCTTTAAAAATTTATACGCCTCATCGCCCTTTTCAAAGCTCAAATCATCGCAAAAAATGATGAATTTAAAGGGGAGTTCTCGAAGCTCATCGATGATTTCGGTTAGGGCGTTTAGGTCGGCTTTGTCGATTTGCACTAGCCTTAAATTTCGCTCTTTGAATTCGTTAAAGGTGGCTTTGATAAGGCTTGATTTGCCCGTGCCGCGCGCGCCCCACAAAAGCGCGTGATGAAAGCCCTTGCCCTCTAAAAAGCTCTTTGTGTTTGCAAGCAGGGTTTCTTTTTGGCTCTCAATGCCAAGCAAATCGCCCAAACTCACCTCATCAAGCTCTTTGACGGGCTTTAACTCGTCTTTTTTCGCCCTATAAATCGCCGCATAAGTGCTATGCCACTCCATTTTGCCCCCTTTTTCGCAAAAAGATTAAAAGCGTTTCTAAAATGTCATCATCGTCCTTGCTTGGTGCTTTAAGTAGGGTTTTTTCGCCTGCCTTGTCGGTTAAGGCGATATTTACTTCATAGTTGCTAATAGCCTTGTAATGCTTGCTAGCAAGCACTTTGATGGTGATTAAATCCAAAAACTGCTTGGTGTAGCGGTCAAGCTCGCCAAATCTGTCCTCAATCTCGCCCCCGATTTCATAAATTTCACTCACACTCTCGCACTTACTCAAACGCCTATAAAGCTCCAAACGCAAGCGTTCAGCGGGGATTAAGTCGCTGTTTAAAAAGGCGTTTATGTTGAGCTTTAAGTCGATTTTTTGCTCGCTGAAAAGCTCTTTTTTGCTTAAAATCGCAATTTGCTCTTCAAGCATTTTAAGATAAAGGCTGTAACCGATTTGCTCGATATGTCCGCTTTGCTCGCTGCCAAGCAAGTTGCCGCCACCCCTTATTTCAAGGTCGTGGTAGGCTAAAATGCTCCCAGCTCCCAAAAATGAGTTGCTTTCTAGCGAAACAAGTCGCTTTCTTGCCTCCACGCTTAAATTTTCGCTCACTAAAAAGTAGCAATACCCCTGCCTGTCGCTTCTGCCAACGCGTCCGCGAAGTTGGTGCAAATCAGCCATTCCAAAGCGTTCGCTGTTTTCAACGATGATAGAATTTGCATTTGGCAAGTCAATGCCACTTTCTACTATGCTCGTGCAAAGCATTAAGTCATAGTCTTTGTTTTCAAATTTCAGCATTTGTTCTTCTGTGGTTTTTGCATCGATTTTAGAGTGCAAAACAAGTATGCGCAACTGCGGCAAAAGTCCTTGTAAATGGGCTTTTGTCTGCTCTATGCTTGCTATGTGGTTGTGTATGTAAAAAACCTGTCCGCCGCGGCGAATTTCACGCAAAATCACTTCTTTTAGCAATTTGTCATCATTTTGCTTGACAAAGGTTCGCACGGCAAGGCGGTTTTGCGGGGGCGTTTGCATTACGCAGTAGCTTTTTATCGTGCTTAAAGCTTGGTTTAAACTTCGCGGGATAGGTGTCGCGCTCATTGACAAGATATGCGAGTCTTGGCTGAATTCTTTGAGTTTTTCTTTTTGTTTTACTCCAAATTTATGCTCCTCATCGATGATGATAAGCCCTAAATTTTCGCTTTTTAAATTCAAAAGCGCGTGCGTGCCGATTAAAACAAAGGCTTCTTTTTTGTCGATGAGGGCTAGAATTTCGCTTTTTTCTTTACTGCTTGTAAATCTGTCAAGTTTTTTTACCCTTATGCCAAAGGGCGCAAAGCGTTTGCTTAAAGTCTTAAAATGCTGGTGCGACAAAAGCGTGGTTGGGACGAAAAAAAACACGCCAAAGCCACTTTGCACCACAGGAAAAATGGCATTCATCGCCACTTCTGTCTTGCCAAAGCCCACATCAGCGCTTAAAAGCCTATCCATAGGCACGCCTTTTTGCAAGTCCTGCAAAACTTCTTCGCAGACTTTTTCTTGGTCTTGTGTGTAGTCAAAGCCAGAACTTGCGGCAAATTCGCATTGTTTAGCGAAATCAGGCACAAATTTAGGCGCTTTAATGAGAGCGCGTTTTGCAGCAAGCTCGACAATGGCAGAAGCTATGGCAAAAAGGCGTTCTTTGAGCTTTTCTTTGAGCTTTAAAAAGGTGCTTTTGCCGAGCTTGTCAAGCTGTGGTATCGCTCCGCTTGCGCCTATGTATTTGTCGATGAGGTGTAGATTTTCAACGGGCAAAAGCAATTTATCGCCGTTTTGATACAAAAGCGAGACGAATTCCCTTGAAGCACCGCTTATTTTTATCATTTCAAGCCCGCTGAATTTGCCTATGCCGTAATCTTGATGAGTGATGAAATCGCCTATTTGCAGCTCATCGATGATGAGTGTTGGTTTGCGGAGGCGTTTTGCCTTGCTTTTTTTGTTTAAGGACACGATAAGTTCATTTTGGGCTATGAGATTTACGCGTAAAGGGCTTTTTACAAAGCGCATATTTGGCAAAAGCTCTATGCCTTGCATTTTAAGCAGGGCTTCATTTGCGGCTAAAATAATAACGCTTTTGTCCTTGTGAAAGCTGAAAAACTCATTTGTATAAACGCTTTGCAAAGGCTTGTAAATCCTAGCTTCTGGGATAAGTTTGGCGTTGATAAAGCCTATATCTTGCTCAAATTCCTTTTCATCAAAGGCACAAACTGCGACAAAATCAAGGCTTAAATAATCAAAAAAACTATCCACGCACCAAAAACCAAGCGAATTTATGTCTTTGATTAAGACATTTTCATCAAATTCGGCGATTTTCTCGCTTAATTTTTCAAATTCATCATTTGAAAAGGCGGACAAAAAGGGGCAAATTTGGGCTGTTTCAAGCTCGTTTGGGATTGATTTTTGGCTTTGTAGATTAAAGCACCTTATGCTTTCAATCTCATCATCAAAAAGCAAAATTCGCACAGGCTCATCGCTAGCAACGCTAAAAATGTCGATAACTTCGCCGCGAAAGCTCACTTCGCCTTTATCTTGGACTATATCGACAAATTCATAGCCAAAGCGGACAAATTCATCTTTGAGCGCATTTATGTCAAGTTTTTCGCCCTTTTTAAGCGTTCGGTTGCTTAAATTTGCTTTGCTTGGTAGCTTATGCAAAAGCGTTCGCACGGGAGAGATGAGAATTTTCTTTTCATTTTCCTTGTGATAGGCGTTTAAAACACGGCAAATTTCAAAAAGCTCTTTTGAAAAGGCGCGCAAATCATCGCCAAAGCTCGCGCGAAAATCTGGCAAAACAAAGGTTTTAAGCCCTTTATAAAGCGTGATTTGTGCTAGCTCGTCTGCTTGGGCGTCATTTTCGCAAAGCACGACTTGTGGGGCGTGCGTGCGTAAAAATTCAAACAAACGAGCTTGCATTTGTCATTCTTGCGTGTTTTCGATTAAATCGACACTGACATCTTTGATTTTGCTGTTGCCATTGAATTTACCGCCGTTTTCTATGGCGATTTGGCGAACACTTATGTTGCCATTGACTAAGCCCCCAGCTAAAATTTCAAGCGTGTCAGAATTTAACTCGCCTTCAAAAATGCCATTGACGACAACCTTATCTGCGCTTAACTCTCCGCGCAAAACGCCTGTTTTACCGATGACTACGACATTTTTCGAGCGGATAACCCCGCTGATTTCGCCGTCTAAATGCAGCATTGAGGCGAAGTCAAACTCCCCGTCTATTTTTGCCCCTAGTGAAATCACTGTGGTTTCTGATTTGCTCGTGTCGGAATTAGTTTTATCAAAGATTCCCACGGCACCCTCCTTTCTTGGTTGAAAAAATTATCCATATTTTGTCTGTTAAGATTTAAAAAATACGATGGATTCAAAGTGTTATTGACAAAGCGCACTTCATAGTGCAAATGCGGACCTGTCGAAAGCCCTGTGTTGCCTGAGTAGCCGATTAAATCGCCTTTTTTGACAAAGGTGCCTGAACGCACCACGATTTTGTTTTTTAAATGCGCATAAACGGTTTTAAAGCCAAAATTGTGTATTATCATCACCGCATAGCCATAGCCGTTTGAGTTGTAGCCTGCAAACTCCACAACGCCATTTGCCGTAGCATACACAGGCGTGTCAAGTGTCGCCATTAAATCAATGCCCGGGTGAAATTCTTGCTTTTTTAAGATAGGATGATCACGCCAGCCGTATTTGCCAGAAATGCCTGTATTGACGATAGGCCAGCCATTTGGGATTTGCAAAAGCACTTCTTTTTGCTGTGCGTTTGTGAGATTTAAATGCTCTATCCTTGCCATCGGCGTAAGGTTGTTGTCCTCATCGTCCTTGCTGTGAAGTCCTAGCTGCTTTTCAAAGGTAGCTATTTGCTCCTCAATGCCCGCATACCTTTCAGCCTGCACGCTCATATTTTTTTCAATCTCCGCATTCATTATGCTCAATCTTTGCCTTTTGCCATCAAGCTCGCTTACTTTGGAGGCAAGATAGCTGATATAAAGCGTGCTTGACACGATGAAAATCAAAAGACAAAGCACCGTATAAAACGCCACTTTTTTGATGATGGCGCTCAAATAAAAATGCCTTGAACCATTGACATCGGTTATGGTAATAGAAAAGCGGTTTAGCAACCGTCTATATTTTCGTTGTTTCAACATTTTCCCTTACAAAATTTTCGACAAGCAAAAAAGAGCCAAAGACTAAGTATTTTTTGTCTTTTTCTAGGGCGCGAAATTCATCACACTCTATGTTTAGGGCTTTTGCTATGCTTTTAATCTCCTTTTTCGCCAAAGCACGCTCGCTTATATAATCATAAAGCGTAATTTTATCAATTAAAGGTTTCAAAATCTTTAAAATTTCAAAAATATCTTTATCTAAAAACGAATTATAAACAAGTATAAATTTTTGCCCCTTAAAGTGCTGCGATATAGCCTTTGCCGCTTGTGGGTTGTGTCCGACATCGATGATTATGTTTGGTGCAAGTTGCTCGCATCTGCCCCTTAAATCAAGGCTTTTGAGCGAATTTAAGGCAAAGAGTAAATTTTTTTGCGAATTTGTGAGTAAATTTAAGGCACAAAGTGCGGTTTTTAAATTTTCTTGCAAAAATTTGGGTAAATGGTGCTTTGTGGTGTAGTTTTTAAGGGCGTTTGTAAATTCTTTATCTTGCAAGGCAATGAATTTATCGCTTTCATAAAGGGTAGCATTTTTTAAAAGAGCGATTTTATGGGCTAAATTTAAGACAGCTTCTTCTTGTGTGCTAGAAATAACAGCCTTTTGCGCCATCACTTTAAGCTTGGTGCGTGCAATGCCTAGCAAATTTTCGCCTAAAATTTGCGTGTGGTCGTAAGATATAGGCGTAAAAACGCTTAAAATTTTATCAAACACCGAAGTAGCGTCAAATTCTGCGCCTAAACCTGCTTCAAACACTACAAAATCACATTTTTTAAAAGACAAAGCCGCTAAAAATGTGGCGTATTCAAAGTAAGAAAGGCTTTGCAAATCTTCATCACTCATCATTTCAGCCAAAGCTTCGTGGGCTGAATTTAACTCATCATCGCTCAAAAGCCTTCCATTTTGCCAAAATCTTTCGTTAAATTCAAAGATATGTGGGCTAGTGTAGTGAGCGACACTCACATTTAGGGCGTTTAAGAGCTGGGCTAAAAAACGCCCCGTGCTGCCCTTGCCGTTTGTGCCGATGATTTGGATTATTTTAAGCTCGCAAAATGCCTTTTTGTAGCGTTCATACAAACGAAAAGCGCGGAATTTGTCTATTTGCGCGTAATGCTCGCTTTTGCTTTTCAAGCATTCTTTGAATTTTAGGCTCATTGCTCGATTTTCTTTGTGAGTTCTTCAAGGATATTTATGTGCGGATAGCTGTCCTTGTCCATACAAAAGTTGATGATTTTGGGCTTTATCACTTCATCTTTGTAAATGAATTTAAAATTTTCAAGCTGGGCGACATTTTTTTGCATAACTTCGATGATTTTGTTGTAGGTTCTGTTGTAAATGATGAGTAAATAAGACTTCTCATCAAGCATCCACAGCTCATCGTTTTTGTCGCAGTTATCTTTGAGTATGCGGCGAAAGCGGGTTAGGATTTCGTTAAGGTTTTTAAGCCCGTATTTTTCGATGATAAAGCGGTAGTTGCTTATGCTAAACACGCACAGGGCGTAGTTGTCTCCATTTTGCAAAAACTGCTCATCAAGTTTTAAAATGTGGCTTTGCAAGCTCCATTCTTCGCGCTCTTTGCTGTCGTTCATTGAGCTTACCTGCCTTGAAATGCTGGCAAATTTATCGCTTAACGCTTCAAATTTGCTTTTAAGCTCTTCAAAGCCGACACTGACTTTGCCGTCCTTGCCCGCTTTTAGGCTGTTTATGGAGCTTATGTTTTTTTGATTGAGACTCATCAGGCTGTCAAGCATCTCACTTAATTTTCTTAAATTTTCATCAAAAAAGCTGAGATTTCTTTGCACGAAAATCATATCCGCACTCACGCGTTTATTAACCATTTGAGTAAGTTCGTTGTAAAACTCGTCATTGTTTTTGCTGTCAAAGCCTAAGATATAAGGCTTGTCGCGCAGTTTTTGCTCGAAATTTTTGAGCTTTTCATTTTGCGTGAGTGAGGGCTGCAAACAAAGGGCTAAAAGTCGCACAAAACGCTTGTAAGAGTGCGCTTTGAGCTGGATTAAGAGTTTGGCTATGGTGCTGGCAAAATCATCAAATTTTATGCCGTATTCTGCAAGTTTGCTTTCTATTTCTTTGTCGTCCTTGTAGGCATTTGCCCACTCGCTCCATTTTTTTTCGATGAGATAAATACTCTCACTTTCCATAGTCTTAGAAAGCTGTCCCAAAGTCGTGCTAGCCATATCTTTAAGTTTTTTGTCCTTGCTTGAAAGTTGCATTTTTAAGATATGCGTTAAAAGCCCAAAAAACTCCACGCCCTTTTCTCTGCCCTGTCTGTTGAGCTTGGAGATGAGAAAGCTCAAAAATTCATCGATATTTTTCATCTTTTGAAGCTGAATTTCATCTTGTGAATTTGGGATTAAAAGGGCTTTGAATTTAGCGATTTTTTCCTTTGTGCCTGCGCTCATTCCGTTTTTAAGGGCAAGTTCTTCAAAAATTTCTGTGTAGTTTTCTGGCGTGGGTTTTAAGCCTCGTTCTTTTAAAATCAAAAGCGTTTCTTTGGCGATTTCGTTAATGTTTGCCATTTTGCTGTCCTTTTATGGCGATGATAGAGACAAACTCGTCAAAGGCTTCGCTTGACGCGCTTCTTATCGCTTCAAACCTTGCGCTGTCGCTGATGACGGTGTTTGGCGAAATGGCAAAGTCGTAGTTGCCGCTTGTTCGTATCTTTTCTTTGCGCCCGTTGGCGAAAGTAGCGTCAAACAAAAGCACTATCCTAGCTTTGTATGCGATGACATAGCCATTTTCATCGTATATAATGGGTATAAAATTCAAACTTTCCATACTCACAAGCAAAATGTCATCGGCTTCTTCTTTGAGTGCTGGGCTTTTGCTGAGCTTGTTGATGATGATTTCCCTTATGGTATCGACTATGTAAATGCTGTTTTTGGAATCTTGCTGTGAAATGATGGTGTTTATGTAAATTTTTTCGCCAAAGACATTGCTTGCTGCCTTGCTTGCGGGCAAATACCCACAGGCACAAAGGGCAAGGGCAAGTGTTGTGGCAAGGATTTTTTTCATTTTATCACCAAATTCACAAGCTTTTTTTCTACATAAATTTCTTTGATGATTGTTTTATTTTCAAGCCATTTTTGCGTGCTTTGTTTGGCAAGGGCTAAAATTTCATCTTTGCTGGCATTGCTTGCTACTTCGATTTCTGCGCGGTTTTTGCCATTTATGCTGACGCCAAGTTTTAGGCTATCTTTAACAAAGGCTTCACTCGCTAACTCAATCTTGCCTAAATTCTTGCGTTTAAAAAGCTGCTGGCTTAACTCACAGCAAATGTGCGGCACTATGGGTTCAAGCACATTTAAGATGATATAAAAGCCCTCAGCCAAAATTTTGTCGTTTTTGACTGAATTTAAGGCATTTAAAGCCTCCATACAAGCTGCGATGAGCGTGTTAAAAGCAAAGCTACTCTCATACACTTCGCCTGCTTTTTTCAGTGCTTCATAAACTTTAAGGCGAGCGAATTTTTCATCTTTGTTTAGGTTAGCTTGCTGAATTTGTGGCATTTCATCATAAGGTTTTATTTGCAAAGCCCTATCCCAAAGCCGACACAAAAAGCGATAAGCGCCCTCAACAGCATTGTCATTCCATTCTAGCTCTTTTGCGGGCGGAGCGGCAAAGAGTATGAAAAGCCTTGCCGTATCAGCGCCGTATTTGGCGATAATGTCATCAGGGTCGATGACATTGCCCTTGCTTTTACTCATCTTTGCGCCGTCTTTTAAAACCATTCCTTGCGTTAAAAGCCGCTCAAAAGGCTCAGCCCCACTCAAATAACCCAAATCCCGCAAAGCCTTTTGAAAAAAGCGCGCGTAAAGTAGGTGCAAGATAGCGTGTTCTATGCCGCCTATATACTGATCGACATTAAGCCAATACTGCATACTTTTTTTATCCAAAGCCACGCTTTGCCACGATTTTTCATCGCTTGCAAAACGAGCATAATACCACGAACTTTCAAAAAAGGTATCAAGCGTGTCGCACTCTTTTTGCGCGCTTTTGCCACATTTAGGACAAAGGCAGTTTTTCCAACTAGGGTGCATTTGCAAGGGGTTGCCCTCGCCTGTGATTTCTATGTCATCGGGTAGGGTTATGGGTAAATTTGCTAAATTTTGTGGCACTATGCCGCACTTTTCGCAACGCACCATAGGAATAGGCGCGCCCCAATACCTTTGCCTTGAAACGCCCCAATCTCTTATTTTGTAGTTTGTAACCCTTTGTCCGAGTGAGTTTTTTTCAAAGAATTCTATGATTTTTTCACGCGCTTGATTGCACTCTGTTCCGCTGAATTCATCGCTATTTATAAGCACGCCAGCCTTTTGCTCCCAAGCCTTGTTTTCAAGGCTATCTTCGTGGGCGATGACTTTGATTATGGGCAGTTTGTATTGAGTGGCAAACTCATAATCCCTTTCATCGTGCGCAGGCACAGCCATAACAGCACCAGAGCCATAATCACTCAGCACAAAATTCGCTACCCACACAGGAATTTTCGCCTTTGTCAAGGGGTGAGTGGCGTAAATGCCTAAAAAATACCCCTCTTTGTCGGCAATTTGCCTTTGTCTTTGGCTTTGATTTTGTATCGCGCTGATTTTTTGCGCCGTTTTTTTATCTAAATGTCCCTTTTCTAAAAGCTCGCAAACAATGCTATGCTCGGGCGCAAGAGCTATATAGCTCACGCCATAAATGGTATCAGCTCTTGTGGTAAAAACCTTAAAACTCTTTTGTCCAGCCTTTTTCGCGCTCTCATCATCTAAAACAAAGGCAAATTCAAGCCCATAACTCTTGCCTATCCAATTTTCTTGCATAGTTAAAACTTGCGGCGACCATTTGCCTTGCAAAAGTTGCAAATCCTTTAAAAGCTCCTCAGCATAAGCGGTGATTTTCACATAATACCCGCTCATCTTTTTTTGCACTACCTCGTGTCCGCAACGCCAGCATTTGCCATCAACAACTTGTTCGTTTGCAAGCACGGTTTTATCAACCTCGCACCAATTTACATTCGCATCTTTTGTATAAATAAGCCCTTTTTCAAACATTTTGATGAAAAATTCTTGCTCAAATTTCGTATAAATCGCATCAGAAGTGGCAAGCATTCTTTTGCGCGAAAAAGAAAAGCCCAGCGAAAAAAGCTCTTTTTTCATATAGGCTATGTTTTCATAAGTCCAAGTTTTGGGGTGAATTTTGTGCTTTATGGCGGCGTTTTCAGCGGGCATTCCAAAGCTGTCAAAGCCTATGGGGTGCAAGACATTAAAGCCAGCATTGCGGTAATACCTTGCAAGGGCGTCTCCTATGGTGTAGTTTCGCACATGCCCCATATGTATGCGCCCGCTAGGGTAAGGAAACATTGATAAAATGTATTTTTTCGGCAAGGAAAAATCATCTTTTGGCTCAAAACTTTGCTCTTTGTCCCAAATGTCTTGCCATTTTTTTTCTATATCTTTGGCGTTATAAGCCATTACACACTTCCTTTTTCATACATTTGGCGCATTTTAGCCTTTTCTTGTGCCTTTTTAACCTTTTCTAACTCTTTTTGCCTGTAATTTAAAACGCTGAATTTAAACCACAGCAAAATAGGACTTGCCACGAAAATCGAGCTTAAAGTGCCGACAACAATGCCTACCATTAAGGTAAGCGAAAAGCCCTCTATCATCGAGCCGCCAAAAAGATACAAAATCAAAACAGTCGCCCCACTTGTGCCAGAAGTGATAACAGTGCGCGACAAAGTTGCGGACACGCTTTCGTTGATGATTAAGGCGAGATTGTTTTGCTTGCTTGTTTTTATGCCCTCTCTTATCCTGTCAAAAATGATGATTTTATCATTAAGCGAGTAGCCAAGCACGGTTAAAACCGCCGCCAGCGTGTCTAAATTCACATCAATGCGAAAGAGCATTATCGCTCCAAGCGTGATGAAAACATCGTGGATTTCTGTGATAATGGCAGCTAGGGCAAAACGCCACTCAAAACGCACGGCGATATAAATCAAAATGGCGATTAAACTCACTACTATCGCCATTATGCCCTTTTGCCTTAGCTCATCGCCTACCTTTGGTCCTACCACATCAGCACGGCGGATTTCAAAGCTGCCCGTGCCTTGCAAAAGCTCACTGATATGCTGTCCTATGTCGGCTGAAAGGCTACTTGAACTTCCCAAAAAACGAATGGTGATTTCGTTGTCCCCGCCAAATTCCGTTACAGAAAGGTTTTGAAACTCACCCGTTTTGCCTAGAATTTCACGGATTTGCGGAATAGGCGCTTTGCCCTCATAACGCACCTGAACGAGCGTGCCTCCGCTAAAATCAATCCCAAAGGCAAGCCCTCTTTCAAAAAACAAAAAAATCGTCCCAAGCACCAAAACAGCACAAAACACTAGCGAGCCATAACGCATTTTCATAAAATCATAAATTTTCTTTTCGCTAAAAAACTGCATTTTTAAACCTTTGTTGAATTTTTAGTCAAATTTTGCTTTGTGGCTAAATTTTCGGGGCGTTTGTAGCCAAAGAAAAGCGTTGTTTTGCCGCTTTTTTCAATGCGCGTCATAAAAAAGTCAAACATTCCGTGCGTGCCTAAAATCGCCGTTATCATCGACACCACTATGCCTATGCCAAGCGTTACGGCAAAGCCCTTTACAGCACCTGTGCCATAAGCATAAAGCGCCACAGATGTTACTAGGCTTGTTAAATTTGAGTCTATTATCGCGCTCATCGCGTGTTTGTAGCCATTTTCTACGCTTTGCTTTATGCTCATTCCCACTCTTAAAAGCTCCCTAATGCGCTCGTTGATGATGACATTTGCATCAACCGCCATACCAACGGTAAGCACAAGTCCAGCCATACCGGGCAGGGTTAAAGTCGCTCCAAACATCGACATCATCGCCACTATGCCAAGTATATTGACTATCATCGCGGCATTTGCAAAAAGCCCCGCTATACCATAATAAAGCACCATAAACACCACTATGGCTATGCTCGCGCCCATAAGCGCAATCATCGACATTTGAATGCTTTGCGCTCCAAGCGATGGTCCTATGCTTCTTTGCTCTAAAAGTTTCACAGGCGCAAGCAAAGCACCACTTCTTAAAGCCACAGCGACATCGCGCGCTTCTTCTGTGGTGAAATTCCCGCTGATTTGCCCGCTGCCTCCGCCTATGCGTTCTTTGATATTTGGGGCTGAATACACTTTGTTATCAAGCACGATAGCTAGGCGTTTGCCAACAGCCTTTTCGGTATAGTCCGCAAAAATCGCCGCACCTTGTGAATTTAAAGTAAAATTTATCACAGGCGAATTTGAATTTTGCGAAAAGCCCACTCTCGCATCGGTAAGCATAGAACCATCAAGCACGGGTATGTTTTTGACGGCGTATTTTATGCTTTCATTTTGCGCATCGGGCAAAATCAAATCCCCAAAAGCCGCCGCCTCAGCCTCACTCATCGTTTGAGCTAAATTCATTCTTGCTTCATCGACTTCCATTAACTGCAAATGCGCCGCTTTCATTATGCGTTCCTTTGCGCGAAGCTCGTCTTCTCGGGTTTTAATGCCCGCTAACTCTACCAAAATCTGGTCTTTGCCTTGTTTAGCCACGGTTGGTTCAGCCAAACCAAACTCATCTAGGCGGTTTCTTATGGTTTCCACAGCTTGCAAAAGCGCATAATCCATAGTCGCCTTAATCTCAGCCTCGCTTAAAGCGATTTGATAATGAGCGTTTGTTATATCAACAACTAAGCCCTCTATGCCCTTTAAAAGCGCATCAATCCTTACCAAATCCCCATTATCAAGCACGCTAAATTCTATGCTCTCATCGCTTACTTTTAGCTCATCGATGATGATATTTTGCTTGTTGATTTCATAGTTTAGCGTGGAGGCTATGGTTTTGAGCTTTGATTTTACCGCTTCTTCGCTGTCAATGCCAAGCAGCATATAAAGCCCGCCTTGCAAGTCAAGCCCTAAATTTATCTTTTTGCCAAACTCACTTTGCAAAAACGAAGGCAAGGAAAACACCACAGAAAAGACAAACACCGCCAAAAAAATGGCGAGTTTGTAAGTAAATTTAGCACCACGCATTAGCTTTTCTTTCGTGTTTTGCTGGCTGGTTGCTCTAGCGTAGTGTCAAGGGTGGCGTCAAATTTCTCGGCAATAAATTTTTTTGAAATTTTTGCCAAAACACCCTCGTCGTTAATCTTAACTTTGATAAAATCAAGTTCTGGTTTTACGACCTCGCAGATTAAGCCGCCTTGTGTGATGATTTTGTCGCCTTTTGTAAGCTCGGAAATCATCTTTTGATGGGCTTTTGCTTGCTTTTGCTGTGGGCGAATCACCAAAAGATAAAATATCGCAAACAGCACGATTAGGGGTAACAATGAAGTTAAAAGCGAACCTTCTTGCATTTGAAATTCCTTTTGTTAAAAAATTGAACTCAAATTCTACCATTTTAAAAATAATAAAAGCCTTTTGTGTTGCTTTTTTTATATCAAATTCGATTTATCTTTGTATAGCGCAAGAATTCGGCTACGCTCAAAGCGTGCTGTGGCAGGTGCTGTCGCCCTTTTTAGCTATTTATGGTTTTGTGTTGCTTTTGCGTATGAAAGGGGGCGGTTGGTTTTGGACGGGCTTTTTTGTGTCCTTGCTTTGGTTTTACTGGATAAGCCTTTCTTCCATATATTACGGGCTTCATTATATCATACCGCTCGAACTTTTGGGCATTGGGCTGTTTTATGGCATTTTATTTCGCCTGTGCTACGCTTTTCATTATGATTTCTTACGGCTTTTAGGCTTATTTTGCTTGCCTTTTATACATTTTTTAGAGTTTGATTGGCTAAATTGGGGCGTTTTGAGCGTGTATGGTATCTTTGATGCAAGCTGGCGTGGGATAGCGTGCATATTTTTAATCGCGTATTTTTATTATGAGGGCTATATTTCGCGTTATTATAAGATTTTTATCATCGTAATGCTGATTTTGCTGGGTATGCAGTATAAAGATACTGAATTTAACGAGCTTCAAAGCGATTTTAAGCTCATCAACACCCATATAGACGAGGCTACGAAATTTGACAAAAACAATGTCGCTAAAAATGCGGACTTTGTGATAAGCGAAATTTTAAAAGCCATCGATGAGCAAAAAGAACTCGTTGTTTTCCCTGAAAGCACCTTTGCCTTTGACTTGCAAAAGGGCTTTGGGGGTATGTATTTTGAGCTTTTGAGAGAGTTTTCAAACGAAATTATGATAATCGTTGGTGCGCCTTACTCCGCAGATGGTAAATTCTACAATAGCGCTTATATTTTCGAGAGCGGCGAAGTGAAAATCCTACACAAGCACTATCTTGTCGCCTTTGGGGAGGAAATGCCGCAAATCCCCTTTGTGAGCGACTTTGTGCGCAAACACCTTATGCCAAATATGGCTTATTTCACGCGTGGAGCAGCCTTTAACGAGTATGACATAGGCACGCAGCGCGTAACAAACGCCATTTGCTTTGAGGCGACAAAGGAAGCCCTTTATCAAAAAAGCCAAATCATCGTCGCTATCTCCAACAATGCGTGGTTTGACAACCTTGTCGAACCAGCCTTGCAAAGGCTTTTAATCAGCTTTTACGCCAGCAAATACGGCGTTGCCGTCTATCACGCCACAAACGCAAAACACACAGGCGTGATAACGCCCAAAAAATCCTTGTTTTTAGCCCTGCAAAACCAACTTTTTAATGAAAATTCAAGCACAGACGATGAAAGAGTGAATTTAAACGATGAAAATTCAAGCATAAATGACGAAAATTCAAGTTTAAATGCTGAATTTTCAAATGAAAACGATACAAATTCAAGCCTTGATGAGAATGCGAGTTTAAATGATGAGAATTTAAGCGTAAATTTAAATGATAAAAATTCAAGCGTTGATAGGAATTTAAGTTTAACAAGCGACAAAAATTCAGCTCAACCTAAAAACGCCAAAAATTTAGACAAAAAGGCAAGCATTGACAAAAATCCAAAAAACACCCAAAAGCCAAACAACGACAAAACGCCCAAAAACTAGGCAAATTCAAAAATCAAAGCAGAATTTAAGCGTGGATTTTAAAGCGCCTTTGTTTAGTCCCTAAAATGTGGGCTTTAAAGTGCCTTTGTTTAGTCCCTAAAATATGGCGTTTTCTTTAAGACATTGTCGCTATAATACTTGCAAGCATCTTTAAAATGATTTTCGCCTTTTAAACAAGCATACAAGCCAAATTCCTTTACCTTGTCAAAGTCGCCATTAACACTATGTCATTGCGAGCCGAGCGTAAATTTCGCTCGGCGTGGCAATCCACAAATTTAAGCAAACTTTACCACAAAAATTCAAGCAAATCCCTAAATTTTGTCATACCAACTCATCTTATCATACTGACTTGTCTTTGTCATACTTTACTATTTTCTTGTCATACTGAGCGTAGCGAAGTATCCACAAATTCAAAGTGCGATTTTAGTGCTTTAAGGCGTATCTTAAATTCTTGGATTTTTCGCTCGCAAAGCTCACTCAAAATGACAATGGAGATTTTTCGCTTTCTAGCGAAAGCTCAAAATGACAAAATCTTTGTCATTTTGATTTGTCTTACTGAACACTCTTTTTGTCATACTGAGCGCAGCGAAGTATCCATAAATTTAAAGCGTTTTAAAAGACTTTTGAAAGTTTTTCGGCTTAAATCACCGATTTAAGCTAAATTCTCACAAAAACAAAGTTTCAAAGCTCTTGCAACGCCACCCATCACGCACGAAACTCAAAATAAAATTTTCGTTCGCCTAGCTCAACTCGCAACTTTTGTTTTTGTGGCAAGGTTTAAATCCGCTCATTTGAAATTTCAAGGCGTAAAGCCTTGAAATTTAGGCGCTTTTTGCAAAAAGCGTAGGTTGGGTTTTGTTTTGTCGCAAAATAAGACTTTGAAATGGATTGGGTTTCGTTTTGTCATACAGTAAGGGTTTGAAAAGGCTTTGTTTTTGAATTCGTGGATTGCCACGCAAGGCTTATGCCTTGTTCGCAATGACGATTAGAAGTGTTTTTATGCTTTGCTTGGTAATGACGGACAAAAGCACGCTTTGAATTTGCAAAGCGTGCAATGACGGCGGATTTGTCATTTTGAGCGAAGTGCGTTGGCACAAAGCGACCCAACGGGTTGCAAGGCGCAAGCCGCAGTAAAAAAATCCAAAGAATTTAAGAAACACTTTGAATTTATGGATACTTCGCTGCGCTCAGTATGACAAAAGAGTGTTCAGTAAAACAATACAAGTCAGTATGACGGCAAAAAAGTCGGTATGACAAGGATTTTGTTATTTTGAGCCTTTTGTAAAAAGGCGAAAAATCCACACTAAAATAAGAAAAACAAGCGAAAATTCAATGTTTAATTTGAGCTAAAATTTGCTCCGCCACAAGGCGTGGATTTGAAGCCTTATAAATCGGGCGTCCTACCACGATGAAATCGCTTTTGTTCGCCTTTGCCACAGCCAAATCAGCCACTCTTGCTTGGTCGTCCTTGCTTTCTTTAAAAGGACGAATGCCCGGCGTAAGCGTGAGAAAGGCTGAATTCGTGGCGTTTTTCACCGCTAAACTCTCATAAGCCGAGCAGACAACCCCGTCCAGCCCACTCTCACAAGCCATTTGCGAAAACGCCAGCACCGCTTCATCGATACTGCGCCCATAAATTTGCGAAAAACTTGCCCCGTCAAAGCTCGTAAGAGCGGACACGCCCAAAACCAAAGGGCGATTTTTAAGCGCATTTAGGCGGTTCATCACTTCGCTCATCGCCTTTTTGCCAGCACTTGCGTGTAAATTTATCATATCAGCACCTATTTTAGCGCACTCTTCGCAGGCATCAGCCATAGTGTTAGGAATGTCATAAATTTTCAAATCCAAAAACACCTTAAATTCAGCCACTTTTCTCAGCTCATCAAGCAAGCACGCGCCGTCTCGCAGATACGAACGCAGCCCGATTTTCGCCCAAATGTCAAGCCCAGCAAGCTCGCGGGCTAAATTCAAGCACTCGTCTTTGCTCGCTAAATCAAAAGCCACGCAAAGTTTCATTTCAGCTCGCTTTTGAGCGCATCAAGCACGGCGTTGATGAATTTTGGGGCGTTGTCGCTTGCTAACTCTTTGGCAAGCTCGACTGCTTCGTTGATGATGATGGCTTTGTCTATTTGGCTGTGAAAAAACTCATACACGCTAAGCCTTAAAATCGCTGATTCTATGGGGCTTAGCTTCATCTCTTCTTTGATAAAAGGCTTGATTTCATCATCAAGCCGTTTTAAATTTGCTTGCACGCCGATATACAAGGCTTTTGCAAAATCCCTTTGCTCCCCGCGCACCTTTTTTGACTCCAAAAACTCGCTAACGCTTGTTTCATCTTGGGCGTTGAACTCATTAGCATAAAGAAGTGCGATGACAGCTTGCCTTGCTTGGTGTCTAGTCGCCATTTTAGGCCTTCAGCGCGCTTTTTAGGCTCAAAATCTCAATGAGACTTACCATAGCTTCAAAGCCCTTGTTTCCAGCCTTTGAGCCTGCTCGCTCTATGGCTTGCTCTATGGTGTCAGTTGTAAGCACTCCAAAGCTCACAGGCGTGTCGTTTGCAAGGCTTACATTTGCTATACCTTTGGTAGTTTCGGCACTCACATAATCAAAATGCGGTGTAGCCCCTCGTATAACAGCACCTATGCAGCAAATAGCGTGAAATTTCTTGCTTACAATGGCTTGTTTGAGCACAAAAGGGATTTCAAAAGCCCCCGGCACCAAGATGAGCGAAAGGTTTTTTTCGTTTCCGCCGTGCCGCAAAAACGCGTCCTTTGCGCCCTCAGCCAAGCGGTCTGTGATGATATGATTAAAACGCGAGTTGATGATAGCGATTTTTTCGCTACCTTTGAGCGCAAGTTTGCCTTCGATGATAGTCATTTTTTGTCCTTTTTTTAAATTTATGCTTGAATTTTAGCTTAAATTCTGCTGAATTTTTACAAAATTCATCAAATTTTACTCAATTTTCGCTTTTTCAAGCAAAGCCGAAATTTCTAGCAAATTTTTCACGCAAGCTTTCAGCCTTTTTGGTGTGAGCTGATTTTGCGCATCGCACAAAGCCTTGCAAGGATTTGTGTGCGTTTCAAAGAAAAAGCCATCAACGCCCACAGCAGCAGCAGCTCTTGCGAGCGGTTCTATGAATTCGCTTTTGCCTCCGCTTTTGCCATTTGCGGCTCCGGGCATTTGCACGCTGTGCGTGGCGTCAAAGATGACAGGGGCGAATTCGCGCATTATGATTAAACTTCTCATATCCACGACTAAATTTGAGTAGCCAAAGCTCGCTCCGCGCTCAGCCACGAAAACCCCGCATTTGTCCGCCACTTCATAGCCTTCTTCGTCCGTTCCACGCGTTTGCAGCACCTTTTTAACGCTGTATTTTATGTCAGCTGGGCTTAAAAACTGCCCTTTTTTGATATTTACTTTCGCCTTTGTCCTCGCAGCAGCCACAAGCAAATCCGTTTGCCGACACAAAAACGCTGGAATTTGCAACACATCAGCCACCTTTGCCACAGGTGCAGCTTGGGCGCTTTCGTGTATGTCGGTGAGAATTTTCATCTTAAATTCATCTTTTACGGCGGCTAAAATTTCAAGCCCCCTTTCAAGTCCCACTCCGCGAAAGCTCTCTATGCTCGTGCGGTTTGCCTTGTCAAAACTTGATTTAAAGTAAAATTCTATGCGCTCATCTTCGTTAAATTCAGCAAGTTCTTTTGCTACTTCAAAGACAAGTTCTTTGCTCTCGATGGCGCAAGGTCCTGCGATGAGAATCATTTTTTTCATTTTTTGTCCTTAGAGATTAAAATCAGTCCGCCAAAAACCACGCCTATTATACCCATAAATACCATAATGCTCGGTAAATCATCGCCCAAAAGCACGCCCAAAACGAGCGAAAAGACGACATCAAGGTAGCTCACCCCC
>OIZA01000511.1_pt1 | contig 19292 bp, 28 predicted proteins | sample 1588381 | NCBI WGS metagenome assembly OIZA01 (sample SAMN03283277) | human gut metagenome | biome: human-associated habitat; material: feces | host: Homo sapiens | place: Peru | collected 2012 | reverse complement strand
GGTTCGCGCCATTTCGCCCTTGCTCCACTTGCCTTTTACCCGCATATCTGCCTCCCAATTTATTGCGCACTGCTATGTCCGCATTGCGCCTCCAGCTGGTGCAGGAATTTTTTCACGTCGCCGTTCCCGCCCATCTTTTTATACTTCTCTCCGGCAATCAGGCGCTCGGCCATTGGCATTTCCTCGCTCATGATCGTGAGCCGGAGAATTGCGAGATACTGCTCGTTCTGATGCGTCTGCATCTTGTCGAGCTTTTTGTCGATCTCGCCGAGATGCTCATCCTGCGATGTGGCCTTGCCGCGCTTTTTCTGAACCGCGCTGACGATGGCATTGACTACCGCCGTCAGCGCGGATGAGCCAAGCGCGGCGCAGACGAGCGTAACGATGATGGTCTTGGTGTCCATGGCTATGTACCTTCTTCCGTGATCTTCTTCCACCCGTCCGGGTTTACGGACGGGGTCCAGACGTTTGCGTCCAGCAGGGATTCGTACAATTCAGTCTGCCACCAGCCTTTTTCGCCCTTGGCAAAGGCGAGACCGGCAGTGATGGTCTCGGGGATGATCCTGTAGCCCTGTTTGTAGGCGATGTCCTCCCAGAGGGCCGGGGCGGCGTCCGGGGTATTCTGGGCTGTGTCCCAGAGGTCGGAGGCGGCGCGCTTGATGGTGCCGCCCCAGTTGATGCGCATGCCGGCTTTGACGAGGCTGCCGGAGCCGGTCAGGCGGGTGAAAAGCTCTGGTGCGAGACTCGCGTCGGCGTCAGTGAGACTGGCGGCGCTTTTGACGATATAGGGGCGCAGCGCCCGCGCCCGCTCGGTGTAGGTGCTCATGTTATTCCGCCTCCCCGAGCAGGATCTTCGCGGCGGTCTCGGCGTCGGCCAGCCGGGCGCGCAGAGCGTCGGCGTCAACCGACGCGCCGAGTTCCGGGCTGCGGATGACTGCAATTAGGACGGCGACGGTTTTCAGAGCGCAGGCCCAGACAATTACCGTCGTGATAAGCTGGAGCAGATAGACGACAATGGTTCGCGCCATTTCTCCCTTGCTCCACTTTCCCTTTGTCCGCATATCAGCCCAGCCCCGCGTGGGCCAGCGCCCAGCCGACGAGGCCCGCGACAATGGCCGTCACGACGGCCGCGACAATGGCGTCCCAGCGCTTGCCGGGCTTCTCCGTCAGGGCCTTGACGTCGGTCTTGATCTCCCGGACGTCGGATTCCACGTTCTCCTGCTTGGTCGCCAGCACCTTTACACTGGCTGTGAGTTCTGTGAGGTTTTTGAGGTCGGACTGCATTTCGTCAATGCGGTGCGAGTTGCTTTTCGCCCGCTGCTCCACCTCGGTCACGCGCTCTTCTGTGGTCATGATTTTCTCCCTTCTGTATTTTCCGCAAGGCGTGGCCCTGCTGGCTGGGGGCTGGGGGCTGTCCGGCCTGCCATGCGCTGCGGAGCTTGTCTGGTTGGGTGTGCCGCCCCGGCGCGGGCGGGATCTATTTATACCAGCAAATAATGTACCTCTGTTACAGCTTCCGACGCAGTCACCTCTCCTGTATCCGGATTCATTTCTATGATTATGCGCCATATATCTTCTATCGACGGTCCGGAGTATAAAGTCGCTGCATCGAGGGCTATCTCATCGTATCCATAAACGCTAGTTTTCCCGTTAACTGGAGTATACAAGATCGCCGTTGTGCCGTTTTCGCCTTTGATTGCGATCCATGCCCCGATATATGTCTGCCCTGTTTCGACGTATAGCCCCGTTGCGCCAGTCGGGAGCGGCACCTGTGTTCCTTTTGATACGATTTCAGTGTAAAGTGCGCTTGGGTTTAAGGTTACGCCTCCTCCGCCGGACGTGGGGACGTTGACAATGGCGGTCGCCTTGCTCAGCGTCTTCCCGGCGTCCGGGGTGATCTCCACTGTGCCGTTGGCGGTGACGGTGACGGTTTTCTCCTGCTCTTCCTTTGCGCTGCCGGAGGGGATCGCCTGGATCGCCGAGACGAAGCCGGACGGGTAGTCCAGCGGGGCAGATGTGCCGCCCTTGGCGCGGATCGCGTCGGCGACCGCTTTCAGATGCTCCGTTTTTGTCAGATATTCCGCCATTAGAAGCTCACTCCTTCCGCGTCGCTGACCGTCTCAGCCGTCCATGCGCCGTTTGCTACCCGCAGGAATTTGCCGTTATCGGAAGCGGTGACGGCCGGAAGTTCCTTTTCGCCCCACGCGTCTTTATTCTCGCGCACGTCGCCGACGGCCTCGTCGATCTGCGCGCCGGTATACTGGCTGTTGTACGCCATGTGATCACTCCTTCATGCACAGGAAATCCTCGCCGTCAGCCGTTTTCATCGTCTGCGACTGCCCAAGCGGGATAAATCCGTAGTTGTCGTTCCAGCTGCCGTCCGCGCCCTGCGCGAACAGCGAAATGCGGTATTCTCCGTCGCCGGAAAGCAGGAAATCGTCGTAGACCTCAAAGGTGCGCTGCGTCCCCGCGGGGGTCTGGGAGAAGGACGCGATAAGCGCGCCCTTTCCGCGGCCCCAATCCTCGCCGGATTTCGTCGCGCGGCACTCAAAGGCCGTATAGGCGATATCCGACGAGAATGTGACGGTGATGGAGTCGTACCCGGTCACTGCCGAGATCCTGTTGCCGGTGATGGAGAATGTCAGCTCCGGCGCGGCCATTACGCGGCGCTCCATGTACCGGCGGCGTTCTTCACGAAGACCTTCACGATCTTCACGCCGTCGCCGGAAGACGCTGTTTCGAGGTCTGCGCCCTTGATGGTGACATTGATGGCGGTGTTCTTCTTGTAGCCGCCCTCTGTGCCGCTGACGTTCGTAGAGCCGCCAGTCGTCGGGATCTGCGTGCCTGCCGTGTGCAGGCTGCTCGTCGCCGGGACGACGCGGACGGTGTATTCCTCGAAGTCCACGTCGCAGACGAAGGAGAATGCCGCTGCGTCGTAGCCCGTGACCTTGGAAATGCGGCTCTTGTCGGGGCCGGTGATGGTCACGGCGGGAATCGTGGAATTGAGCGTGATGGTGTCGCTGACCGCCGCAGATTCATTGCCTACGTCGTCGCGGACCTTGCAATAGATCGTCTTGAGGCCGTCGCCGTCGGGAAGCGTAATGGCCTTTTCTGCCGCGAACGTCTCCCACGACGCAGCCTCTTCCGTCGCCGCCGTCTTCGTGCCCCAGATCTTCATTTGGTAGCCCGTCGTCACCTCATCGGAGACGGAGATCTTCGCGGTGACATTGGCGCTGGTCGCGTACTGCGCGCCGTCATTCAGGACGATCGATAGACCGGCAGGTGCCAGCGTATCGAGTGTTAAATTAAAAAAGCTTGCCATTCGGATTTAACCCCTTTCTTCACTTTTGAGTTCAATGTACAAAAAGCCGCCCGGCCTTTCATAAATGGTTTTCTCGCCCAGATGGGCGGACTTAATGCCCATGGAGCCGATGAACAGCGCCAGAATGCGTTTGATTCCAAGTGCCAGCATGTCAGCCCTCCACCAGATACAGCGTCCGCGCGTCCTTTTCGTCCAGCGCGTCATAGTCCGATTTTGTCAGCACGCGGATCTCGTCGATCTGCGCGGATGCAATGCCTCCGCCGCCAGAGCCGCCGCCGGACTGGCGGGCTTCGTTGATGGCGGCAACGAGGTTGTCCTTGCTGTAGGTCTTGAGGTCGTTCAGGTCGCCGATCTGCTCCTGCAGCTGCGCCCAGACGGGGAGCGTGGGATCCGCCGAAGGATCGCCGGACGGCTCCGCCGCAGACTGCACCTTGCCGAGCGACACCCAGACGGTCGGCAGCACGACGCCGGAGGCGTTCGTGCCGTACACGCCGACGCGGGCATAGCGCCCCGCCACGGCGAGAATCTCTGGCGGGACGGTCACGGTATCGCCATCCCATTTCGCCGGGAGCACGTCGATGGTGGTCCTGCCGTTTGTAAAGACGGCGGTCTTCGTCAGCCCGTCCCAGTCGGATGAAAACGCGAATTCGACGCTGACGGCCTTCGCCATGCCCGCCGTCAGAAGCTCCGGCGGCGAGCACAGATGCGCGCAGGCTTTGGTGATGTGGATTTGGATCATGCTTCGTCAACTCCTTCAAATTCCACAAACGGCTCCAGGCACTTGATATCCCCGGCAGAAAGCCGGATATCGAGATCAAGCGGCATCTTGATCCGCTCGAATTCCGGCAGATCTGCCTCCAGCTCGTTCAGCTCCGCCTGCGGCCACCCGCTCATAAGCTGGCTTCCGTAGAATTCGAGCGACGGATTGAGCTTGGTCGCCAGGACGGCGAGTGCGTAGGCCTGCCGAAGTGGGAGATCCTGCCCGATGAGTTTTTGCAGCGGCTTAGATGCGAGTGCAATATCATATAATTTCATGGCGTCCTCCTAATTGATCGCTGTGCCGTTTACCGTTAATTTTCCCGACGAATTGCATGCAAGTGTGCAGTATCGGTATGAATTGTAATACAGCACGATCTCATCCCCTCTGACTGTTACAGGATAGTTTGATGTCCCGATTTCAAACCCTGTCGCGGACGGGGTGAGCGTCCTGCTCGACAGCGTGAGCTTGTACGAGCCGCTTGTCAGCGCGGCAACGGTCGGCGATACCGTGCCCCATTTTGCAGAGTAGTTGCTGGATCCGTTTTTCAGCAGGACTTGGCCGTCTGTGCCTCCTGTCGGGAGCATTCCGTCAGGGCTGCCCCATGTGACTGCATAGTCGGTTCCGCTGGACTTTTTGAGCACTTGCCCGGTACTGCCGCCGGACGGGAGTGTCCCGCTGACGTTGCCCCATGTGCAGGCGTAGTTTGACGCGGACGATTTTTTCAGCACCTGTCCCGCTGTGCCTCCAGTCGGGAGGATGCCGTCCGGACTGCCCCATGTGCAGGCGTAATTGGCTGCGGATGTTTTTTTCAGAACTTGGCCGGTCGTTCCGCCGGTCGGGAGTGCCCCCGGCAGGCTGCCCCATTTGACGGCGTAATTCGTCGCGCCGTCCTTGAGCAGCACCTGCCCGTCCGTGCCGCCGGACGGGAGGCCTGCAATGGTGCCCCATTCCAGTGCGTAGTCCTCTCCGGACGATTTCTTCAGCGCCTGCCCGGTACTTCCGCCCGCCGGGATACCACCGGCTGCGTCCGCGCCCGGAGCGCCGACGGCGAACATGACAACCTTGCTGCCGGACAGTTCCAGCACGGCCACGCGCTGGCCCGCCGCGAATTTTACCGCTGTGTTGCATTTATAGTGCTTCTCGGTCGGCTCCTCTGCGCCGTCCAGCGTAATTGTCAAGCCGTCTTCCTCTACCGTCGCAACGGTCGCAAGCTGAAAAGGCTGCTGCGGTTCTTCCGCCGTTTTTTCTTCCTCCGGCGTTTCGGTGAATAAGCTGTCTACGCCCTCCATTTACGCGATCACCGTCCTTTTTGCAGAGTGTGTCATAAGGCTTCCGGCCGACAGCTGCATCTGCCAGCCGGTTTCAAGATAAATTCCGCCGATATCGTCATGCGTGAGCGCGATCACGTCGCCGACGCCGTGGCCAGGGTCATTCAGCGTGTAAAAAGTGATCGCGCGGGCCGACAGCAGCGATTCGTTGCGCAGCCGGTCGGCGTAAGCCTGTAGTTCGTCCTGCGATGCGATGTTGTCCACCTTTATGAGCGAGGCGATGCGCATATTGCGGCGGAATGTGGATTTCCGCGACTGCGGGTTGTCATTGACCGCTGTCGCTACCATCGGCTGCTCCATATCCGGGTTTGAGCATACGCAGATAAATACGTTCGGCGCGTCGAAGAGATCCTCTTCGTCCGACCAGCTTGGCCCCGGATGGCACTCCGGCAGGAATAGATCTGTCGTTCCGTATGCCCAGTCGATATTCTGTGCGCTGGGCTCCTGATATGGCTCCAACCGGGCGACGCCGGAGGCATCAAACCAGAGGCTGTTGTAGTTGATCTCTTCGAGCAGCGCGTTGATGATCGTCAGATAGCTTGTACCGATGTCCCAGTCTTCGCGGTCGGTTTGCAGCGTTGCGTCGGACGGCGTTGCAATCACAAGAGCAATTCCGCAGGCCGTCAGCAGCTTGCGAATTTCCGTGATGTACGACGAGCCTGCCGCAAGGTGCAGAATCGTCTCGGTGCGGTTGCTATACACGCGCCAGCCACGGTCGTAGGCTTCGATCTCTACGCGCTTCTGCCCTGTGGTCCCTTTGATGCTCGGCGTAGCGGCCTGATAGACGCCGAGCGGCGTCTCTGCGCCGTCAATCGTCATCACGGGACGTAGTTCGTCGGACAGATAATCTACCACGTCATTCGGCAGGAACGTCCCTTTGAGGCTGCCATGGATCGTCGCGTCTCGGGTGCACATGATCTGCGGTGCGCTGCCCGCTGCCCATTGCAGCTGCGTGAGGGGCGCTCCGTTTCTGAGCACATCGACGCGGAATCGAACATCACGAGTCAAGGGTGATCGCCTCCTCCCGGTTGGTGTGCGTGACGGTAAAGGCGTAGCGGCGCATAAACTCGTCGATGTTCGTTTCGAGCGAGGCAATCGTACCGATTGCCATATTGCCGTAATGGTCTTTCAGGCAGACGAGGCGACCCACAAGGGCCTCCAGCGCAAGGGCGGCGGCCCGCTGGCTGTGCGGATAGGCGCAGGCGACAGAAATGGCGCGGTCGCGCTGCTCGCTGCGCTCTTCGATGGGGTAGGCAAGCCCGGCCAGATGGACGGTCGAGACGCCTGCGGTAAAACTGGTGCGGTTCGTGCGCAGCTGCGTCTCGGACAGGCGCATTTCGAGCCAGACGCCTGTTTCCAAGTCGCAGATCATGTTCGTCTCCGGCAGAATCTCGGCGGTGTCAGAATTGGACACACCGTAATTGTCACTGTCAGCGTAGCAGCCGCGCACGCGGTACGTCACGCTGCCTATGCTGGTGTGATCGACGTACTGCTTCTGCACGGTGCGGGCGATGGCGATGCCGTCCCGCTCGATCAGATAAAAGTCATAGCTGCCTGCAGTCTGCCACGTCAGCGCGGCCTCATGGCTCGCGTCAACCGACAGCGTGATCGCTTCGCCCTCCGTGTGCGAGATCGGCAGGGCCGCCGCGCTCCACTCGGACCACATGCCGTACTTGTTCTGCACGCGGACGCGGACGGTGTAGCTGCCGTCAGCGAGATAGACCGGCGATCGCCAGGCCTTTTCTGTGCCGTATACCGTTCCGGAGGCGTAGCCGTTGGAGAGCGTCAGCTGATAGGCTTCCTGCTCCGTCGTCTGCCATGTGATGCGCGGGCGGGGGCCGGTGGATTGAATGACGATGGACGGCGCGGATGGTGCGTTGATGGCGATAAACTCTGCCTTGTCGCTCCACTCGGAGGCCGTGTTGTCGGTGTTGTAGGTGCGCACGCGCCAGTATTTTGTTCCGCTTGTGAATTTGTTCGCCGGAACGTCGTAATACTGGTTTTCTCCCGTTACGGTTGCGAGGGTATTCCACGTCGTGCCGTCGGCGGACCATTGCAGATTCGCTTTACTCTGCGGCGTGCCGGTGGAAATGATGTGCTGCCAGCTGAATCGGTTGACGATTGTTGCGTCGATGACGACACCGACGGGCGAGATCGGCTTTGCCGTCGGAGCAGCTTCAGCGGTAGACAGCGTGATCCAGTCGCTTGTGACGGTCGCGCCTGTGTTCAGCGTGACGGACACAGACCACTGGATTTCGTTTGTGGTAAAAGTCCCGGCGGGAACGGTCACTTTCTGCGCCGTTCCGCAGGCGATGGTTTTGATCGTGCCGGAGGTTCCGGCGCGCCAGCGGAAGGTTGTGGACGCGGCCTTGATATCCTCAATGCAAAGTCCGGATTGGTATATGCCCCACGAAAAAACGTTATCCTTTGTTTTTGGGATATATCCGCTTTTCGGTGTCAACCCTCCTACAGTTGCCGTTGCATCGCTATCCAGATAGGATATTACTATGTACGGCCTATATGCGCTGCGTGATGTATCTATGCGTTTAATTTCTTGTACAGCGATTCCATATTTGCACGCATTGACTGCTCCTGCATCGGCGGGTCTCTCTCCGCTGTACCACTGTGCAGCAGCATTTTTGCTTGCTTCTACTCCTCTCCCGTACCCCCTCATTACCTCGGGTTTATTGTTGTATGTTACTGTGTCTTCACTGAATTCTTCGCTTATTGGCCAGTACTCAAACATCTGATAAGTCGAGTAGACCCACGCTCCAACCCCATGGAGAAACAGTTTGATCTTGTCGATTTTTTTGAATTTTACAGATTCCGGGACTGTAGCAAATCCAAACAGAACCAAATCCCTTTCGTCTGTCGGCGTGAATGACGTGCTGCTATGGTCATTGGTGTTTGGATACATATATGGCAGGTACGCGGACTTGTTCGCGTAAATTGTTACCTGCGGCATTTACTTCGCCCCCATTCTGGCTGTGATGCGTGCGTTTTTGGCGATGCGGAGGATGGTGTCGAGGTCGTCCACATGATCAACGTAGACGGTGGTGTTGTATGTATCGCCGGAGGTGTAGCGCGTTTCGCTGGCTGTCTGGATGCGCGATCCGGACGGCAGGAAGATCCGCTCGAGACCGTTTTCGTTCACCCGCGTCCATCCGCCTCGCCAGTTGTCCGTTCCGGCGGCGTTGCCGCCCAGATAGCGGCGAACCCATTCGTCCTCCGTGATGCCGATGGTGGACGGATCACCGCGGGCGATTGCGTCCTCGTAGGCCTTGGCGAGATCTGCCGCGCTCTGCCCCCACTGCTGCGCTGTGTAGCTGTCGAGCAGATTTTGGTAGTTGTTTCCGTTTCCGCTGGAGTAGCCGAAACCGAGCGCGTGCGTCATCTGTCCCCAGCCCTCGCTGATGTGGCCGGTGCTGAAGTTGATAACGCCTTTTAAAAGCTCCGCCGCGTCGGCCATGAGCGCCATTACCTTTGCGAGTGGCTGCAATGCCTTGGTCAGCGCCGGGACGCGGTTGTTAGAAAGGTCGGACATGGGGTTCAGGATATCTCCGACGGTATCCAGCAGCATGCCGAACGAGTCGACAATGCCGGAGTCCTTGAGCGCCTTGCCGCCGTCCTTTACCATGGTGGTCACGTCGCCGTAGAATTCTTCGAGGTACGGGGCGAATTCGGCGGACAGCTGGTTTTTCACGCCCTCCTGCGTGTTCTGCAGGCGCTGGTATGCGTCGTCTACCGCGCCGAGGGCAGAAAGCGCCTCGTCGTCGAGCACATACCCGACGTTGTGCGCCTCGTCTGCGTAGGCCTTGAGAGTCTGCGAGCCCTGAATGATCAGCGGATTCAGATCCTGCGCCGAGCGGCCAAAAATGTCCATGGACATTGCGTCCCGCTCGGTCTCGTTTTTTACCTGCCCGAGCGCGTCTATCGTCTCATAAAAAACGTCGTTTGCACTGCGCATGCTTCCGTCAACGGCATTGATGACGGAAACGCCCAACTTATCAAAGGATGCCTTCGCGTTGCCCGTGCCGTTCATCGTGTCCTGCATGTTGTTGGTCAACTTTGTCAGGCTTCCCTGCAGGGTGTCTACGGATACGTCGATCAGCTCGGACGCATAGGCAAACTCCTGCAGCTGCTGTGTCGATTGCCCCGTCTGCATGGAAAGCGTGATGATGTTGTCGGCAAAGGCGGCGGACTCCTTCGTCATGGAGATCATGGCTTTTTCTCCCTTGACGATCGCCGCCGCGACGGCAGCGAAGCCGCCCGCCAGCGCCAGCGACTGTGCATCGAGGCTGCCCATGGCGTTCATGGATGATTTCATGCTGTCCGGCAGCTGGATTCCAAGCTTTGAAGTCAGGCCATTCACTACGTCGCCGAGGTTGCCCATGCTCTGCCCGGCGTCCTCGGTTGCGGTGGTCGTGTCCTCTATTTGCTCTGTGTTGTTTTTCAGCTGCCCGTTCAGCTTGTAAAGCTCGGCTTCCGCGTTATTGAGTTCTTTTTCCCAGCGCAGCGTTTCCACTGCGTTTGATCCGTAATTTTCTGCGGCTTCTTCGAGTCCAGCTTTCAGGTTATCGATTTTGTCATACTGCAGGCTTATTTTTTGGGTTAGCAGGTCCGTTTTCGCCGCCGAAAGTTCTGCTGATTCTGCGTTATCCGCATATTTTGCCGATACCTTCCGCATCTCGGCGTCCAGCACGTCCATGCTTGCGCTGAGCCGTTCGATATTCTCCCGGTATTTGCGTTCCTTCTCCCCATTCATGCGCTGTTCATTTTCGCGCATCTGGTTATTTAGATCGTTCAGTTTCGCTGTTGCGTTTTGCAGGCTGGCCTGCCACGCCATTGTAGCTTTGCTGGATTCTCCCGTTTTTTTTACGGAATTTTTCAGAGCCTCTTGCATATAGCGGATCTTTTCTGTTTGCGAATAGATCTGCCGTTGCAGGATGTCATTCTGTTGCCCTAGCAGCTTTGCACTGTCTGCATTTTTCCCATAAGCAGACGTTACTTTCCGCATCTCGGCGTCCAGCACCTTCATTCCGTTGCCGATCTCGGAAATGGCCTGCTTGTATTCTTTTTCGCCCGAAAGCGTAAATTTTGTATTGATGTTCGGCATGTTAGGTGCCTCCGTTCAGATAGGCCGACAGGCTCTGCGGCTGTTCCTGCTGCTCCGGCTGCTTTTGCGGCGCAAGCGCGTCAAGCAGGAGCGTTATGCGGCGCGGGGACATGGTTTTCCAGAAATCCCGCTCCGGCAGATGCAGCCGGAAGAGCCAGATTGCGAGGAAGCCGGGGAAATCAAAGCCCAGCTGCTTCGGTTTCCCCGGCGGTGTCAGTTTTTTTCGTCTTCCTTCTGCTCTTTTCCGGCCTGATTTTTCTCGACTACTTCCGCCCAGACCAGCGGATAGATCAGTTTTCCGGCCTCGATCGTCTGCGAAAGCGTGAGCTTCCGGCCCAGCTGCTTCCTGGTAAATACCAGCGGCAGCCCGTTTTCGTCCTTGATCCCCTGCGTGTCGGCGGCGTCGGTCAGCATGCCGGCCAGAAAGGCCAGCGTGCTTTTGATTCCATGGATCCGGTCAAGCGCCTGCAGAAGATTGCCGTCGTATTCATCCTGCACATACGCTGCGACATTCATGTTGCAGACGAGCCGGTAGGTCCTGCCCTCGAATTCGTAGTCTACAAAGTCAAACTTGGTCGTTTCCATTAAGTTTCACCCAGCTTTCCCTTGATCCAGGCAACGGCCTCCGCCGCGGTGTCGACGGTCTCGGTCTCGAGCAACAGCTCGTCGGCCGAATCGTCTGCGAGGAATTCGCCGGTCGTCGTCGGCGTGTTGAACTGGATGTTCTCGCCCTTGGTCTGGTAGGAGAGCGAGGGCGGGCCGAACAGCGCTTTCGGCACCCAGACGCAGGTGTATTTGGTCACGCCGTCGATCTTGTCCGGCGCGTAAAAGCCGACGCCGACATAGTTTGCGATGTCTTTTGCCGAGAATTTCAGATTTTCCTTGCTCGTATCGGATGTGCAGCCGTAGAGCATGGCCTGTGCGGCCCTTTTGATGTACTTGACAGCCAGCGAGATCGTGCCGCCGGTGGCAAGCTTGATATACTCGGCAAGTTTGGATTCTGCGTACAGGCGGCCCTCGGCGAACTTGAGTTCCAGCTGCGCGCTCATGGCGTCGCCGATGTCGGTTGGCTCTGTGTAGGTCACGGTGCCGGACGTGTTTTTATACTTTCCCGCCCGGATGCCGCGTAAGTCAAAACTAGGCATTACAGTAAGCCCCTTTCTTTCAGCTTTTGTGTGAGGATTTTTTCGAGTTCCGCGTTCACGCGCTTCTGCGCGTTGCGGACACCCTTTGTCCAAAAATAAGTTCCTGTGATCTGCCCGTACTTCTTCGCACGGCCGTAATTCAAAACAAAAAGCACGGTCGCTCTGCGCGTTCCGTGCTCGTTTTTGCCGACTGCCGTGATGGTGATATACGGGTCTCCGTTTTTGTCGCGTTTGATGGTTTTGCGGTATTTCACGCTGGAGGCGTAGGCTTCCGTGCGGAACCCGCTGGCCCGGACGGCATTTTGCAGCTCCTCGACGATGATATCCCCGGCGGCGTACAGGAGTTCCTTCTGCATGTCCTCATCAAAGACATTCGCTTTCTGGAGCGTGGCTATGAGCTCGTCGGCGCCGGTGATAGAGATGTTAGCCATACTCCGCGCCCTCCGTTTCGGCTATGAGCGCGATCTGCGTGCGTCCTGTTTCCTTGTCGTAGGTTTCCATGTCGACGGTGACGATGTAGCCAGCGTTCTCCAGCGCGGCCTTTGCGCGCGTTAAAAGTCCGGCATCAAATCTATCGGCGAAGATGGAAACGGCGTACTGCACGCCGGTCTCGGCCTCGCCGCCCTCGGCGTAGAGCTGCCCGGACTGGCCGAGCAGCTGATAGGTGATGTAAGTTCCCTCCGCGCCCTTATAGGGCGGGTGGCAGACCGGAACGCCCAGGCCTGATAGCGCCTCATAGATCATCATGCGCCGTCCCTCCGTTTGCAGGTCAGCTCGATTTCCTCTGTTTCCTGCCCGTAGCTGCGGACGACGTCAAAGATGTCGGAGCCGCAGACGAGCTGCTGCTCGCCTCCGTATTCCGCGCTGTGCATGCGGAAAATTGCGTCCGTGCGCTTGCCGGCTTGCGCGGCCTGATAATACTCGGCACGGTTTACGGACTTGCGGGCAGCCCAGACGGTGGTCTCCCGCTCGAGCTTTTCCGTCGTCTGGCCGTTTACGATGGGGTAGGAGAACAGGCGCAGCGTGATTTGCGTATCAAAGATCACAGCACGCGCCTCCTGTTCCGCCGCTGGCCGGGACTTCCCGGTAATCGTCCGAGAGTCCCATGGCGTCGCGGATATCTGCGAAGCATGTCTTCCATTCCTCGCCCCGGCCGCAGAAATCATGCTGCCAGCGGACGTAGGCGCGGACGGCGTCTTTGACTAGCGGATCTTCGTCCGCTCCCTCTGCGCCCGCAAGGTGCAGGCGCATGAGGCAGGCGTCAATCTCGTCTTTTAGCTCTTCATCAAGGGCGTTCGTGGTCAGCCGCAGGGCGGTTTTTGCAACGTTGATCAAAGCCATTGGTTATCCCTCCCTGTTGGCCGCGCGCCGTCAGGCCTTCTTCTTGGTCAGCGTGACGAGGCTGTTGACGTCGGTGCACGCGCCGTCGGCGATCTCGATTGCCTTTGTGACCTCGTCGTCGGTGTCCTCGTCGGTGTAGCGCTTTACCGTCATGCCCATGTTCTCGTTCCAGAGGTAGTACGCCGGATCGAACATAAAGGCGAAGACGGTGTCGGCCGTGACCGACTCCGCAAAGGCCGGCAGGTAGTCGCCGGTCAGGATGACCTCGCGGCCGAGGATGTAGTTGACGGGCTTGCCGTTGATGCCGTAGTTGACGCGCGCAACGGGCTGGCCGTTGTTGTCTACCATGCCGACGATCTGCGTCTCGAAGGTCTTCTTGGACATGAACCAGACCGCGCCGTCATATGCCTGCGGCAGCGCAGCTTCGGCCTTGCACAGATCCTTGTAGGTCAGAGCAGTTGTCGCGGCGGCAATGTCGATGTTCTGGCCGGTCGGGGCGGTCTCCGCAAGGATTCCCTTCGGCTGGCCGGAACCGGTGCCGTTTATGATGGCCTTCTCCTTCGCCTTTACCATTGCATTTGCGACGTTCCGGACAAACTGTGCCTCGAACATCGGGTATGCCATGATGGAAACTTCCAGCGACATGGAGATCGCGCAGCGCAGCTTGTGGTACGCAAAGACGATCTTGCCGGTCGAAGTCTTCTGCTTGTCAGAGCCCTCGCCCTCGGCGACCCAGGAGGCCGTCGGCTTGGCCGAGCTGGTCGGGACCTGGACGCCGCCCGCGTAGGACGTGTGTGTTACGCGCGGCAGGATCATGCCGATGGCTTCCATCTTCTCGTAGATCTTCTGGATGGTCGTGGTCGGGATGACGCTGCCGACGTCGGAGGTCTTGGTGTTGGCGTCCACGTTGGTCAGCTCTGCTGGGATCTTCTTGCCGGTCAGGACATAGTTCATAAAGGCCCGCTTGTACTCGTCGGTGTCGTACCGGTCGAGCACGTCCGGGGTCTTGGCGCCGCCGGACAGGTCGACGGACTGCGCGGCCGCAGCCGGTGCCGCAACCTTCTGACCCGCAAGTGCGTTGAGGTTCGCCTGGATCTTGGCTTCCTCCTCAAACTTGGCGTCGAGGGCCTCGACTTCCTTCATCTTGGCCTGCGCCTCTGCGGTCTTGCCTTCGTCCAGCAGCTTCTGGGCGTCGTCCATGAGCTTCTGGCGCTGGATGTTGTAAAATTCCTTTGTCATTTCAATTCTCCTTTGAGTTTTAAAAATTTCAGTTTTGCTTCTGCCTGCGCCCGTTCGGGCATAAAAAAATCAGGCTCTGCGGCCTGACCTTTTAAAAAGTTTTCCGCGCGCCGGAGCGCGTCTTCGCTGAGCATGCCGGAATAAAAATCCGCTGCCAGCGGCTTCTGGCCGGTGTTCGGCTGCATCACGCGGTCAACGAGTCCGAGTTCTACGGCCCGCTCCGCTGTGATCCATGTTTCTGCGTCCATCATGGCGGCGATCTCCGCCTCCGGCCTGCCGGTCTTTGCGACGTAGGCCGAGATGATGGCGTGGTTGGCGTCGCGCAGCGTCCCTGCGGTGTGCTCCATCTGGCGGTAGTCGCCGTCGGCGCTGGTCTGGACGTTGTGGATCATCATCATGCCGGTAGGCGTCATTTCTGATTCTCCCGCCATGGCGATGATGGACGCGGCCGAAGCTGCGAGGCCTACAATGCGGATGTGGACGCCGCCGGCGTAGCTGCGCAGGGCGGTGTAGATCTCGCTTGCGGCGAAGATCTCGCCGCCGCCGGAATTGATCTCGACTTCGGCCCGCTCGCCGTTTCCCTTGGCAAGTGCGTCGGCTACGGATCTCGGGCTCGTCGCCTCCATTCCGTAAAACTGATAGAAGCGGTGCAGGTTGCTGGATACGATGGGCCCGCGAATGCTGATCTTCATGTGGTTTCATCTCCTTTCTGCGTGGTGTTCCGGTCGACCGGCTGCGTGTCCAGCCTGCGGATCGGCTTGTCTCCGCCGTCTACCGGTGCAAGATTGAACGCACGCCGCCATTCATTCGGCGTCAGCGCGCCTCGGTCTACCAGCTGCAAAAGGTTCAGCTTTGTCGATGTCGACGCGAAGTCCCACGCGGAGGCCTCGAAGACGATGCGGTTCCCGCAGCCGCGCTCGCGCCGGGAGAATAGCTTGCGGGTGTACTCGCCGCTGAGCTGCTTCAGCACCGGCTCGATCTCGGCGTCAAAATACGCGCTCTGTTCGTCCTCCGTCGCAATGGATGTGACGATATGCGGGTTGGTGTTAAACAGGGCGTAGATGCGCTGCGTGGTTTTGTCCATCTGGGCGGCGTTCGGGACGTAATCCTTGGGGTCAATCTGCTTCGCCTCTGCCTTTGCGTCTACGGCCGCGACGCCCGTGCCGTTAGTCACGTTCAGGAAACTGTCCGCGAAGTCCTGTGCGCGCTGCTTCACGTCCTCCGGGCGCATGGACGCGGCGAACATCAGCAGCCAGCGAATCACGGCGCTGTTTCGGATGGCCTTGACGATGCCCTGATCTGTCGTGGTGACGATCTCCATCAGCGGCACAATGGCCGGAGCAATGGGGTCGCCGAAGATGTCGTTTTCGTAAAAATCCCCGCGCAGGTGGATCACATCGTCGTAGGCAAACGTCAGTACGCTGCCGTTCTGCATGTAAAATTTCAGATACAAATTTCCGCCCGCATCATAGACAGCGTCTGCCTGCATGGCCGCAACCGGGAAAATGGCGTTTGGCAGACCGTTTTCATCCCGGAGGATCACGGCAAACGCGTTGTTGTTGAGGACCAGCTGCGCGGCCAGCTTCTCCTGCAGCAGCTGGCCTGTCATGTACTGGTTCGGTTCCTCGAGCAGGAACCGGATATACGGCTCCGGATTTACGGCGAGCTTCCGCGCCGAGGCCGTGACCGTTTCCCTTATGTGCTTGGCCGTCAGCTTGCCGATGGCCTTGATCTTGGGCCGGATGCAGGCGCGGACGATGTCGGACTGATACATTTTGCCGTTGTAGCTGTAAAATCCGTTTCCGCGCTCCTGCACCATCTGCACGGTCGAAACGCGCTTGGTGGTCGTGATATTCGTCAGGAGGTTTTTAAAAAATCCCATTGTCTCACTCCTAGAGCATACTGGTGTATTCTGCCTGCTTCTGATCGTAGATCGTGTAGGCATCGAGCAGGGCCGCCGTTCCGTCAATGCGGCGCGTGGACTTGCTCGTTTTGTGCGGCTGGATATTGCCGTTTTTGTCCTCGTCATAGGCGGTGTTTGCCATGCACCACTTGTCAATCGGGTTGTTGTTGTAGACGATCCGCTTGGACTTCAGATCATTCCCGCATCGTTTCATCGGCTCGGACAATGTTTTCACGCCCTGATGCACGGGGATCATGGCCTCTGCTCCAAAGTAGTCCGCCATGCTGTCCGTCCAGTAAGACGCCGACCACGCATCATAGCCGATAAAGGGTATAAAAATATCGAGGTCTTCCTGCACCTCGACAAACCATGCTTTGACGTCCTCATAGCGGATCTTGTTTCCCTCTGACAATCTGAGCAGCCCGCGCTCGTGCCACTTGTCGTATGGGATCTTATCTTCCTTGACGCGCTTTTTCAAAAGATCCTGCGGCAGCCAGTACATCTGCAGCACAAACAGGATCTCCGGCAGCTCCGGCACCTGAAACAGCACCTTTGCCGCCGTCAGGTCGGTGGTCTTGGACAGATCCGCGCCGCCGATGCCGTATCGCGGGTAGGAAAGCACGCGCTCCTGCGTCTTGCCGTCTGCCATGTGGTGCTGCCAGATCAGGCGGCGGTTTTCCTTGTCGAGCTGGAAGGTGTCACGATTGTCCAGCTGCTCAAAATTGAGCCAGGCTTCGGAGGACGTTTCGCGGATGTTGAAATCCTTGCAGACGAGGTTTCGGACGAGGGCCGGGTTTTTCTCCGCCCGCTCTACCCGCTCTTTGAGGGCCGTGTAGGACTTGATCGTCCCGAGCCCCGGATTTGCCTTTTTCCAGCAGTCCGGGTCTGTCCACTCGCTGCGTTTGTCGAGCTCGTAAATAAACGCGATCCGGCGCGGGTCGTGGTACCCGTCCGGATCTTCGTAGCCGTTTATGATGCGCTCGGCCTCTTCGTATTTTTCGTCGTAGATGTCTTCTCGAATGGTGCCGGCTGTGGATGTGATGAATCGCAGCGGCTGTGCGCGGGCTTGATCGCCGTCGGCAATGATGTCGTACAGCGGTCTGCCGTTTTTCCACTGATGGATCTCGTCCATCATGGCCCCGTGGATATTCAGGCCGTCGAGCGTGTCGCTGTCCGAGGACAGCGGCTTGAATACGCCGTCGTTATAATCGCTGTCCACCTCGCCGACCAGACAGCGCGTCCGTTTGCGCAGCGCCGGTGATTTCTGCACCATGCGCTTTGCTTCCTGCCAGATGATCTTCGCCTGGTCTCGCTTGGTGGCCACGGCGTAAACCTCTGGGCCAGCCTCGCCGTCCGCCAGCTGCAAATACAGGCCGACGCCTGAGGCCAGCAGCGACTTGCCGTTTTTCTTTCCGACAATGAGGATCGCTTCGCGGTACTGCCGGTTTCCTTCAATGTCGATAAACCCGAAGACAGTCGCCAGCAGCGCTTTTTCCCATAGCTCCAGCCGGACGAGCTGGCCGCCCGCCTTGCCCTTGGAGTGGTGGCAGTAGTTTTCAAAAAATTCGAGGACGTGGTTGGCGCGGCGCGGCGAGTAGTAAAACTCGGAATCTGTGTTTTCCAGCTGCTCTACAACGTGCCGGTAGGTCTTCTGGACTTTCAGGCTGACGACCTCGCGGCCGTCCTGGATAGCCTGCCAGTATTCGAGGATGGGGTTGTAGGTCGCCTGGTAGCGCGTGAGTTTCATTCCTCGTCACGCTCCCGGACAAAGCTTGCAAAGCCGTCGTCCTCCTGCTTCTGCGCGGTGTCCGGCTTCGGCAGGAGCGCCGTGAGCTGCTTGATGATCTTCTGGTAGTTCGCGTTTGTCGAGTTGTATGCCTGCCCGATGGGCCGGGCGCGGTCATATGGCTCCAGTCGCTCCGACTGCTGGAATTTCTCCGTCCAGCCGTTTTCCCGCAGGTCGTCCGCCATATCCTCGCACTCGATGCGCATAAAGGCTGCCTGATCGATGAGTCCCGCGACAGTCCCGGCCGCTTCCTTCGGCAGAAGCTTGTAGATCCTCCGGAGTCTGGTCTTCTCGGCGCGGATACGCTGTTCCTTTGTCTTTTCCTGCCTGTTCGCCACAAAAACCGCCTCCTTTTCGCGTGATTTTTGCCGTCTGTCCGCGCGTGCGCGTAGATTACTTATCGCCGCGCTTTTGTAGGGGGGCCTCGTGAACGGGCTGCGTATTCTTCCGAGGTAGGGCGTGCGGTGATTCAGCCGGCGCCGCGGCCTCGCGCGACGGGGGGGATCGGGTCGCCGGCGGCGTCGAAGAAAATTTTTTTCGTCAGAGATTTTGCGACTCCGTGCCCATCAAACTGATCGTGGCAGTCTTTGCAGACGAACTCGAGGTTGGAGTAGGCCAGGCTGATATCCGGGTCGGTGATGTTGTCCGGTGTCAGCGCCCGCTTGTGGTGGACGATGTAGCCCGGCTTGTCCCGGCACTCTTCGCACAGCCCGCCATCGATTGTCCGGCGGAACTTGATATACCCGGCGCGGCATTTCTTCCAGCGCGTGGATGCGTAAAAGTGTGCGGCCCATGGCTGCATCCTGTTCCCTCCAATTCTTCACGCTATCACTGTAGCACATTTTTTTGGCCCTGTTGGCTCAATTTTTGCGATAGCCAAGCTCCCGCGCCGCTTCGTATACAAAACGGCTGTACATGCGCTTGGCTGTTGACTGGCTGACATGCACCCGGCGCGCGGCGGATTCCAGGCTTTCCCTCGGCCAGATCCATGCGTGCAGGCGCACGACCTCCAGCACATCGGCTCCGTCCCGCCATGTCTGTGCGGTATTGATCGCGGCTTGCACGGCAGCATAGTCCTCGTACTCCCGCGAAGATAAAACGCGCACAGCGATATCCTCGACGGCGCGCCCGGAGGAATGTCCGCCCGGCTGTGCAGAATATCCCGGCGTGATCTTCTGGCGGCTCATGTCCCGAACCTGTCTGTCCAGTTTCGGGAATTCGCCGATGGTGCGGCAGACGTTCCAGTACCACCAGTATCTCGGCTTTGACACTTTCCCACTTCCTTCCTGCTTCGTGCTAAAACCTTACGCATATACAAGGCTTAATTTAAGCGGCTCCCGTTCCGCTTGTGC
>OIZA01000510.1_pt1 | contig 19320 bp, 17 predicted proteins | sample 1588381 | NCBI WGS metagenome assembly OIZA01 (sample SAMN03283277) | human gut metagenome | biome: human-associated habitat; material: feces | host: Homo sapiens | place: Peru | collected 2012 | reverse complement strand
CTGATGGCCTTACCCCCAATGCGGGCTACGGGGACGTTCCGCTAACTTTCCATTTTATACAGAAATGATTAACCCGATACACCAAAAGTGTTAGGTATTTTTCCTAAATTAAGTCATTTGTCTGGCTGATCGGAATGCCTGCTGCTGTGTTCCCGCAGGTGAAAGGCATTGGCGGCCTGTCGGCGGCGTTGTTCTTCCAGTGCTGCGTAGTGTTTTCTTGTGGTATTTACGTCTTTGTGTCCCAGAACATCCGCTACCAGATAGATATCCCCGGTTTCCTTGTAGAGTTCGGTACCGTAGGTACTGCGTAATTTATGAGGGGTGATTTTCTTTAGGGTGGTAACCCGGGAGGCATATTTTTTCACCAGATTCTCCACGGAGCGGACAGCCATCCGGCGATTCTGTAAGGACAGGAACAGAGCATTCTCGTGTCCCTCGGCCGGAATAATATGTTCCCTTTGTTCCAGATAATCGAGGAGAGCGGTTTCCACTTCATCGCCGAAGTAGACGATTGCTTCATAACCGCCTTTTCTCCGAATCTTGATACCACCGTTATTGAAATCCACGTCGTTAATATCCAACCCCACACATTCCGATACACGGATTCCGGTTCCCAACAGAAGGGTCAGGAGAGCAACATCCCGGAGCTTTGTTTTCTTGTGGTATTCCAGTTCCTTTTTGGTCAGTTTGGTACCGTCTTCCACCTGGTCTAACAGAATAGCCACCTCGTTGGGTTCCAGGCGGATGATCTCTTTTTCGTGGCGCTTCGGTAAAGGAACCAGTGCCGCAGTGTTTTTCTCGATGCGTTCACTCTGAAAGTAATAATTATAGAAGCTTCGAAGAGCGGCCAGCTTTCTTGCCTTTCCCCGTTCCTCGTTGGTGATGTTTTTCCCATCCTTCTGATACAGGCTCATATAGTCCAGATATTCTTCGATATCCGTCCGCTGTACCATATCCAGAACGGAAAGGGGTAATTCGGTAATCTCCATTTTATGGCAATAACTGTTTCTCTCATGGAGAAATTCAAAGAAAAGCCGAATATCATAGGCATAGGCCAGCCTTGTTCTGGTGGAAGTATAGGGCTCAATTCCACGGAAGAAATCTCTGCAGAAGCCGGGAAGGGTATCCAGGACCTTGCGGAGTTTTAAGATATTGTTTTTATTCTGTTCATCGTGATAATTTTCTTCGTTAATGACTGACAAAGTAATCTGACCAACCTTCCATATTTCCTCGCTGGATCGCGGTGAAGATACGATCCTTGACACCGGGATTTTCCCGATGGATCTGTTGTAATAATTCTTTGATGTATTCCCGTTTGGTATGTCCGTCTGCGGGACAGGGACTTTTGACTACGGGAACCTGATACTTATTCACGAAGCCGATAACCTCGGCTTCCCGCATATAGATTAACGGTCGAATCACCGTCAGTCCGGTCTTATCCAGATGGGTTACCGGGAAAAAGGTATGCAGGCGTCCCTCGTAGAAGAGGGAGAGCATCATGGTCTCCACCACATCATCTTCGTGATGGGCATAGGCGATCTTATTACAGCCTGCGGCCTTTATGGCATCATTCAGAGCCCCTTTACGCATTTTAGCGCAGAGAGAACAGGGATTGTCTTCCCTGCGGTCTTCGAACACGATCTTGGCAATGGAAGTCTCCACTACGGTATAAGGAATCTCGTGGGAGGCACAGAGAGTCCGGATCTCGTCCAGATCCAGATTCTGAAATCCCAGATCCACGGTGACGGCATGAATACTGAAATGCTTAGGATAAAATTTTCTTAATTCGTTGAGTGCCAACAGGAGAGTGAGACTGTCCTTGCCGCCGGAGATACCCACGGCAATCCGGTCACCTTCCTCTATCATATGATAATCATCTACGGCCTGTCTGACACGGCTGAGTACTTTTTGTAATGTCATAATTTTCTCCATTCGTTTCTTCTTATTTATTTTATACTTGCGGAAATTCTTTTTCAACCAAAACGACAAATTTCTTCTTGTGGTGAGCACAAAACCATAGTATATTAAACGTAGTGAGTTATACAGAAAGGTGTGGGTGAATGAAATACGATTTAAAAAATAACAAGTATTTTCGTTGGGGATTGACGGCATTCTTAACCATTGCCGCCAGTATTTGTTTCTATTATCTGTTATTCCACGGAAGCAGCATCAAGGCAGGCTTTCATACGATCACCGGGATCCTGATGCCGGTAGTATTCGGGCTGGTGACGGCCTATCTGCTGACACCGGTACTTAATTTTATAGAAACCAAACTGCTATTTCCTTTGTGCCGGAAAATGAAGGTGAAGGAGAGTAAGAAGCGCAATTCCATTGTCCGTGGTATCGGTATACTGATCACGGCATTCCTGTTTGTCGCCCTGATCTACAGTCTGGTTGCCATGATGCTTTCCCAGATCGTCCCCAGTATTGTAAATATTGCTTCCAATTTTGACACCTACATCAGCAATTTTACAAAATGGATCAGTAAGCTCATGGATGATAATCCGGAGCTGGGCAGTCAGATTACTTTTCTGATCGATAAGTATTCCGTAGAACTGGAGAACTGGTTAAACAATACGGTACTGACCAAGACCAGCCAGGTGATCATGACGGTATCCTTAAGTGTGATCAATATTCTAAAGGGCCTGTGGGATTTTATCATCGGATTCATTATTTCCATCTATGTGCTGGCAAGTAAGGAAAAGTTTGCCGGACAGGCGAAGAAAATGGCCTATGCTTTCTTTGAACAGAAAACCGCCAACCGCCTGATTAAGAGTTTTCGCTTTACCCACAGCACTTTTATCGGATTTATCGGTGGTAAGATCGTAGACTCCTTTATCATCGGATGCCTGTGCTTTATTGGAACGACCTTATTGCATACACCGTACGCGGCACTGGTCAGCGTGATCGTGGGTGTGACCAATATTATTCCTTTCTTTGGTCCTTATCTGGGAGCAATTCCCAGTGCGATCCTGATCCTTGTGGTGGATCCGCTGCACCCTTTAAATTGTGTATATTTCGTCCTGTTCATTCTGGTGTTACAGCAGTTTGACGGCAATTTCCTGGGCCCCAAGATTCTGGGCAACTCCACAGGACTTACCGGCTTCTGGGTAATTTTTGCCATCACGGTATTTGGCGGATTGTTCGGCATTCTCGGCATGATCGTCGGTGTGCCTATCTTTGCGGTGATCTATGCGGCTATCAAGGCGGTAGTTAATACGTTCCTTCGGAAAAAGGATCTGCCGGTAGAGACAGTAAAGTATTCTTATCTGAAGAATATTGATGAAGAGGGGTTCCATCAACTGGATTCCAGACTGCAAAAGGATCATGAGATCAAAGATCAAACTGATTCCGAACAGGATAAAAAAGATCAAGAATAGGAAAACGTAGGAGAGAAGTAGACAGATGCGATTTGTAATACAGCGGGTACAGCATGCAGAGGTTAAAGTAGATGGAGAGGTAACAGGCAGCATCGGCAAAGGTTTTCTGGTACTGATCGGTGTGGCTGAAACAGATACCAGAGAGATTGCCAACAAAATGATCAAGAAGCTTCTGGGACTGCGGATCTTTGAAGATGCCCAGGGCAAGACCAATCTGGATCTGCATGTCGTAGAGGGCGAATTGTTGCTGGTATCACAATTTACCCTGTATGCAGACTGCAGAAAAGGCAATCGCCCGTCTTTTATCAAAGCCGGAAATCCGGATATGGCCAATGAACTATACGAATACATTATCGACAGATGCCGTGAAAGCATCGCTACCGTGGAAAAAGGAATCTTTGGTGCCGACATGAAAGTGTCTCTGTTAAATGACGGGCCTTTTACCATATTGCTGGATTCTGACGAAATCTGCTAAAAACAGCCGTGGAAAGCGTCGTAGGAGCATCTCTACGCAGAATTATTCGTTAAACTTGTCTTTTGCGCATAGTTGGTTTGGACTCTCTATCTACCACCGGTAAGGGCTGATTTTGTTCCTTAACAGATCGGCAAGGTTATACACAAATCCTTCCATGTCATACGCGCCTGCTTAGAAAAGATTGTAATTGAATTATTCAGTTTCTGCTTCAATGTCTACTTCCAATAATTTTAAGAATTCAGAAGGTTCATAAACTTCAATCAGAGATTTAGCATAATCCTTTGTATTCCTCGTCACAATACAATCCATCTCCGAACGAATAGCTGTTTCTACCATAATAGCATCTTCATAATCACTAATTTCAGAAGAGATTGCTTTTCGACAGTCCAAGGAAGTAGTATCCAACAAATGAAACAATGTAAAAAGTTTGCTTAAAATTTTGCGTATTTCCGCATCGCTATGAGTCAACCGATGTGTTATATAGTATATATCTATAACTGACTTTGCTGTGATATATCCCTCGAACTGCTTATTTGCAGAATGTATAAAAATCTTTTGTGCAGCTTCTGCAAACGGAACACGAGACTGCAATGCATCAATGATAACACAGGTATCAACTAAGATTCTCATATTGTATTCAACCTTTCTTCTCGTGCTTCCTCTAAACTAATATCCGCTGGAAGAATTCCGAACAGCGACTTAGCAACATCCACTCTGTCCTGATATGGATTAGAGAGTTTTGCTACGACTTTTCCGTTACGGGTTATATAAATATCCTCTGTTTCTGCAAGTAAAAGATATTTGCCAAGATTAACTTTCAATTCAGTTGCAGTAATTGACATATCGCCATCCACCTTTCCGTTGAAATATTCACAATCATCATTTGAAACTTGCAATTCTTTGTTTCAATTATATTATACGCAAATCGCACGATTTCATCAATAGAATCGTACGATTTTATGAAATTTAAATAATTACCATACCTCTAAATACAAGATGCAGTGGAGAGGACATCCATGAAAACCTTAGTATTTTCAAGGGTTCTCCGAGATTTTTTCCCCACTTTGTTCAAACATATTTATTATCAAATAATCCGGTTACTTACTTCGATATTATTTCAACAGTCGGCATCTTGCTTTCTAACCCGAGTTCATCATCTTCCGCAACTCTATAATTAGTGACATCTATTGAATACATATAATCCGAAATATCTGGATTTTCCTCATCAGCCGGAAGTTCAACTTCAAATGTCTTGAACTCAAATACATAAGGCGTTCCTTCAACAAGTTTTCCGGTCATATCTTCCTGAAAGCGAAGTAAAAATGGTTTATCCTGAAAGAAATGAACTACGGCAATCGTTTTTCCCGGAAGCGCAAAGTAATCCGGCAAGAGTTGCTTGACGGTAGCTGTAAAAGACCCCGAAAACTGTGCAAAGCACTTTTGGTTTTCGGTCATTTGCTGCTTCCCATCATTATACCCGGCCTCGTAGCCAGCCGTATAACCTTCTTCGTAGTTCGCATCATGTGTATCTGAACTTTGATCATTATTTCCACAACCAACCAATGAAAGTACCAACACAAGACAAAGAACCATTGCAATAATCTTCTTCATACTGTTTCCTCCATCAAAATCCGATTTGTTTGTTTCAAAAAATTCAAAGTTTCTCACTTCTTCATCCTTAGGAGCAATGAATTTGTTAAACTATCTATACAATATCATCTCTCTCTGATTATTACAATACCGACCTCCCTCGTTAGATTTTCAGGTCTGACGAAGGGAGGTCGGCATATAAAAAAGCGTTATTATTTTATTCCACAGCTTCCATAAAATAAATTCGGGAGGAAAAATCCGGGAACAGTCGGGTGTCGGAATTGTAGCCGGTACCGGCGAAGGCGGGCTTCAGGGCGACTCCGGCACACATCAGGGTATCTCCGTAGGCGGTCAGTTCTTCTTTTTCCCCTTCCATATTCACGAACCGTGACAGAATCTCCTGTAAGGCGGAACCCTGTTTTATATGCACCGGGGATACGGTGTTCACCAGATCTCCGAAGTCTTTGAGATTGTACTTAATGCTCCTGCTGTAAAAATGATATTTTACATCGGAAAGGAGACCTGCGGGCCGGTAACAGGCGTGGGGCCGATTGGGTGTGGCCAGACGCTGGAAGAACAGTCCTGCTGCTCTCCTGCCATCGGGGGAAACGCAGGTCCAGGACAGGGTTTCCCCGTCAGAATCGGCATTTTCCTTTCCACGATAAAAGGTTCCAAACTGCAGAACTTCCCGCCATTTCTTATAGAGAGCTATCTGTTCACTGATCTCCTGCAATTCTTTCTTCGATAAATCCCTTAGATTGCATTCATATCCCAATACCCCGAATAAAGCCACCTGAAAACGGGTCTCAAGGGGCGTGATCCGTAAGGTCTGATGATTGGGACAGGATGACACGTGTGCCGTAACTACGGATAAGGGATATCCATAGCTGTAATTGTTCTGAATCTCCGTGCGGCACAGGGCATCTGTATTGTCACTGGCCCAGATCTGGGGGAAATAACACAGAATGCCTAAATCAAACCGGTTTCCGCCGGAGCTGCATCCTTCAAACAGGATCTCAGGGAAACGTGCCGTCAACTCTTCCATGATCTGATACAGCCCCAGCACATAGCGGTGAGCGGTCTCCCCCTGCTGTTCTGCAGGAAGGCTGGGGGCATAGATATCACTGAAAATACGGTTCATGTCCCACTTCACGTAACGGATGTCACCGGAGGAAAATACCTTCGTCATTTGTTCGACCACATATTGTCTGACTTCCGGATTACAGAGGTCCAGAATGCACTGATTCCGCCCTTCGGAATGCGGATGTCCTGGAATCTTCATGGCCCAGTCGGGATGTTCTTTATAGAGCCTGCTGTTTTCGCTGATCATCTCCGGCTCCACCCAGATACCGAAATCCATTCCCAGATCATTTATTTTTTTACTGAGAGATGCAATTCCACCGGGCAGCTTTTTCGGATCGGCTTCCCAGTCTCCCAGAGACGAGGTATCATCATTGCGGCCGAGGAACCACCCGTCATCCATAACGAACAGTTCGATCCCCGCTTCTTTCCCGGCTTTCGCCAGTTGTAAAAGCTTCTTTTCGTCAATTTTAAAATAGCAGGCCTCCCAGCTGTTTAGCAAAACGGGACGGGGTCTGCGCTTCCAGACACCCCGTACAATATGCTCCCGGATGAAAGAATGCAGCTGTCCGCTGAGCCCTCGGAAACCCTCCGCGGAAAAACTTAAGACCGCTTCCGGAGTATGAAAGCACTCTTCCGGTGCCAGCTGCCAGGAAAAACTCCGGGGATGAATTCCCGTAACGAATCTTACCTTCCCATAAGAATCTTTCTCAAGGGCTTCATAATGATTCCCACTGTAGATCAGATGGCTGCCAATACAGGAACCGCTGGTCTCACAGGTATCCTTAAGGCTGAGGATCAGAAAAGGATTGGCCCTGTTGGAGGAGGTTCCGGTATAGGAAGAACTGACGAACCTGCCGGAAGGCAGTGTGATCTGCTCTCTGTGCATCTCTCTGGCCCAGGCTCCACTGAAATGGGTGACGGTAGTATAGTCTTCCGTCAGATCCAGCTGGGCACTCAGACATCTATCTACAGTGACATTTGTGTCAGAATGATTGATCAGGCAGGCATTGCGGGTGATCACATCACAGTCGGCATAGACCGTATAGAGTAACTGCAATTCCAGATGATTCGTAGCATCCTGTAAAATGATCTGAAGGCATTCCGCCGAATTCTTTTCTGCTTCCGAATAGCTGTGAGGCAGCCCGGAATCCTGTAAACGCTGCTCCCTGTCCTCGAAAGTGAGCACCTCAAAGGAGGCAAAGGTAAAATCAGAGGTGACACTTCCGTCGGCAAACCGTACCTCCAGAAGAGGCTCCCGGATATCTCCTTTTCCGCAGGTGCCGACCTCAAGACAGACATCCTCCAGAGAGATCTGAGGATACTCCCTGTCATAGGTACAGGCATTTCCCGGAGCAAAAGCCCGTTGCATTACCAGAGGGACACAGGAGGAAGGATCCGTTTCGTCCACAGTGATCTGCCCTCCGTAATACAGATGTTCCAGATGGCCGGTCTCCATGACCCGCATCCCGTAAGTGCTGTGGGCGGTCTGTAAAAAGAACCATGGTCTCGTATCTTTTACAATCTGGATCATAACTGCGCCTCCTGAATCTCCTTTAACTTCTCTTCGGTCAGCTGATACTTCTTATGAAAGAACAGGACACCGATGACCAGTAACAGGATGGGGAACAGTGTCATGGTAATGCGAAGCCCCACCACAGAGCTTCCAAAAGCCCCGGCAGCTGCGGAAACCGCATCGCTGGTATCGGAACTTAAGTTACAGAGATTCAGGCACAGGGAGGCCACTAATGCAGCCACACCGGAAGCCAGCTTTACCACGAAGGTCTGCATGGAGAAAATGACACTCTCGTCTCTGCGGTGATTTTTCCATTGACCGTAATCTACAGTGTTAGCTAAAAATACGGTGGTCAGCACCGTCAGCATACCGTTGGCGGCAAAGATCAGAAAACCAGGAATAAACAGTAAAAATACATTCACCATATTGGTAAAACATAAAAGTAATAATACCAGATATCCCGCAATGGCCATCAGGAAGCTGACGTAGAAGATCCGGATGGTACTCATAAACTTACGAAACAGCGGGAACAGAAGCATCATGGACAGGATCTGCACCGCTCCGCCGAAGGTATTGAACAGGGTGTAGGAATTGTACCAGGTAGTTCCTCCGAAATCGTATTTGAAGAAATAGATCACCAGATTGGAGGTCGTATAAACAGCACAGTTGATCAGTACAATGGTGATCACCACAGCCATGGCCTGATCGTTTTGCAACAGCGCTTTGAACATCTGACCGATGGAGGGAGCCTCCACATCCACGGTGGATTTTTCCCGGATATTCAGGCAGGTAACGGCAATGAATACCACAAACAGTACGGCGATGATCAGGGTAAAACGGGAAAAGCCCACCCGCTCTTCTCCTCCGCCCAGAGCATTGACACAGAGCATGGTGATCACGGTGATAATGGCGGAGCCCACACCGGCGCAGGAACGGCCTAAGGTGGACAGGCTCTCACGATCTTTTCCACTGTGGGTGAAGGCCGGGATCATGGACCAGAAAGGAATGTCCATCATGGTATAAGTCACACCCCAGAGAATATAAGTAACGGCTGCATAAGCCACCAGTCCGCTGCCATCCAGCGCAGGGGGCGCTGAGAACATCAGAAACAATACGATGGCATTGGTCACAGTACCGATTATCAGCCAGGGACGGAATTTCCCCCATTTTGTTCTGGTCTTTGCAACGATGACACCCATAAAGGGATCGTTAAAGGCATCAAACACTCGGGCTGCCAGCAGGATAATGCCCATAGCTACGGCATTCACCCCTAAAATATCCTGATAATAATATAAAATGTAGCTGGCAGACAACATATATACCATATCCTTGCCGACCGCACCCAGTCCATAAGAAAATTTTTCTTTTCCGCTTAAACTCATAATGTAACCCTGATCCTTTCTCTTTGATTTTACTTGAAATTAAACCGTAACCTGAAACGGGATCCGTATTTCCCCTGCGGTCTGAGACTGCAGCAGCAAAGTTCCCTGACCGGATCTTCCCAGACTTTTTACATAAGTACCACCCATACCGCCCTGTAAGGCAATGGTGTCAGGTCCGATGATGGCAATGTCACCTTCCACGGTGATCCGTACCGGCTCCTGATAAAAAGGAAGCACATTGCCGTGGACATCCACAGCCCGGATCCGCACCAGTGCCACATCGTAGCTGTGATGTTCTGTCAGATCCGTATGATCCGCTTCCGCCTCCAGCCGGATCCCGTTTACCGGCTCCTTGGTGACGGACTTAATGACTTTGCCGTCTTTGATGGCATCAAAACGGTATACGGTAGCCGTTCCGCCCCAGTCGCCGATGTATTTCGTATAAAGCTTCGTCACTTCCGCAAAATCAATATGATACAATAACGCCAGCTTTAAGGCGGTGGGATATAATTTTTTCGGAATGTGGTTCAGGCTGCCTCTTGCCACCAGATTCATGGCATCTGCCATTTCCTTCGCATGCTTCGGCTGGAAGCGCTCGTTCTTCTCCAGAGCATCCCCGATAAAATCATCAATGAGAATGGGACCGTGCTTCAAATGCTTATAAGGAGACATTTCCGGCCGGTACTCCTTGATAAACCGGTCATTTTTGTACATTCTCACGCTGTCGGCATTGGACAGGATATACAGATTTCCGCGGTTGCAGCCGGGATGTTCTCCGATATCCATGGAGGAAGTGATCTGGAGCACCGGGGTCTCCTCCTGCTCACAGGCATATATTTCTGCCGCCAGCTTCGGATTACGGAACATATCCATGACACCGTGATAACAGATCCGGTCGCCGCTTCCAAAGTCCTTATGAGTATTGTAATCAAACATGCACCAACCGAAGCTTCCGGCAATATCCTCCTGCCCTGCCACGGCATCCAGTACATTGGCATGTCGTATCGCATGTTCGCTGCGCCGTTCTTCGTTATCAAATGCCTTCGTGGGATACATGTGCCCGTTATATTCACTGATCAGATAAGGCTTGTCGGTATCGGAGGTAACTTTCGCTTTTGGATCGCAGCCAGGAGTATCGCCATCGTGCAGGAAATCATTATAGGTATAGACATCCTCCAACAGATGACTTTTTTTAATCGCCCGGACACCGCCGGTGGCTCTCGTAGGATCCAGTCTGTGTGCCACGGCATTGGTCTTCTCGTAAAAAGAGTCATCGTCCGGGGATTCATTGATCCGCACACCCCACAGAATGATAGAGGGATGATTGCGGTACTGACGGATCATGTCCTCCGCATTTGCCACGGCCTGTGCCTTCCAGACATCATCACCGATATGCTGCCAGCCGGGGAATTCCGTGAAGACCAGAAGCCCCAGTTCGTCACAACGCTCCAGAAAATAATGACTCTGGGGATAATGGGAAGTCCGCACGGCATTCAGTCCCAGCTCTTTTTTCAATAAATCCGCATCCAGCCGCTGCATACTTTCCGGCATGGCATAGCCCACATAGGGATAGCTCTGGTGGCGGTTTAAGCCCCGGATCCGGAGTTTTTTCCCATTGAGATAAAAGCCGTCCTTTTTAAAGTCCGCTTCCCGGATGCCAAAGGTGGTCTCTGTTTCATCCAGAAGAGTTTCTCCCTGCCAAAGCTGGGTTTTCAGCAGATACAGATAGGGATGCTCCGTATCCCATAAAAAAGGATGCGGGACCGTTCCCTGAATATGAAATGGTGGTCCAGCCCCGATATCCGCAGGAACGGCTTGTTCGCAGAGAAGCTGCCAGTCATTATCTGAAGTAACATCTGGCACCTCACCTGATATTGCAGTATTTCCCTTTAAGGCATAATATTGTCTGACCTGAAGGTCTTTCGCAGCTTCATAAAAGGTGAGTTCAGAAATTACTTTAGCAGCTTCCGGTGCAACTAACGTGTGTACAAAAATATCCTGAAGGGCAATCTGTTCCTTCACATCCAGATAGACATCCCGGTAAATGCCGCCATAGGTCATGTAATCGATCACGTAACCGAAGGGAGGTACATTTAAGTTCTCCCTGCTGTCCAGACGGACACAGAGCAGATTATCCTGCCCATAGTTCACATGGGCTGTCAGATCTACGGTAAAAGCAGTATAACCGCAGTGGTGCTCTCCTACCTTACTACCGTTGAGAAAGACGGTACTATCATGACCAGCACTTTCAAAAGTAATCAGGATCCGTCGGCCCTGCCACTCCTTCGGGATCTGCAGGTGACGCCTGTAGCCGCTGATCATCTGGTAAATGGATTCGTCAAAATAGTGAAACGGCGTTTCCTTACAGGTATGAGGGATCCGAACGGATTGCATGGTCTCCTCCGGATATTCCCCGGTAAGCATTTCATTTTGAAATTGTTCAGCAAAAAGCCAGTTGTCGTTTAAATAGACCCGCTGATTCATGGTTTCTTCCTTTCCTGATTGAATTACAGATTTATTCCGGTTTTTGTGCGATGCCGTACATAAGAATTTCCACGACTTCCTTCAGAGCATCCGCATAAGTCAGCTGATTCTGGGAGAGAATATCTCTCTGGAAGAATTGCTCAATGGAGGCTTCCAGCATCATTTTCACCAGGCAGATGGGAACCGGGCGGATACTGCCCTCTGCCATGCCCATCTCGATCAGCTGGATCGTGGGTTCCCAGCCGGTTTCCAGCCGGAGCTCCACCTTCTGATAGATCTTCGGATATTTGTCCCGGAGGGAATATAACTTCCTGAGGTCGATATTCTGATAACCTTCCGGAAGCACACCCAGGATGCGGTGCAGCTTATCCAGCACACTGAGGGATGGTTCCGTCAGGATCATCTGCTCACTTTCTTTGATGGAGTCAAAGATATAGTCCACCATGGCAAGAAACAGGGCTTCTTTGTCATCGTATACGGTATAAATGGTTTTCTTACTGATCGAGAGTTCCCTTGCCAGATCATCCATCGTGAATTTCAGTCCTTTTTCATCAAAGACACGCAGGGTGGCATCGAGAATATTTTTTTGCAGACCTTCTGTGGTATCCATTGCCGTTTTTCCTCCATTTTATGCTTTTATAAGGTGGGAAACTAAAAAACGTTTTTTGGTTTCCTGTGAGATCAGAGTATCATTTTTGAAAAAAAGTTTCAAGAAACGATTTTTACAAAAATAGTTTCCGGAAATTGTGAAATATAGCAAAAAACCAGCCAACAGATAGTTGGCTGGTGCAGGATCGGAACCTATAAATAGTTTTTCATGATGCGGTACAAAGCCTTCGGGTCCAATGGCTTGGAGAGGTACTCGTTGATCCCGGCATCCCGGGCTGCGGTAATATCCTCCGGCAACGTTTTGGTGCTGACAGCGATAATGGGAATTCCTGGTCCATCGGTATGAGTGGAGGCTCGAATAGCCCGTGCCGTCTGCAGACCATCCATGACGGGCATCTGGATATCTGTCAGAAACAGATTGTAATAACCAGACTCATGCCCTTCAAAGGAACACAGTGCCTGACTTCCGTTGGAAAAGGCCTCCACGATGGCTCCTGCGGCATGGAGAAGTTCTATCGCCAGTTCACGGTTCAATTCATTATCTTCTGCCAGAAGAATTCTTTTTCCGGAAAACATTTTTTCCATTTGATCCCCTCTTTTACTGTTTCGCAGTTTTGAACAATTTCACAAATATGGTGCATACACGCACCATATTATTATAAACGCCAGCCATATAAAATACAAGAGAGGATGCAAAGATTTTATAGATAGAGGTTTGTCATGATAAAGTATGATCCGTTATGGGATACCTTGAAAAAAAGGGGGATCAGCCAGTACTCTCTGATCAAAGATTATGGAATTGACAAGGCGCAACTGCAGCGCCTGCGCAGTAACATGGTGGTAAAGACAATGATATTGAACCGGCTATGTACGATACTGGACTGCCGGATCGAGGATATCATGGTATATGTGCCGGATCCGAAGGAAGCAGAAGAAAAAAGGGATAAACAGTGAGAGGTATCAGAATAAAATGTCTGATACCTCTTTTGTTTGTCTTTGTTTTCATCCCCTCTTAAATTGTTCCGCCAGAGTGGGATGTGTTTTTTTGCGGGTGATCTCTACCAGACCCAGCGGGGTCATATCTACCACCCGGGGATGCAGGGGATCCCCTGCAGTCAGGTTTCTTAAGGTTTCCAGCAATTCCCGCTGCTGCTCTTTTTCTGCCATATTGATGAAATCCACGATAATGATACCGGAGAGATTCCGCAGGCGCAGCTGCCTGGCCACTTCCTCCGCAGCTTCCAGATTCACCTGAAAATAAGTATCCTCTCCTGTCTTTTTTGCTTCGTTTTTGCCGGAATTGACATCGATCACCGTCATGGCTTCCGTAGGCTCGATGACCAGATATCCGCCGCATTTTAACCATACTCTCGTATCCAGCGCTTCCTCCATGCCCCGTTCCAGAGAATACAGCAGCCGCAGGGAGATTGCAGGATCTTCATAAAGCCGGAGAGATTTTTGCGTAAGTACCTTATGATCGCTTTCCGACAGCTGACGATAGATCAGAGGATCGTCCGTAAGGATCTCAGAATATTCCGAAGGATCCGCCAGTTGCTCCAGAACCTCATAAACGGCCTCAGAAGGCTTCTTAAGACAGGTAAGGCAGACTTTATGGGCAGATTGTTCCAAAAGGCTCTGAAGGGCTTCAGAAGCACTCTCAGGGGTGCCCCCGTTTTTGACAAGCAGCTGTTTCATCCGGGACAGATCCGCGGTGACGGAGGCCCGCTTCGTCTTCTGGGCATCTCTGGTGACCATGACTGCCAGTTCGTCACCGGCTTTTAAAGAGCCGTCGGACTTACGGTTGGTCAGATGAGCCGCACCTGCTTCCCGCAGAGGCAGAAAACACAGTTCTCCGGGCTGGATCTCCACAAAGCAGGCATCGATATTCTTGGCTATATTCTGCACTTTTCCGAGATAGATCCCGCCGATCCTGCTGGAATCCGGACGCAGCACGCGCATGGCAAGGACACCACGGGCATTGACGAACAATGCGACCTTCCGTTCCCGCAGACGGGTGAAGATCAGTTTCCCTTCTGTGCAGTCCGTATCCCGACGGATCTGATTCACTTCCTTTTCCCTGGCCGGTCTGCCGCCGGTGAGACTGCGGCTCATTCCGCGTCTCCGGAAGCAGCCTTATAGGCTTCCACGCTGTCATAGCCGATGGCATCCAGAGGCAGAAGTTCCCCCGCTTCGTTTCTCAGATAGGTCTCCTCTCTGTTGACCAGAAGGGCATTTTCCGGCAGCGTCTCCCCATTTTCGGAAAACAGGGCTTCGATAACCTGAATGGGCTTGATATTTCCGGCACTGGAAGCATCTACTAACAGGTATATCTTTTCGGCTTCCAGCACCTTCATCTCATAGATCCCTTCTTTTAAATTGATCTCCCGGCTGCCCTTCTTGGTTTCCTTAGTGATCAGAATCTCTTCTCTGGCAAGGAAACGATCCACGGCAGGAGCCAGATCAAAGTGGGGGCCTCTACCCTCCCGGAAAGCTGTCGTGTATCCGGCAGCGGCGACGCTGGCCATGGCGTTTCCGGCCTTGTCCGGCAGGATCTTTACCGAAGTGATCTCGATGCCCGGCACCGATGCGGCATTTAACCGTTCCTTCACATCCTCACAGGAGGTCAGGGAGTGGACTTCCAGATCCATATATTCTCCGTTGCTGGTCAGTCCCACACCTAAAGGTGCGGCAAAGGACATGATCTGATGGGGGCTGAAGCCTCCGGTGTAGGCCACATCCAGCTCCGCCCGGCGGTTGGCCTTCTGGAAGAAACGCATGACATCCAGATGACCGATAAAACGTATCGGTCCGTATTTCTTAAACTTGATTCTTAATTTCATAATGTTTACTCTTAACTCCGTAATCTATACTTCCGATGTCCACACCGGCAATTACCCTCTGGGCTCTACGCAGATACCGCAGCCGAATCTGGTGGCACCGCAGCCCTGACAGGTCTGTTTGCAGTTCGGGGAGATCGTTTCGTTTTTGGCTTTCTGCCATTCTCTCTCCAGGAAGGCTCTGGAGACGCCGCAGTCCAGGAAGTCCCATGGCAGGATCTCGTCCAGAGGACGCTCTCTGTGAGAATAGAAATCCGGATCCAGACCGCAGGCATCGAAGGCTTCCATCCAGACCTCATTGTGGAAATATTCGCTCCAGGCATCGTAAAAGCAGCCTTTGTTGTAAACGTATAACAGCACCTTGGACAGTCTTCTGTCGCCTCGGGCCAGAACCCCTTCCAGAACGCTGACATCCGCTTCGTGCCAGTTGTACTTGATACTCTTCTGGTTCAACTGTTCGGAGATGGCTTTTCTGGTCAGGTAGGCCTTTTCCACGAACTCTTCCTTGGTACACTGGGGAGCCCACTGGAATGGCGTAAAGGGCTTCGGTACGAAAAAGGAAGTACTGGTAACGATCTGGACTCTGCCGTTGACACGTTTTTCCTTCGGCACCGTATCGAAGAAGGTGGCTGCAATTTTGTTGGAAAGTTCGGCGATGCCACGGATATCTTCTTCCGTCTCGGTGGGATGTCCCAGCATGAAATACAGCTTTACTCTGGTCCAACCGCCCTCGAATGCCAGTGCGGAACCCTGCAGAATCACTTCCTCGGTAAGTCCCTTATTGATAACATCCCGAAGTCTCTGACTGCCGGCCTCCGGAGCGAAAGTCAGGCTGGATTTCTTCACATCCTGTACCTTGCTCATGACATCCAGGGAAAAAGCATCGATACGCAGGGAAGGCAGAGAGATATTGATGTGTCTCTTGTCACACTCTTCGATCAGGAAATCGATCAGCTCCGGCAGCCTGCTGTAATCGCTGGAACTTAAGGAGCTTAAGGAAATCTCCTCGTGACCGGTGTTTTTTAACATTTCCATGGCGTATTTTTTCAGGACTTCTACGTCACGTTCTCTGACCGGACGGTACAACTGTCCCGCCTGACAGAAACGGCATCCCCGGATGCAGCCTCGCTGGATCTCCAGGACGACTCTGTCCTGTGTGACCTTGATATAGGGTACCACAGGCTTCATGGGATAAAAGCTGTCCGTCATATCCGTCACCAGTTCCTTGCGGATGGTGGCGGGAATTCCCTCTTCTGTCGGCCGGAAGGAAGCAATGGTGCCGTCTTCGTGATAAGTGGTCTCATAAAAGCGGGGCACATACATTCCCGGAAGCTTTGCGGCCTGTCGCAAAAATTCCTCTCTTCCGGTGTTCTCTGCCCGACATTTTTTATAGAGATCAATCAGCGGACGATACTGGGTCTCCCCTTCTCCGATATAGAAAATATCAAAAAAGTCTGCGATGGGTTCCGGATTGTAGGTGCAGGGGCCGCCGCCGATGACGATGGGACAGTCATCCCCGCGTTCTGAGGCAAGAAGCGGGATTCCTGCCAGATCCAGGACCTGTAAAATGTTGGTATAACACATCTCATACTGAATGGTAACACCGAGGAAATCGAAATCCTTAATGGGATCCTGACTTTCCAGGGCAAACAGAGGAATGTTCTCCTTACGCATGATCTCGTCCAGATCCACCCAGGGAGAATACACTCTCTCACACCAGACATCGTCCCAGGAGTTGAGCATGCCGTACAGGATCTGGATGCCCAGATGGGACATGCCGATCTCGTAGACATCCGGGAAGCACATGCAGAAACGGACGTCTACGCTGTCCTTGTCCTTTACGACAGCATTGACCTCGTTACCGATGTAACGGGCCGGTTTTTCAATCTTCATGAGAATATCATCGCTTAACGCTAATTTTTCGTTCATAATTACCTCAAATATTTCTATCGTTATTCTTATAAATATTTTTTCATCTGCCGGACATCTTCTTCCGTGCAGGGAGCCTCGGAATAGCGGGCTTTTTCATAGATGGCCGCCATCCCCTCTGTACCCAGGGAGTTTTCCGCATCTCTAGCAGTATAAAATGGCAGCCGCTCTTTTGCAAGTCCGCAGGTACTCATTTTTTTCAGATAAATGCGCCGGATCTTCTGCCTGGCATCGGAAAACAGGAAGGAAAACCGCTTTTTTCCCGGCCGGGAATCGTTCTTATCCCCGGACAGTTCCAGCTTTTCCCGTTTATCCATACTCTCCTGCTTTTCGGGGGCTGTTCCCGGAAGAGAGAACTGCATTCTGTCCCGCAGAAAGGAAAGTAACTTCCGAATCCCCCGGTACAGTAGGAATATGCAGGCAACCAAAAGTGCGATCATGGCCACATATTCCAGAATCACCCACAGGATAAACGGATCTTCCGTTTCCATAGGCGGCATGCCGCCTCCGCCCACACTCTGTTCGATCACCACATCGGGATCTGCGGAATCCTCAGGAAGCAGACCGAACAGAAAACGAAGGATCATAACCAGTCCGCTCCGCAACAGCTGCAAAAAAGGCTTTAACCAGGCAAACTGTGACACGGCCAGAAGCAGGATCCCGGACACAAGTACAAAGGTCGTGGTACTGTACAGGCCGGAACGCAGGATTTCCTGAAAAGGGATTTTGCCGGTACTCAGCCGGTTCACCGTAAGGAAATCCTCATAGGACTGCAAAAACAGAATGACGGCATACAGCAAAAAGACCAGGATCAGGCTCATGCGGTAATAGAGATCCCAGCCCACAGTTCCCTGATAGTGCTGTAAAAACAGGCAGATAAGGGCAATTCCCGCAGCCAGGGGCAGAGGCAGGGGCGATGCTTCAAAATCTTGCGTCCGAAACCGAAGCCACAGGGAATAGATCACAAAGCCCGCCCCTACCAGCAACCGGGCACCGCGGTTTATCCCGTTGGCTGCCGGAAGTACATAAAAAAGTGCCAGCACGATTCCGTGGAAAAATAACAGTACCGGCAGGTGCCTGCAGCGTTTTCTTACATAGAACAGGAAAAACACGGGAAGCGCCCCAAACATCCACAAAGCCAGAGAGGGACGGCTCTCCGGTGCCAGCGCGGATAGCAGTGTGGCTGCCGTCATGGCCAGCGGGTAAAAACATAATTGATTCATCAGATCCGTCAATAATTCTTTCACATTCAGACTCTTTCTTCCCGCAGGGAGATAAAGGTGATCAGAGAACGCAGAGGTTCCTCTGTCTCCGGAGGGGTACTTTCGGAATAGGGATAAAACCATTTCATATCCCGGTGCTGTTCCTGATACTGCAGAAGCAACGACGCAAAATCATCATAGGCATTGGGGGATACAAAACAGGTATAGATCGTGTTCGCGGTATCGGTCAGTCGGGAGGCAAACAGCTCCGGAAACGGCAGAACCGGTCTGGATGTATTGATTCTCGCCAGTGCCTGCAGGGCGGCATTACGCTGCCTGATTCCGCCTCCGGCTTCCAGAATACAAGGTTCACCGCTTGTCACATCAATACCGTTACAATACAAAGCCACCTGCATCCCCTGTTCCAGAAACAATAACAAAAGCGCTGCAGCAATCTGCAGGCAGGCTTCCACACAGTCCTCTTTTTTTAAGATCCCGGTATCTTCCAGATTTACGAAGATCCGGACGGATTTCTGAGCCGTATAATTTTTCTGGTTTACTTTCAGGTCTCCGGTGCGGGCCGTAGCCTTCCAGTTGATACTCTTTAAATCATCCTGGGGCTGATAATCGCGGATGCCGCGGTATTCAAAAGGATCTTCCAGCAGATGTCTCTTTGCCAGAACTTCTCCGTTTAACTGCTTTAAAGACTGCTTAAAATCCGGATGGGAAAAGGGCTTCGGGTACACATAGAGACTGCACTTTGCAATGGGAGTCGTGGCAGTATACTGTGCGGTCAGGAACAGATCTGATGCCACCAGATCCGCTTCTGTTATGGT
>OIZA01000509.1_pt1 | contig 19320 bp, 27 predicted proteins | sample 1588381 | NCBI WGS metagenome assembly OIZA01 (sample SAMN03283277) | human gut metagenome | biome: human-associated habitat; material: feces | host: Homo sapiens | place: Peru | collected 2012 | reverse complement strand
GCCTGTTTTATTGTGCCATAGGCACTGTTTTAATTTTTATACGTATGGTCATACATATAATGTTATCCCAAAACGCAAAAAGGATAGCCAGGTTATCCCTAGCTATCCCAAAACAGTTTATCTTCTTGTATATGTACGTTTGGTATTATTTTGCCCCTGTTGATTTGACGGTTGTTGATGGTTATCAGCTTTTGCTGATTTAGGCAAGCGACCATTTTTATAACATTCAGCCTGCAAGCCTATTTCGTGCCTTTCGATACCGTTCTTATCAACATAAACATTCGGAGTACAGATACCTTTTATAGTATACTCGCGACCTTTAACAGCTTCATTGCCAAAATTTTCTGCAGCAGCACCAAACATGATGACCTTCCAAAAAATTGTTGTCTTTTCCCCTTTAGCAAAGCCATTATCAGCAATGCTAAAATTAGCATAAACAACACCGTTATCAGTATAGCGGATTTCGGGATCACGTACAAGATTGCCAACGATAGTAATAGTATTCATAATACCTCCTGTATGAGTAGTATTTGTTTCGCCCTACTCGGCGATAATTTATATTTGCTTTTCGCACATATTAAGGAATTGCGATTAGCCTAAAGGCAAGGCTGCGCAGCACCTGCTTACAGGTCTGCCTTGCCTGCAGGCGTATGAGCAATTACAATATGTGCTGGGAAAAGCAATGAAAATAAATTTTGGCTATGCCTGTTTTATTGTGCCATAGGCACTGTTTTAATAATCCAATAGTCTACTTAAACTTATACGTTCATATAAAGTATATAAGTCTATATGTCTTATATAAAGCTATAGAACATATAGAAGAAGAGCTGACATTTTAGCCAACTCTTCTTTTTGCTTTATTTTCTTATCATATGCTTAATAATTTGTTCCATAAACTCATTAGCAGTCGCAAAGATTTTCTCCTTATTACTATTGATGAAATTCATAATTCTATTAATGTCTTCATCATCCAATCCTACTGTATCAAGTTCTTCATCCTCGTTGGTGTAGTTTTTCATTACCAAAACATTACCACACAACGGCTGACCATACTCTTGATAACCAAAAAGGTAACTAGCGATAGGGTTCAGTACAGGTCTGCCATTAAGCAAAAATTCATCATCAAATACAAGGCAGTAATCATCTAAACCTAATTCTTCGTAGATGTCCTTAATATCAATGAAGCCGCAAAGTTCTCCTACACCTTTTTGCATACGCTGATACTTATATTCAGCAGGTGGCAATGCTATTTTTGTAACAACACCGTTAGCTTTAATTTTTAATGCCACAAGTTTTTCCGTAGATTCAGCCATTTGAAATTCCCCCTTAAAGTTCAATGTCTCTTTCTTTAGCTACTTCTTCTAATACCTCTAATGCTTCATCTAGGCATTTCCTATGCCAACTATCTTCTGAAGCATTGTAAATGTTGATAAGCTGATTAGTTTTTTCAACTAATTGCTTATTAGATAATTTTCTTGCTTCTTCTATGTTCATCTAAAATACCTTTCTGCTATTTATTTTTCTTCCCCTTGCTTCTTTTCTTCTTTAACAAAATCGTCAAAAGTACCTGCATAGAAAAACGGTTTCTTCTTTTTGGTTTCATGCGGTCTAGTTTGTAAAAATTCATAAATCTCCCAACAGACGATGCAGATAATTAAAAAGAGAGAACAAAAGCCAATAACTCTAGCCATTATCAAATTTTCATACATCATGCGGTTAATTTCAAGTTCAGTCATAACACATACCTCCTGCGACAATTTTTATTTGCTTTTCGCACATATCAAGGAATTGCGATTAGCCTAAAGGCAAGGCTGCGCAGCACCTGCTTGCAGGTCTGCCTTGCCTGCAGACTAATCTCAATTACAATATGTGTGAGAAAAGCAAGAAAAATATTATTATTGGCTGTGCCTGTTTTATTGTGCCATAGGCACTGTTTTAATATAAACGTATAGTCCACATAAAATGTATGGCTTTATACTTAAATATAAAATATATAATTCCATACATCTCACATGAATATATAAAATATATAAGCTTATATAAGCAGAAAAAGCCAAGCTATCGCCTGGCTTTTCCTGCTTATACTGCAATGTTAGTTTGCTCAATAGTAATACTCTCTGCTATATCATCGGTGTTAATTGACAGTCGAGCTTTTTCTGCAAATTCCTTTACTACAGTATTATATTCAGCGTTAACTTTAACTGGTTTATTATCCCATAACTTAGCTTGCACGATCGCTTGATTATTTATTTCCAATAGAACTTTTGCCTTGCCGTTTTCATCAGCGACAAGTACAAGCTGTAATTTATCGTTGATACGTTTTTTATAACTAGCCGCACAGTTTTTTAAATCAATGCCAGCTTTCAGCACTTGACTATACTTAGTGATAACCTTGCAGGAGCTATTGCGTAATTGCATATCTAATCTGCGGATTATAGCTGTTGGAATATGATAATTTATTTCATTAGCTTTTTGCTGTGCAACAAGAACACTTAAATAATCATGTAAATCTTTAAACCTTGGCTTTTCAGCTTTAAATTTAGCAAGATTCTTCTTGTTAAGCAGATTAAATAGTGCAACAGTATCTTCTAATCTATAAAAATTGCTTTTTACAATATCCGTAAACGGTTTTTGTGGATAGTACGATGCAAGGTATCTATAGTAATCACAAATAACAGCTATGTTATTACGATGTTGCAAAAAATATGGAAATAAGGTATTTGCTAAAGCTTCATCATCTAAGCTATATATGCTACTTAATGAATAAACATTGGCATAAGACAATTTTTTTCTTACAAATCTATTATTAGGTAATCCGAAAACATCAACAAAAGCTTCGATATAACTTTTTCCGTTTTGCATTAATGATGATAAATGAACCTCCTGCTTTTCTAGCTCCGGTAAAGATAATTGCTTAATAGCATTTTGGAGCTTATAACTTTCTAATTTATAAATTTCGTTTGTTTCGTTTTCGTCCCAAAACCGAACCTTTCTTGCAATGTAAAGCAAATTTCGTTCTAACATTTTAGCCTTTGGCATATTAAAGAAAAGGTTACGCTTACTATAGCCTAGCTCCTTCATTTTTCTATTAAGGTAATTGCGCAGATACATCATAAGCTCTGATATTTTTTTACCTTTCCTATCTATTGCAGAATATGGCAGATACTGTAAAACAGTCTGCAATGGTTTGATTATATCTTTATAAAATCCTATTTCTCGTATCTCTTCAACATCGTTGACATATTTTTTCCATATAACACGTTTTTCCGTATAGAGAAAATCAAATTGCTCTATAACCTTATTATTCTCGGAATAATCATTATAGACGCTTTCACCTAAAATAACAGCTTCATATATAAATTTTAACCGTATGCAGTTTTTCAATTCTAACAAACAAGCTCTTATATATAATGGCATGGTCGAAGAACTATCTTCGGTTACTAATACATTACTGATTTTATGTTGATATCCACATGAAGGGCAAAAAATAGCTTTTCTAGATAAAAGATTATCAATAGCACCAGGAACAACCATAAGCGTGTCACAAGCTCTGCAATAGCAGTTTGTGATGCTACTTCCATGCCATTTGCGTTGTTGCTTATTTTGTGTATCTGCATGTGCAAGGTATAACGTCGGGGTATTAGTCGATAGGGTACGCTTTACAATAGTCCCCCAATAGCCGATAGTCGCAAATATTCCTTTATCAAAGAAATCTAGTTCCATTAACTTTTTCATTTATTTTCCTCCTGCAAGGTATCAAACAAACCGACCTCTGTATTTTCTGTAGCTTTCGGTGTTATGTTACTGGTAACGTTATTATGCTCATTAGCTTTTTGCTTCAATTCTTTTGCCCTTTTTTCCTTTTCAGCGTTAGCCTTCGTTTCTTCATCTTGCTTTAGAGCAGGCTCATGCTTTTTAAGTAAGAGTGTCGCTATGTCCAAACTCCTGCGTTGCGTATCAACAAAGGCTTTCAGAACAACAGTTCTTTCAGCAGGCTGATTATTTTTTTCAGCCTGTTCTCGGTCATATTTTATAAGAAATTCCAAACAGTCTAAAGCTTTAGCTTGAAATGCTAAAAATTGCTTTATTTCATTAACTTTCATAAAACATTCCCCCATGCGATAATTTATTTTGCTTTACGCACATATAAAAAAAGCCTAGTCCAGGCTTATGCAAGGACGTAGCCGCTTGCGGTGCGTAGCATCCTTGCTATAAGCTGCAGACTAGGCTTATAATATTGTGCGTGTAAAGCATTAATTTACATATTGACGTGTCTGTTTATATTCTGTTTTTTTGTGCCGCAGGCACTGTTTTATTATTACCTTTTCAATAAGCTATCAAAATGAAAAACTGCCCTCAGAAGCTTTCAAATACTTCTGGGGGCAGAAATATATTACCACCACACAATCTGTCCGCGGGCGTCGGTCTTGTAGTGATACCAATCTCCGCAGCTATACCGCACGCACACGCAGCCGTCCTCATCTTGCCATACATCAACTATGTCGCCTATATTTGCATCGGCTGTTCTATGACGAGAAGCATAAACAGCAGCCACGACCTCTAGCGTCAGCTCATCTCCGTGCAGCTCGGCAATGTAGCACCTTACGGTGTATTGCTGTGCAGCGTGCAGCTCACGATATTTACACAACATTTCCAATTCCTGCTCAGTTAAGTCTTTAACATCCATTATAGCAGCTCCCTTCTTTATATCAACAAACCCGCTTGCTTTAAAATCCTGCGTTCTGTCGCAAGAGGAATTGTATTACCGAGTCGATGTGAAGGTATTGTTACTTTTCCTTTTTTATCTGGATGCCTATACTGTACGTGACTGCCACTCTGACCAATTTTTTGCCAGCCAGCTTTTTTAACCAGGCGTATCAATTCTCTCACACTAATCAGTTCCATGTCCAATATCCTCAATCTGCTCAGAAAAATTAGTATCATTACTGTGCTTCTGTAAAATATCAGTAATGGCATTAGCCAGGAAACGACGTACACGTATAGTCAAGGTTGTCCCGTCAGCCCGACGGGGCAGCTGCTCTAAATTATAGACTGCATCATCATCAGATAGCTTGCAACCAAAATTCCAATTAGGACTATATAAGCACCAATTACGCCCAAAAATCGCGCCACCATCATAGTAGCAGGCAAGCACAAGATTAAATAAAATACCATCTATACATACATCTGCTATAATGAGATGCTTTGAATATTCTTTGATTAAAACCTTTTCAACCATTGATATCACCTACTTTTTTATAACGTTCATTCGCCTCTGCGACAGCACGGATAAGATATTCAGCAAGACTGATACCTTCGTTTAAGGCATTGATTTTTGCCTGCTTATGTACTGCCGGCGGAAAGGGTACATTATACATTTTGACGGCCTTTTTATCTGCAGATGAATAGGCCTTTGTAGTTTTTACAGGCGGCTTCTCACCGGAAAGAAATTTTTCCATAACATCTGTAGGAATTTGCGGGTTTTGCGGTATTTTCATAAGTAGTCACCTCATTTTTTATTGAAGAATATGCATAATTTCGTTGACCAGGGCTTCAAGCTCAGCTGCAGCTTTTTCGGTATGACGTTTAACACCAGCGTATTCAACAACATTCATGCCATTGAGCAGAGATTCTTTATAAGCCACACGGTTAAGAATTTTCGTTTCCATAAGCTTTACCTGATATTTTTTGCAAGCTTCATCAATAGCTTCTTTTATGCCTTTAGCCATATTCTGCTTCGGATCGTATTCGTTCAAAAGCAGATATGTATTCTCTATCGTAAAATAGCTACGCCATTCTTCAAGGGTATTGAGGACATCATCCGTCACCCAGTAATCAAGGCCACTTGCCTTAAGAGGAATAAGCAGCATACCGAAGGCCGCGCAAGCTACTGTTGCCCTGGTAAGCTCGTTGTCACCGGCACCTGCATCAACAACTACATAATCAAAGTTAGAGTAGTTTTGGATATCCTTAAATAAAGATTTTGCTTTCATCGATACAGCACTAATCGGGGATAATTCTGCATTGCCATTACGGATTTCGACTACCTTCAAGGAAGAATTTTGCTTCTCGTCCATGTCTATAAGCAGAACTTTGTGCCCAAGCATGGCTAATCTAGTAGCAACATTGACAGAAATAGTGGTTTTTCCTGTTCCACCTTTAGAATTTACAACACTGATCACTTTCATAGAATTTTGCCTCCTTAATTTTTTTCAATAGAATCATAAAAATCAATGACCTTGCTTGATGTCATAAGCCATTTAGAATTAATATAACGTTGTTTGATATACAGACCTTTGCTAGTGCTGGCACGAGATAAAGCCACATATAACTGGCCCTCACAAAAGCAGTAGGGATTAAGATTAATTTTGTTAAATGTTTGTCCCTGGCTTTTGTGAATAGTAATTGCGTAGGCCAATTTAAGCGGGATTTGCGTATAGGTGCCGATAACATTTTTTATTAATCTACCGTCTTTTACATCGTATTCAACAATTTCCCAAGTATAAGGCTGTACCAGGATTTTGATACCATCGTCAATCTGAACAACAACTCCGTCATCTACAAATCCCTCCACATAACCCATGGATCCATTTTTATAATAGCCCTCGACGTTGTTAACCAATGTCATTACCCTAGCACCGATTTTAAGGCAAATCTCATCATCTACAACTTTATCGTTAGCAGATACTTTGCCAATAATATCTGATATGAAATAGCGTTCTTCCGTAGCTAATTTAGCTAAACTATCATTATTAAAATCAGTAGCTTCGCTGTTTGTGCTGCAGATATATATAGCATCTTTTATTGGAGCTGCTGCGCTTAATTGCTGTAAGCTAGTCAGAGCAGTTATCGAACCACGTCTTATATTATTAAGGTTTTCTACAAAAGCCGGTTCATTCTGCCGCACAACTTGACTCAATACAATGTTCTGGAAGTTCATTTTAGCCCAATCAGGCGCCTCAAAAGCAAAGCCTTCTTGAATCTCCTTTTGCCAAAGCTGCTTTAAAATTTTACGCTGATAATCCGTTAATACCGGCGACAGCTGGAAAAAGTCTCCCACAACTATTAGCTGTTTAGCTTTTTTTGTAACTTTACAAGCTTTTTCTATAGCTCGAATAATATAGCTGAAGACGTCAAAACGCACCATAGATATTTCATCGATGATGATAATATCTGCATTTTTTAGAGCATCTGTGATTTTAGAAATTCTTGTTAACGGACCAATAGGATCTAATGGCACTTTAAAAGCACGGTGGATTGTGCTGCCATTAATATTCAAAGCAGCAATTCCTGTTGGTGCCGTTACCATTATATTTTTACCGTTCTGCTGACTGTACTCGATAAAGGTTTTCACCAAAAAGCTTTTACCGGTACCTGCATTACCTGTCAGAAAGACATTTTTGCCGCTTGTCATTACCTCAAAGGCTTTTGTTTGTTCTTTGCTTAAAGTAGGCATCCTATCCCTCCTTAACATGAAAGTCATGTGCATAGACTCCATAAGACACAGTTTCTTTATCAGAAATATCAATGATACCATTAGGCATTGAAGCATTATCAGTACCGTATATATCCCAAACTTTCTTTTCCGCTTCAGCTGAATTAGCAGCTTTAACAATTGCAAGTTTGATTTCTACGGTTCTCCCTGAATACCAATGATGATAATTGATTTGGAACATAAATGTTTTCATAACAAAACCTTCTTTCAAAATATTATACTGCGAACATTTTTTGTTGCTTTTCGCACGTATTAGGAAATTGCGAGTAGTCAACCGACAAGGATGCGTAGCACCTGCTTACAGGTTGCCTTGTCGGTTGGCGTATGAGCAATTACAATACGTGGACGAAAAGCAACGATAAAACAGATTATTTTGTGCCGCAGGCACTGTTTTCAGCTACTGCTCACCAAAACATCATAATTGTATATAATTCATATAAAACATATACCCTTATACGCTTTATACATTTTATATGTTTTATATAGATATATAGGACTATATATGTTATGTATAGGTTTATATGTTTATATAAGGCGTTGCGTATCGCAACGCCTTAATCTTAATCGTTATCCCTATTGCGTTCCAAACACCGTCCACAATCTTTTGGCAAATCACTTTGCTCTTGTTTATATATTCTTCTTTTGTTGCGTTCATTGTTTGTGAAAAAAGCTATAACTTCTTTGATATTGCTCTTTTTCATAACACATTGCGCATTTTCATAAATAGAAATCTCGCCATTAGCAATATTATAGATAATACGATAATTGCCATAATCAACAATTCGTTTGTTAAATATATCATCTATTAATTTCTGCTTTTGCTGACTGTCCATAGCCCCCTCCTTATCTGCTATGTTCATTCGAAATGCTGGCCGGCTTAAGGTTATTGAGTATTAATTTACGTTTCGGCTTCGGAACAGAGTTTTCGGCTACTTTTTCACCATCATTATCAATCTTTCTATCCTCGACGCTGCTCTTCGCTAAAGAAGCATTCGCTTCTCTAGTCTTAAGATACTCTTTCTCACGTTCGTATAGAAATTCGCATATAGCATCAGCATCCTTGGCTGCACGAAATATTTCGTTCGGATCCTCTTTAAGAGCTTTAATCCAACTGCCAACATAAGCTGCGTGCTGCTCATTAGCAGCAGCATTTGCTATACCTAGTTCCGAACAAAGCATATAGCTGGCAATTTCAGCACGAAGTTCTTCTTTAGCATAATCTTCACTGCCAAACTTATTAACGATGTCACGATTTAATCTGCTCTCGTGTCCAGTAGAGTGCCCAACTTCATGTAACACCGTACTATAATATGCTTCACTATTAGGGAAACTAGCTTTAGGTGTAAGATGAATCTCATCAAGCTTAGGACGATAGAAATTTCTATCCGCCTGGTCATGATATATCGGTACACCAACAGCGTTTATAATATTTTCCGCGCGTTCTATAGCAGTCCATTTTTGTTCTGGTAGTTTAAGTTCCGGTAAGCCGTCACATTGCGCGGCGTTAAATACCGTACTACGAAACGGAACCGGATGGTCAAGCTCACGTTCAACCTCGTTACCGTCCTCATCTTTTTCTTTTTTTGTAAATTTCCAGTAAGTAACTACTGTTCCTTTTTCGCCCTTGCGCACTTTACCGCCCATTTCTTGAATTTGCTTAAAGGTCATCCAGCGAGAATCAGCATATGCATTATTCATGCCAATATACATTAAGCGCAGAGCATTCATACCATGATAACGGCGTTTTGACACTCCGTTATGAGGAATCATCGACATGGTGGCAGTCCAAGGCTTTTGCCAGGGAGCTGTGCCTTTTTCAAGCATATCAATGATTTCTTGTGCAACTTGCTTGTGATAATCAGCTTGCTTTTCAAGGTTACTCTTCTTCGTGGTCGCCATCTACGGATGCCTCCTTTGCTTCTTCTTCAGATAATGCATCTTCTTTGAATGCAGCGTGATTATAAATCCACGCTTCTCTTTCAGTCTGGGTGATAGCCATATCATAGCCCTCCTTTTCTTTTTAAAATTAACGCTTAATTTCTCTAGAACGTTCCTGCTCCGTGCTTTGTTCAGATTCTTTGTTTGGCGTAATATTCACTAAGCGTGATTTCTTACGTGCTTTAATAGCTGCGGTCTGAATAGGTGGGGGAGTAGGAATGTTGTTGGCTTTAGCAAACTGCTCACTGGTTGACTGAATGCTGCTGCCATATTCATTCTGCTTTTCTGAAGGGATATTACGTACATAACGCACAACCGTATCAGCAATAGCAGCTTCCTGGCTGTTCAGCTTACGATGATAGTCTTTACGAGGCTCTTTCGCTGCTTCAACGGCAATATCATGAGAAGCAGCAGCCTGCTCATGTACTGTAGTTTCTTGTTTGGTAGCCGTCTGCTTAACCATTTCTGTTTCACGCTTCGACTCCTTGTTGGTTGTAGAAGGAAGTACAGTTTTTGCTTTATTACCTGAAATATCTTTTATTTCATCAGTTATAGTAAAGCGTTCGCTATCTTTTATTTCAGACATTTTATAAGATAAAGTCATAACAGGATATTTGATATTAACCATATCCTCATTATTTTCTTTATAAATCTTAGAAATAATACCTTTTCCAGCAGATTTACTTAAAATCACTTGCCCTGGCTTTAGGGATAATGCAGATTCCTCTTGATTATCAGTTTTGCCTAAAGCCTTTTTCTCAGATGCTTGTAAAAGCTTGCTTTTTATAGTGGATTTAGCAGTTTTTTGTGCTTCATAGTAAGCTTCTGCTTTTTCAATAGCTTCACTTCCAAAATACCATTTACTATGTTTGGCATTCAATTGCGCCAGAGAATATAAACCACTACCAGTACCAGGTCCGCCATCACCGAAGATAATTTCAATTTTCGGTTTGCCATTTTCGGAAATATATTCCTGCGTAAAGCCTTTGCCGTAATCTGGATGATAAACAGGAGAAAGGCGTTTAATAGTTCCATGATCTTCTGGCTTTTCAATCTTTGGCGTTTTCGTTTGCGTAGTATTTCTTCGCAAAGAGCCACTAGATTTAGTGGTAGATGTAGAAACTCTGCTATTTTCAACACTAGATTTAGTGATTTCCCTTTGCTTGTATTCTTTAATAGCTGCTTTTTGGTTATTCTTTTTCTTCCAATAGTTAAATTTATAGCGCAGAGCCTTTTGCTCTTCTTTGGTGAACTGAACGATACGATCGTTGACATAATTTAAAATTGCATAAGAATCACTATACGTATAATTAAGCATATTAGGATTACGGTCAATTTCCTCTGCCCAACGGGTGAGATATTCACCATGAGCTTTTTTATGACTATCACTTATTTTTAGACCGTACTTTGTACGGAAACGATAAGTTGCCATTTCAACAACAAGCTCTTCTACAGCATAATTAGTCTGACCGCAACGCTTCTTAAGGTCGAGAAAAAAAGGATTTTTCCCGGCGCGGCTGTCAATCAGCGTGCTATGCGCAATGCAGTGATATAATTCAACCAAAAACTCGTCCTTATTCTTCCACTTCTCTTCCGGTACCATGTGAATTGTATCGGTATCTTTGACGTAAAAGTTATTTTCCGTCTGGTCAAAAACAAGCTTCGCCTTGCAGTTTTCCAACAGACGCTTCTTGGTTTCGTTCTTCTCCATCCAGTTATAGGGCAGCTCAGGTTCTTCACCCAGCCCGGCAATGGCGGATCCATTATACAGTCGTTCTACCTTAATCTGCGGGCGGCTCAGCTTAACCATTTCTTCTACCGGGTGCCCATTTTTATCATAAATTTGGTTGCCTTCATCGTCTGTTTTCTTTACAGCCACTTCATTAGCCCAAACTTCAAGCTCCACGCCTTCGTCCTGCTTATACAGCCGTGCTCCTTTGAGTGCCAGAATGCCTCCCCAGCGGCAGTCTGTATAGCCATGCTCACGCGCGGCATAAATCATAGGTATGGTGTTGTGCTGATAGTAATAACCAGTTTTTATACTGACCATACGTTTAAAAGCAATGCCTTCATTATCCCAAAAGAATGGGGTTCCTGCTTCAAAGTCAAGTATCGCTAAATCCGCAGTATGTCTGCGAATTTTGATACTTTTTTCAGCATCCTGCGGAGAAATATCGTAATTTTCACGATTAAACATAACGCGCCTCCATAAACATTAGTTTTTATTATTTAATATCTTTGACATCAATGCAGATTGCCTGATTTTCTTTGTCATACAAATTAAGATTCAAGATTTTATTATCTTTATAAGCTATAAGACTACCATCACGATTAATGACAATTTTGTCAGTATTGATAATCTCCTGCCCATCGACTGTTAAAATAATATCCATACGTCCTTATACCTCCTGATAGTGATTTGCCCCTCACAGCGTCAGAAATGGGGTTATTTTCAATTTTCCGTTTCTGCCCTAGTACGAATACGTAAACGGCATATAAAATCGCTCTAAGGCAAAATCTGTGCGTCTGAGAGGATTTTTAATCATCCTTGCTGTGCATCGTTTTGCAACTGTGCAATAATGCCTGTAAGAGTATTAGTGCTATCGAGTGCCTTATAACGTTTTTCGCAGGCACAAAATTCCACATGACCATTGGGATAAGCATCTGACGGAGGGCAATCTATGACACCGCTGCCGCGACAATCAGGACAATCCAGCTGGAACTTAGGCTTGAATTTAAGCCATACCTGCTGGCTGAGAAAATTAACAGGCATTTTCACATACCGAGTATCAACGTCGTCTTTATGCATTGCATCAGCGTAATTCTTGGCAGCGGCAATCAGATCGCTGATAGCAACGCCTTGGCTGACAAGTTCGCAGAATGCCTTATAGACAACATCACGCTTAGCCTGGCAACGAGGATAGCACTGCATAAAAGCATCGAATCCCTGCGCAACAGGTAAACCAAAATTATCCACAGGTTTGCTTACGTTTATATTTACTTTAGTACTACTGGATGGTTCTATCTCTATCTCTTTCTCTATCTCTGTGTCACAAGTTTGCACAATGTGACGCTTTGTTTCAAAGTGACGCTCATCCGTCACTTTGTCACGCTTTTCTGTCACAATGTGACGCTTTTGCATTACATTGTGACATTCTTCGTGACGCGTCACATCGTTGTCACTTTGTGACGGTGAGTTATCCACAGTCACATTGTTGTCACTTTGTGACGCTGATGATAGTAATTTTGCTTCTGGCTGTGTAGTTGAAAGTTGTTGTAGTTTTTTTCGTGCCCTGTATTGTCGGGTACGTTCAGCAGATTCACTTTCAGTTCCTATATGACTAAGTGCTTCGATAAAATAGTAATTATCACCATCAATTGTTAGCAAATTATACTGGTGAAGAAATTTTAATAAAAAATTAACAGCATCAGCATCACTATCGAGAATCAAAGCGAGTTCTTCGGCAAAAGTAGCCTCGACATGATCAAAATGCAAACATCCTTCCGTTTTTACAGAACGAGAGAGTAAATTGATATATAGAACGATGTATGTATCACCGCCTGGTATTTTTTGCAAACGCTTGATTTCGCGCGAGTCGAAAAAATCCGCACGCATTTTAAACCAATAATATTTTTTAGGCATATTTTGTTACCTCAAAACTCAAAACGGAATTTCCTCATCAAAGGGAACGGCAGCTCCGAACGTTTCCATCCCTCTATCATCTTGCGAAGCTGCAGATGCAGAAGCATTCGTACTTGTGTCAGGATTGCTAGTTTTCTTTTCAATAAAGTTAAAGCTGCTAACAATAACTTCAGTCGCATAACGTTTCGATCCATCCTTAGCATCGTAGCTGCGTATCTGCAGACGACCTTCAATCAAAATGCGCTGCCCCTTAGCAAAGCTATTACCACAAACCTCTGCCTGTTTGCCCCAGATAACAATAGGGATAAAATCAGCTTCATGCTGGCCGTCCTGATTTACAAAGGGCCGGTCAACAGCAATAGTTCCTTGGCACACAACTTTGCCTGTAGATGTATATCTCACCTCTGGATCACGAGTGAAGCGGCCGAGTAAAATAATTTTATTCATGATTCAATTCACGTTCCTTTCTTTTTAACATATATTCAGCGATAAGTTTTCTGATGCCGTTTTTAGGATCTTCCCTATGTGCTTTTATTAAATTGTCTTGTCCAATTTCACGATAGATAGGCAGCATAATACTAGCAAGAGCCGTGCTGTAATGCTTAAGTCCTGGTGTAAAAGGCTCATCTACGTGAGTTATGCTTTCCTCGCGGCTTACTACATGCCAGTCTTTGCGGTCTACTGTGATTTTGGCTTTAATGTTGTCGTAGGATTTTGCAAGCATAATTAATCACATCCAAGTTACTAACCTAAAAGATTTTTAGTTTTATTTTATTAAACTTTTTGAGTAAAAAAATATGTTGGTATATCCCCATATTCAATTTCCAAAAACTTGACCGATTTTATAATTTCGGTTTGTGTCCATTGCGAACTATTATTTAATCTGGTACTCAACGTTGATGGATTCATATTTATACTTAAAGCAAATTTCTTTTGACTTCCATATTTTTCTACTATTCTTCCCTTTAATTTTGAGTAATCAAATTTTACCATAGCATCCTCCTTGGTTCAACTTTTCTAAACTAAGTATATCTCTTTTCTTTTTAACAGTCAAGACAAAGTTTAGAAATCATAAACTTTATTCAAGTTTAGCGTTTTTATATTGTCATTTCGCCAATTAGCACTTATAATAACAAGAGAGACACACTTTTTTCTTACAACTAGATTACATGAGGTGCATAATGATAGAAAAATTTTCTGTTAGACTAAAGCATATGCTCGAAATCAGGAATATGAAAGCTATAGATTTGGCTGATCAAACAGGGATCGGTAAATCTTCTATAAGTTTTTATCTTAACGATAAATGCTTGCCTAAACAACAACGTTTATTTCAAATTTCTAAAGTTTTAAATTGTAACCCTGCTTTTCTTATGGGAATTGATGATAATCCAGAAATAATAAATAAGGCAACAAATGTTTTAAATAATTCAGAAAAGGACAATTTATCTTTTTCATTATCCGTAGATGAAATGAACGTAATAAAAAAATATCGCCAGCTAAATTCTGACGACCAAGAAGAGGTAGATGCAATTTTAGATTTTAAATTAGCCAAAACTTATAAAAAGTCTGCTGAAAAAGAAGGGCTAGCTTAAAAATAATTAGGTTTGAAAGGTGAATATGATGGAGAAGAAAGCTGAAAGAACTATAATTGATACGATAAATCCTAAAATTGACGATACAAATCTTCCAATAGAGGTTTCTGGAAAAGTCTATGACTTAAAGATATATTTAAACAATGCCTACGCTAACTTTACATTAAATTACGATAAAGATTATTCTATAAACATTTACGTAGACACTTATAATTGGAAAAAGCTTCAAAATGCAGGTTTCAAAATAAAAAACGGTGACCATGTAAAAGTAACTGGATACCCTGAAATCGAAAAGAAAAAGAAAAACAACAAATTTGCTTTACAAATCAGAGCTAAAACAATTTACCATTATAAGCCATCTGAGCCTGATTTTTATTGTGCGCCAAACCCAAACCCTAAACCTATTCCCAAAGAACCACAAATCACATTAATCTCCAATAAAGATGGGGATGGAACACAAGATTTTACTCGTATCTTAAGCCCCAACGTACAAATTAACGAAACAGAATCAGTTCCTTTGGAAGGTGATGAAGCATTAGAAAAAATTCCAAAAGCCATTGAAAAGGCCAATACTGATCCTGATACAAACTTGATATGTTTAGTTCGAGGTGGTGGTGACGCTATTGCTATCAGATATGTTTTTGATAACAAAAAAATATGCGAAGCTATCAAAGCATCTGAAAAGCCTGTTCTTGTTGGCGTTGGACATACAAAAGATTTTACTAATGCTGATAGAGCTTCGGATGCACCAATTCTTGACAATGGTATGCACAAGTATTCTATAACACCAACAGATTTGGCAAAACAAATCAATAGTCATTGCTATAAAAATGCTGCAAAAACTACAGGTACTACAAAAGACAAATGTACAATAAGCTATAATAAGTATCTCCTTGCTATTATAGTAATACTGTTGCTCTATATTTTCTTCGGAAAATAAAAAAAGCTGCATAAAACAGCTAATAATAAAATTTGACAATCCAGAACGCTCGTGGTATGATAAGTGTAACCAAAAAGCGGTTATAGTGTAAGCATAGCTACACGCAAAAGAAAACCCCCGAGTGCCAGCTCGGGGGTTTTTAATTTAGGCTAGCTGTGGGCTACAGATTTCTGTCTAGCCATTTGCAAATGTAGTGACCAGCTACAGATGCTACGACAGAAATGAAAAAAGCGATTATAGTCTCAAGCATTACTACACCTCCTTCCTGCCGGAAAGAGTCACAGCGTTCTTATTATAACAAAACAAGATTTAAAATGCAAACTTGATAATTCAGAACGCTCGTGGTACAATAAGGGTAACCAAAGTAGATCATGTGAGGTATTGGCTACACGCAACAGAAACCCCTGAGTGCCAGCTCGGGGGTTTTTAATTTAGGCTAGCTGCTCGTGGTAATTAGACATTGACATCAGCGCCCTCTTGTAGTACAATGTATTACAAGGAAAGGAGCTGATATTATGACATTTTCTATTAGATTGACACCGGAAGAAAGAATTCTTGCTGAGAGCTATGCAAAATTACATGCTGTTTCTTTGGGAGATGCATTTAAACGAGCACTTTTTGAACGCATTGAAGATGAATACGATATTGCTGTTGCTGATGAAGCGTATAACGAATATATTAATAGCGGTAAAAAGAGCAGACCAATCTCTGCACTTTGGAAAGAGCTTGACTTATGAGTTACAGTATTGAAACAACCGCTAGGTTTAACAAAGAGTTTAAGAAGTTAGATAAATATACACAACGCATGATAAAAGGCTGGATTGAAAAAAATTTAGTTGGAGAAGAAAATCCACGTCGTCATGGAAAAGGTTTAACTGCTAACAGAAGCGGGCAATGGCGCTATAGAATTGGTGATTACCGTCTTCTTTGTCACATAGATGATGGTAAATTAATTATATTAGCATTGTCAGTTGGACATAGAAGAGAAATATACGAATTTTGACAATCCAGAACGCTCGTGGTAAGATATTCTTGACAAAAGAAAGAGCTGTGGAACATACTTTCCACGCAAAAAGAAACCCTCGAGCTGGCACTCGGGGGTTTTCAATTTTTAGGTGCGCAAAATAAATTAATAAATGAGAGGTGAGAGTCATAGTTCAATAAAACAAAAAGCGCCTCCGAAGAGACGCAATCGACTACTCCTTCTACATTGGCGTAGATGAGCTATCTATAGTATACCATACTTGACATATTATTCAAGTACCTAAAAAAAATTCACATTTTGTTCGTGGCAGTGACGGTACCACTATTAGATAGATTTTGATAACATAAAATTTGACAATTAAGAACGCTCGTGGTACTATAAGTGTAACCAAACGAATAGGCTGCGTGAGCATAGCTACACGCAAAAGAAAAACCCCGAGCTGGCACTCGGGGTTTTTTATTTGGGCTAGCTGTGAGCTATAGTCTTCTATCTAGCCACTTGCACACATAGTAACCAACTATAGATGCCATAACAGAAGACAAAAACGAATAAGCTGCTTCGAGCAATTACTACACCTCCTTCCTGCTGGAAAGAGTCACAGCGTTCTTATTATAACAAAATAACATTTTAAATGCAAAATAAATTAATAAATGAGAGGTGAGAGTCATGAGAGCTGTATTATATGCACGCTATTCATCAGATAATCAGCGCTATGAATCCATATCCGGACAATTTCATTGCAGCGAAGAATACTGTAAGCGCAAGGGTTATAACATCGTGCATTACTATTACGATGAAGCAAAAAGCGGCACGACTATAGCAGGTCGTGAGCAATTCAATCAGATGATTGCTGATGCAGCACGTGATATATTTGATGTCATAGTATTTTACCAGATTGACCGCACAGCACGTAATGAAATGGATTATTACGCAAGCGTAAATAAGCTCCTGGCTTTAGGTATACGCTACGAATACAGCGCGGAGGGTATAGATGTATCTACACCAAACGGAAAGCTCACAGAGGGCGTCAAGGTGGCTGTGGCAGCCTTCTACTCTCGTGACCTATCCATAAAAATTAAGCGCGGCAAGAAAGAAAACGTTTTACAGAGCAAGCATAATGGTGGCATCCCGCCTCTTGGCTATGACATCTCCCCTGATGGCCAGTATGTTGTCAACGAGGATGAAGCTATTGCTGTCAAACAAATCTTTGCAATGAAGCTAGAAGGCTATGGATACGGGAAGATAGTAGACTGGCTAAAAGCTAATGGCTACAAAACTAAGCGTGGCGGAGATTACAGCAAAGCCGGAATACATGACATCCTGTGTAACCGCAAATATGTTGGCGTTCTGGAATTAGGCAAAACATCTAATAATAGCAGCAGAAAGAAGGCTGAGAACTATATGGAAATAAAAGATGCTCTTCCAAAAATCATAGATACTAAAGATTTTTTAGAGGTGCAGGATATATTAGCTGCTCGCCGTAATGGCAAAGCTAACGCTAAAGAAGTCTATGCCCTCAGCGGTCGAATTTTTTGTCAATGCGGTGCTGCTATGACCGGTACAAGAATAGGCGCCAAAGGAAATAAGTATAGCTATTACGCTTGCGGTACTCAACGCTACAAACACGGTGATTGCGATGTACCGATGATCCGCAAAGATAAAATCGAATACATCACTTACCTTACGATTGTTGACTATATTAAAGCTCATAAACAATCTATCATTACAGAATTTTTGCGCCAGGCTGAAGCAAACGATGATAAAGTGCGCGAAAATGAATTGCGTAAAAAAGTGGAGATACAAAAAAACAAGGCAAAGAAGCTCCTTGCCTTGTATGACGGACGAGATGATTTAATTTTAGATGCTTATAAAGATGCTAAAAGAACACTAGCCCTGATGGAAGTAGAATTAGCTTCTTTTGTGCAAAGTGATAATACATCTATTGATAAAGAAATTTTAGAAGTGTTTATTGACTCATTCCTAATGGAAACAGGACATTCAGACGTTTATTTAAAGAACTTCTTTACATCCCTTGATGTAAAAGTTGTAGTAAACAAAATAAACGCTGAAATTCAGTTGAATCTCAGCGTTTTGCCTTTCGTGGTAGCGCTAAAGGGAATCGAACCCTTGATTTCGCCTTGAGAGGGCGACGTCTTAGCCGCTTGACCATAGCGCCATCTGGCTCCGGGACTAGGACTCGAACCCAGACCGAATGATCCAGAGTCACTTGTGCTACCATTACACCATCCCGGAGTGTTCGTTTGATTGCTCATCGGAACGAGTATTATTATAGCAGGTTATGATGAGTTTGGCAAGGGGTTTTTGCAAAAAAAATTAACTTTTTTTCTGAAGCCCGCAAAACGCAGCTCTGACAAGCGTTTGCAAGAAAAAATTACAAGAATATCACTGTAAAATCGCTGCGGATATGTTAAAATAGAAAATAGATTTTTCGGGAGGCGTAATTAATGCATCAATATTTATTTTTTATAGGTGACTTTCCTGTGCGCATGTACGGCCTGATGCTGTGCACAGCGATTTTTTTGGCAACAGGCACAGCGTACTTCCTCGCCAAGCAGGATGGCCGCTGGCATCAGCACGTTCTTGATATCGGTATTTATGGCGGCTTTGCCGGACTAATCGGCGGCAGGCTGTGGGACGTGTTCTTTTTCGATTGGGATTACTACAGCCACCATCTGCTGGAGATTCCCTTCGTCTGGCAGGGCGGCA
>OIZA01000508.1_pt1 | contig 19332 bp, 15 predicted proteins | sample 1588381 | NCBI WGS metagenome assembly OIZA01 (sample SAMN03283277) | human gut metagenome | biome: human-associated habitat; material: feces | host: Homo sapiens | place: Peru | collected 2012 | reverse complement strand
GGAGGGCATGGAGCGCGGCGTTGGGCAGGGAAGTCTTCAGAGATTAGTGAATCAGGTCTGCAGCAAACTGAAGAAAGGGAAGACGCCGGAGGAGATCGCGGATGCTCTGGAGGAGCCGGTAGAAAATATACAGAAGATTTGCCGGAGCGCAGAACGGTATGCACCGGAATATCCTGTCGAGGAAGTATGGCATGCATTGATGGAATAAAAAATCTAAAAAAATTTAAATAAGCTATAAAGTAACCGGAAAATACTCCGATATACATTACAAGTAAAGCAAATGAACCTTCACAAAATCTGAAGTTCACGCTTTCTGATAATCCGGAGGCAATACGCACAATTGCGGAAGGGTTATTGTTACACCACTTACCGGGAGATTGACAGGTGCGAGTCAGTGGAACGGTAACAAAAACATTTGGCCGCATGGAAGCGGCGTCATATTCAAGGAGGAATATATTATGGTAGTACAACACAACTTAACAGCTATGAACTCTAACAGAATGCTTGGTCTTACATCCGCAGCTCAGGCTAAGTCCACCGAGAAGCTGTCTTCCGGTTACAAGATCAACCGTGCAGCAGATGATGCAGCAGGTCTTTCCATTTCCGAGAAGATGAGAAAGCAGATCAGAGGTCTGACACAGGCTTCCGCTAACGCTCAGGATGGTATCTCTACTGTACAGACCGCTGAAGGCGCTCTGACAGAAGTTCATGACATGCTTCAGAGAATGAACGAGCTGGCAGTTAAGGCAGCTAACGGCACAGAGTCTGAGTCCGATCGTACTGCTATCCAGCAGGAAATTGATCAGCTGACCACAGAAATCGACCGTGTTGCTGAGACAACCAAGTTCAACGAGACCTATCTGCTGAAGGGTGACTCTTCTGCACCGAAGGGAACTTCTTACTCATACAAGAACTTTGCTGGTACTGCTGTAAAGGCAGCTGCTAAGTTCACTGCGGATACAGCAACAAGTATTGCTCTCGCAGTGTCAATGGAAGCAGCAGACAAGGTTAATCAGGATGATCAGAACGAACTGCTGAAGGCACTGAGAGATTCCGGTGTCAGCGTAACTGCAAAGTCTGAGTGGGATGCAAACAAGACCGGCGGTGCTGGTGCAAAGACTACAACTTACACGTTGCAGTTAAATGGAAAGGCAGCAGAACTGTACGATGTAACTACAGACGATCCTACGAGCGGAGAGTTCACCATTTCAACCAAGGATGGCGTTAAGCTCGGAACACTTACCGCAAGCGGCTTCGCTCAGACTGCAACTGATGCAGCTGATGCTTCTGCAACTGTTATTCTGAACGCAAGCTCAGTAACTGCTGCAAAGTCTACTGCACATACAGCAGCGTATTATGACAAGGACGGAAACAGAATCTCTGAGAACGATCTGGAGAATTATTTCTCTACATCTTATGCAGGAAAGACAACTACTACAGGTACTGTTTCTGCAAGAGCAGATGCTAAGCAGGTATACGATGCAGTTGGCAACAAGACAGAGCTGAACAAGGAAGACATTTCCTATTCTCGTGACAAGGTTGGTGCACTGGCAGTTGGTCTGCATGTTGGTGCTGATGCAACTAGCAACAACCAGATTGCTATGAACATTGCTTCTATGAGCGCTAAGGGCCTTGGCATCAACGGCCTGAAGATGGATGGAACGGACGACAGCAATGCACTGGCTGCAATTGAGAAGATCAAGGCTGCTATTACAAAGGTATCTGCCCAGAGATCTGATCTTGGTGCTGTTCAGAACAGACTTGAGCATACCATCAACAACCTCGACAACGTTGTAGAGAATACCACCAGCGCAGAGAGCCAGATTCGTGATACCGATATGGCTACTGAGATGGTTAAGTACTCCAACAACAACATTCTGTCTCAGGCAGGTCAGGCTATGTTGGCTCAGGCTAACCAGTCTAATCAGGGTGTTCTGTCTCTGCTTGGCTAATCTCGTAAGAGAATCAGAGGAGATCCAAAGTTTAACTACCGAGGGGCTCGGCTTCGAAGCCGAGCCCCCTTTTTCGATTACAGGACATAAAATATTTGGAAAGGATTCCAAACCATGAACAATTCATCTGTTTTATTATCAATTTCTATGCTTATTTCCGGCAGGGAGGAAATGAGAAAAAGTCTGGATTCACTGCTTTATTTCAAAAATGCATTTCCCACAGAGATTATTTTGGTTGATACCGGATGTAGTCCGGAGCAACGCACGTTAGCGGAAAAATACGCAGATAAAATAATTGATTTTACATGGTGCAACGATTTTGCGGCTGCCAGAAATGCAGGATTAAGGGAGGCGCACGGTGAGTGGTTCATGTATCTGGATGATGATGAATGGTTTGAAAATCCTAAAGAAATCATACACTTTTTTACATCGGGTGAGTATAGGAAATACAACTGCGCATCCTATGTGGTTCGCAACTATGAGAACTTTGAGGGCACAATGTATGAGGACAGCTATCCGTCAAGGATGGTGAAGCTGGAGGCGAGGACAAAGTTTATCGGGAAGATCCACGAATATCTTGATCCGATCGAGATGCCTAAAAAGACCTTTTCTGATTATGTGCACCATTATGGTTATGTTTATAAGGATGAGGCAAGCAAAATAGAACATTCAAAGCGTAATCTTGCGCCACTGCGGGAAATGGTAAGGGATTATCCGGGTGAACCCAGGTGGATCTGTCAGTTGGCACAGGAATATTACGCAATTAAGGATTATGAAGCAACTCTTGATACATGTATAAAAGGACTTGAGGAGTGGAGAAAGCGGAAGGAACAGCTTACGTATGCACCCGCACATGTGGGGGCGTTGTATTGCTATATCCTTTTTTCATTGGAATGCTTAAAAAAATATGAAGAAGAAGAAAAATGGCTGGAGAAAGCTTTAGCTGACCCTGTTACAAAATATAAGTTTGTGAAACCGACAGTGGCATTTTATTATCAGGCAGCCACAAGGTTATACAGTATTTTGAGACGGTATGATCTATGTTCCGAATACCTTGGAAGATACATAGACTATGCCGGACAGCTTAGAAATGACAGAACCGCAATAGAGGCGGGGGCAACAACGATTGCATCGGCAGTTTTTCAGGAACAGCTTCTTTATGGGGCTATCATGATGGGGATGGAGTCTGCTATCCGAATGCAGAGACACACACTTGCAGAGGAAGCGTTTTTCATGATGGATTGGACAGATCACCGTCTTTTGCATCAAAATAAATATGAGAAGAGAATGGTGGATGCCTGCTGTAGTGTTCCCTATCATTCTCTGTGGGTGAAAATATTTCAGACGCTCGTGGCAAGGGAAGACGGCGTGAAGGAGATGTATGTTGTCTTTCTGGAAACAGAAATTGCCTATAAAGAGCAGGAAGAGATAGAAAAGTTGTCAAGGCTCTACAGACTGGTGGCGGAGATAGATTTTGAACATCGATACATTTTGAGCTGTAGGATTCTTTGGACTGAGAGAAATCCGGAACTTGAAGCGGATGAGCGAAAACAACAGCTTTTGGCATTATTTACAGAGCTGATTGAAAAGTATGCGGATGAACTGTTTGAAGTTAAGTCGGAGATATGGGACGTGGCGCAAAGGATGGATATTCCCATAGAGCCAAGCCTCTTGAAAATTGATTATAAGAAATGGAAACATGCACTTGAACTGTGGAGCAGGGAAGCATCCTTGGAGGAGCTTGCCAAGTGGAATGCACGAATCTCGGCATGGCAAACGGCAGAGGATATTCACTACGATCTTTTCCGGGTGAAATATGAGGAGGGCTGTTTGAGAGTGTGTCAGGAGTCACAGTCCGTTTTTGAGGAGACGGAGAGACAGTTATGGAAATATGCGGATGCTGTCATAGCGATGTATAAGCCCTATTATAAAGAGTTTGTGTTTGCGGAAGCAGTTGAAATTTTGCCTGAGGAAGTTCAGCTTGCACTCAAGCTGAAGCGTTTGCAGGAATATCGGCAGCAGGGAAATGACAAGGAGGCATTACGGCAGATTAAGGATTGTCTTTCTGTATGCCCTTCCATGGAAGTTGTGGTCAGCAAGTATGCAGCCAGCCTCAGAGATGAGATTCAAAAACAAATACAAAACCAGAATTCGGAGAAGGCGGAATTGGAAAAATTGGTTACATCGCTAATGTCAGTTGCAAAGCTTCGCTTACAACGAGGAGAATGGCAGGCAGCAGAAGAGATTCTGCATCAGATACAAGCGTGTATGCCGGAGGATGGCGAGGTAAAGGTGTTGCTAGAGCAAACGGCGGAGATGAGCGGAAGATAATCAGGAAAAACCATTGGAGGATAAAGTGAACATAGAACTTGCATACAGTATTTTGGATATATTACAGACGATGCAGGATGCTGCAAAGCAGATGAAACAACAATATTCCGCAGGCAACATGGAGCTGTTTAACTCTCTGAGTATGGACTTATGGGACGGATTGTTTGCTGTGCAGCAGACGGCGAGGCAGGAGATCCCGGAGGGAAGCAGAATACGACTTGCTGATGCCTGTACCTGCGCAATGGAATCATTGAAGGATATTAAATATTATGTGCTGACGGCGCCGCAGAAGGTTGAGTGGAAACTGGAATATGAATTAGCTCCGATTATTGAGACGGCGACGATTCAGTTCTACTATTGGGGAATTGTATATGAGCATTCTGAGGAAAAACAGGACTTTAGGCAATATTTAGCAACAACAGATACATTTGGAATTTTACAGGTAGCGAAGGAAGAGCGAAAATATGATTTTGACCTTTCTATTAGAGTGACTGGGTATAATCATATAGATTATACGAGGCAATGTGTCGAAAGCATTAAAAAAAATTTGCCAGATGAAGTCTCTTACGAATTGCTTGTATTTAATCATGGATCAAATGATGGAACAAAAGAATATTTTGAACAATATGACGATATTAAAGTAATAAATGTTGCGGTAAACGGAGTGATGCCCCTTGTCACAAATAAGGCAAACATACGCAGTAAATATATCTTAAATGTAAGCAATGACATTATAATTGGGGATCATGCCATTGATAATCTATATCGTTGCATTGTAGAGCATCCTCAATATGGTTATATAGTTCCGACAACACCGAATATCAGTAATTTACAGACAATCCCTGTGCAATATAGTACATGGGAGGAGTTCCTTCGCGTTGCAAAAGAAAATAATGTATACTCAGAAAGAAAACATGAAGAGCGAGTTAGACTTTGTAATCCTATTCAAATAATGGCATCAGCAATATATTCTCAGTTCGTATTTGAACTGTATGAGGATATGTGCTGTGGTATGAGTTTGAGCTCTTTCCCTGACGATAAATGTTCTTTATGGATACGGCGAAATGGTTATAAATGTGTGCTGGCAAAGGATGCGTATTGCCATCATTTCGGTTCTGTCACCTTGAAACATGATTTAGGTAAGGCACAAGAACAGCAACAGTTTTATCTGGAGGGCAGAAGAGATTTCTTTAAAAAGTATGGTGTTGACCCATGGGGATTAGGCTTCTGCTATGATCTACAGCTTTTTGACAAGTGGGAAATACCGTTGCTTGACAATGCGGCAGTGTTGGGAATTAACTGCGGTCTGGGAAGCAATTCCTTAAAGGTAAAAGAGATATTGAGGGAAAAGGGCGCGGAGCATGTGACGCTGTATAATGCTACGCAGGAACTACGCTTTTTAGAAGACTTGAAGGGCGTTTCGGACAAGGCATTTTGCTGTAACGAACTGTCGGATATTGTTGCAAACACAGGTGTAAAGAAGTACAATTATGTCGTAGTTGAAGGGAAATTGCTGAATAGTCATGGAAAGACGGTTCAACAAATGCTGAAGGAAGCAGGTATTTCGTATGACGAGCTTGCGGTCAGAGTATCTGAGACCTCATGGCAAATTATTAAGGCAGACAAGGAGAAAAGTTTATGAGCACATTTATTACAGCAGAAATCGGAATCAACCACAACGGAGACTTAAGTCTGGCAAAGCGTCTGATTGACGCGGCTGTAGTTGCAGGCTGCGACGCGGTAAAGTTCCAGAAGAGAACGGTAGATAAGGTTTACACAAAGGAATATCTGGACAGCCCGAGACAGAGCCCTTGGGGAGATACTCAGAGGGCACAGAAGGAAGGTCTCGAGTTTAGCAGGATGGAGTATGATGAAATCGACAGATACTGCAAGAAAAAGGGGATCGAGTGGTTTGCGTCAGCATGGGATCTGGATTCTCAGCTGTTTCTGCGCCAGTATGATCTGAAATACAATAAGATTGCATCGGCTATGCTGACGAACGATGCACTTTTACAGGAAGTTGCATCAGAGGGTAAGTATACCTTTATTGCAACGGGCATGAGCACCTTAGAGGAGATCGATCACGCTGTAGAGATATTTGAAAAGGCAGGTTGTCCTTTTGAACTGATGCACTGTAACAGCACCTATCCTATGCCTGTCGAGGATGCAAATCTGAAGCTGATCCGGGTATTGGCTGATATTTATAAATGTAAGGTTGGATACAGTGGGCACGAGGCAGGAACTCTGGTAAGTACATGCGCTGTGGCAGCAGGGGCAACATCCATTGAGAGACATATTACTATGGATAAAACTATGTATGGCTCCGATCAAAAAGCATCGATCGAACCGTACGAGCTTTGCAAGCTGGTAAAGGACATCCGTGACACGGAAAAGATCATGGGAACCGGCGTAAAGGCACTGACACCCGCAGAGCAGGAAGTAAAGAAGAAGCTTAGAGGATAGGAAGATACCGGAAATGATTAAGTGGGTCGTGTTTGATATTGACGGTGTAATCACGGATGGAACCGTGATCGTCGATGCAAAAGGTACAGAACAGAAGAAATTAAATCTGAAGGACATAGATGCAATTTATGAGTTGCATAAGGAAGGGTACAAGCTCGCAGCGATTACCGGAGAAAATTCGGAGATTGTAGCTTATTTCCAAAAGCGTTTTCCATGGGATTGTTTTTTCCAGGGGCAGAAGAAAAAGACAGAGACTTTGCATTTGCTTGAAGAGCAGGAGCATATTTCGGCGGAAGAGATCTGCTATATCGGCGATGGAAAATATGATGTGGAGCCTTTGGCGTATGTGGGGCTTGGAATCTGTCCTGCCGATGCGATAGACCGCGCAAAGCAGGCTTCCCGGATGATCCTCCAGAAAGGTGGCGGACAGGGATGCTTATGGGAGCTTATCCGCATCCTGAAGGACTATAACTCAGGTGAGGAACCGATTAATTACTTCTATAGTCGTCTGGAAGAGCATGAGGACATTTTTAAGAAAATGGCAACGGACAGCGAGCTGACCGGATCGGTTATGCGGGTTGCAGAGGAGGTTCTGGAGGCATTCCGAAATCATGGACAGCTTTTCCTGTGTGGCAACGGCGGAAGCGCAGCGGATGCCCAGCATATTGCAACGGAGTTTGTCAGCCGCTTTTATAAGGAGCGTCCGGCGATGAACGCGGAGGCGCTCACGGTGAATACCTCTACCTTGACCGCTATTGGAAATGACTACAGCTACGAGAGAGTTTTTGCGAGACAGCTGGAGGCTAAGGCAAAAGTGGGAGATGTTCTGCTCGCCATTTCGACAAGCGGAACATCGAAGAATGTTCTCGAAGCACTTCGGTATGCAAAGCGCGAGGGAATCATTACGGTGATGCTCATGGGACAGCATGATGTGCCGGAACTGCCGGATATCTGTGATTATATCCTGAAGGTGCCGTCGAAGATCACTCCGAGAGTGCAGGAGGCACATATTTTCATTGGGCATACGATCGCGGAGTATGTAGAGCATAAAATGTTTGAAACACAGGTAAAGACTATAAATTAAGAGCTTTTGCCGGGAGTAGATGATAAAACAGGAGGCAAAAAATGATTTATGATAAATTTAAGATAACAGGGAAGACGTGCGTGATAACAGGTGGTGCTGGACTGTTGGGACAAAAACACGCAGAGGCTGTTATTGAAGGAGAAGGGATTCCGATACTATTAGATATTTCGGAAGCAGCATTAAATAATGCTCAGACAAACTTGAAAAAGCAATATCCATCTGCAGAAATAGGAGTGTATAGAGTCGATATTACGAAACAAAGTGAACTTGAGAATGTAAGAGATGAGCTTGTAAAAAAGTATGGACGGATTGATATTCTTATAAATAATGCGGCAAACAATCCCAAAGTTGAAGATAAAGGAGATAACTTCGGAAATATTCGGTTTGATAACTTCCCGTTAGAGATTTGGAATGCAGATATTCTGGTTGGCCTTACAGGAGCATTTTTGTGTGCAAAGGTGTTTGGAATGGTGATGGAACAATCAAAATCAGGTGTTGTGCTGAATATTTCATCTGATCTTGGAATTATAGCTCCGGATCAAAGAATATATCGGAAGGAAGGTCTGGAAGATGCTGAACAGACGATAAAACCGGTTACTTATTCAGTTATTAAACATGGACTATTAGGTTTGACAAAGTATTTGGCTACTTATTGGGCGGATAAGGGCATTCGTGTAAATGCAGTTTGTCCCGGTGGTATATATAATGGACAGGATGAACAGTTTTTAGCAAAATTGACTAATTTAATACCTATGGGAAGAATGGCTGATAAGGACGAGTATAAAGCTACCGTATTATATTTGATTTCGGATGCCAGTTCCTATATGACTGGTTCGACAATAATTGTTGATGGAGGAAGAACCTGTTGGTAGAGAAGAGTAGAAGCATAGGAATTATGCAAGGAAGGTTAACAGAGTCAAAAGGCAGAGGAATTCAATTTTTCCCTTTTGAAGAGTGGAAAGAAGAATTTAAAAAGGCTCAGAAAATTGAATTGGATGAGATAGAATGGATATTTGATTATTATAACTATCAGGATAATCCATTATGGACGAAAGAAGGAAGAAGTGAGATTTGTAAATTAGTATCCGATACGGGAATAAGAGTCAATTCCATTTGCTGGGATTATTTTATGCGTCGTCCTTTTTATAAATATAATTCAACGGAAGTGCTGGATGAAAACAAGGTAATCATGTGCCGTATGTTGGAAGCAATGCAGGACATAGGGGCGTCATTAATCGAAATTCCTATGGTAGATGACTCATCTGTAAAAAGTGCAGAGGAGGAAGCTGCGGCGATTCAGTTTATACGCTGGGCATGTGATGAGGCAGGAAAGAGTGGAATTAAGGTAGGGATTGAAGCAGATTTCCCGCCGCACAAATTTACGGAATTTTTACGCAAAATAGGACGAAAAAATGTGGTGGCTAATTACGACAGTGGAAACAGCTCTGGTCTAGGCTATAACCATAGAGAAGAACTTTTGAGCTTGGGAAATTATGTTTATAATGTCCATATAAAAGACAGAGTAAAAGGAAATGGGACTGTAAGGTTAGGCACTGGGAGTGCTGATTTCGACGCTGTTTTTGGTAGCCTGAAGGAAATCGGCTATGCAAATAGTTTTATTCTGCAGGCAGCACGCGGAGAAGAAGGAAAAGAATTGGAAACAATAAAAGAACAAGTGGGATTTGTAAACAATTATTTATTAAAATATGAAATAAAGTGAGCAGATTTGTATGAAGAATAATGAACATAAGATACAGAAGGTTTTATTTGTTGGGTTGGGAGGAATTGGACAAAGACATTTAAGAAATCTTAAGAGCATTAAGGGTGAAGAGATTCAAGTTTTCGCTTATAGAAAAAGGAACGCACAGTTTGTCTTGAATAACCGACTGGAAATAATTGAAGATGAAGAGTTGAACAGCAAATATGCCATTACCTGTGTGAGTTCGCTGGAAGAGGCCTTCGAAAAGGGAGTAAGGACGGTTTTTATCTGTAACCCGACAAGTCTGCATATGGAAGTGTTGCTGCCTGCATTGGAAGCTGGTTGTTCTGTTTTTATAGAAAAGCCTATTGCAGCGGGTTTAGAGCAGTTTGATAAAGTAGAGACACTGCTTCAAAAAAATAATAATGTTGTATTTGTAGGTTATCAGAATAGGTATCATCCTTGTATAAAAAAGGCTAAAGAATTAATAGAGTGTCATGCTGTAGGAGATGTTTTGGCGGTATACGCCGAAATAGGGGAATGTGTAAAGAACTGGCATAAATATGAGAATTATCGGGACATGTATGCCTGTCGCAAAGATTTGGGCGGCGGGGTGATTGTGACCCAGATACATGAACTAGATTATTTATACTATCTATTTGGTATGCCCCAAACAGTATATGCGGTAGGAGGCAAATTGTCTGATCTGGATATAGATGTTGAGGATGTAGTGGACATTTTAATGGGGTATGAAACAGAAAGAGGGTCAGTGCCTGTTTCTGTACATCAGGATTACATACAGGTTCCGCCACGACGTAGTTGCAGAATTATAGGGACAAAGGGAAAGTTAGAATTTGATTTGCTCACCTCTGAAATAGTTCAGTATGATGAACAGGGAACATCTGTGTATAAAGAGCAATTTGAATTTGAACGTAATGATATGTTTTTAGAGGAAATGAAACAATTTTTGGCTTGCGTAGAAACTGGTGAAGATTCTCCCATTTCTTTCACGGAAGGTAAGCAAAGTCTGGTAATGGCAATGGCGGCTAAAGAATCAATGCAGAGCGGGCAGAAAGTTGTAATAAAGAATGAGGTTAGAGGATAAATGAAGCTATCAGATTATGTATGGAAATATGTAGAAGAACTGGGAGTAAAGCATGTATTTATGTTTCCGGGCGGAGGAGCAATGCATTTAGTTGATTCTCTTGGCAGAAACGGGAAGTTAGAATATGTTACCCTACTGCATGAACAGGCATGTGCCATGGCGGCAGAAACATATTCACGTATTGCATATAATCTGGGAGTTGCATTGGTGACAACAGGACCCGGTGGAACAAATACGGTTACAGGTGTGGCAGCTGCGTGGCTGGAATCTACGCCGATGTTAATTATTTCAGGACAGGCAAAGACTTCCGATTTAAAGGATGGATATGGTGTAAGGCAACGTGGAAATCAGGAAATAGGCATTGTTGATATAGTATCCTCTATTACGAAATATGCGGTTACAATAAAAGAACCAAATAAAATCAAGTATCACTTGGATAAGGCAGTTTATGAGGCGAAAAATGGAAGACCGGGACCAGTATGGCTGGATATACCTCTTGATGTACAGGGGGCGGATATAAAGGAAGAGGATTTAGTCGGTTATGAGCCAAATAAGCCGCAAGAAATCAGCGATGGAAGTAACATAGAAGATATATGTAAGGTTGTTTCTCTTTTGAAACAGGCAAAAAAACCGATTATTATTGCAGGACAGGGAATTGAACGAAGGAATGGAAAAGAACTGTTCAGGCAGTTGGTAGAAACATTGCGGATTCCTGTTTTGTGCAGTTGGATAGCAGTAGAATTACTGGAATATAACCATGAATGTAATCTTGGTAAACCGGGAATGGTAGCGCCGAGGTATTCCAATTTTACAATGCAGGATGCGGATTTGATTATCGCAATAGGGACACGACTTGATCCGGCAATGATAGGGTATAATCCGAAAGATTTTGCGCCAAATGCAAAAAAAATTATCGTAGATGTTGACAGGAATGAATTAAATAAATTTCAATTCCCTATTGAAATAAAAATAGAAATGGATGCTACCTTGTTTATAGAGCAATTCCTGAATAAGGTAAAGGAAATAGAATTACAACCCGAAGTCCACGACTGGCTGAAACAATGTCAGAAATGGAAACAGGAGTATCCTGTAGTATTAGATGAGTTTAGAGAAGACAGGGGAGCTGTAAATCCTTACTTTTTTATTGACACACTTTCGGAGGAGCTTTCAGAGGATGATGTGGTTATCCCTGGAAGTTCAGGAGCCGGCATAGATGTATTTTGGATGTGTATTAAAAACAGAAGAAATCAGAGAATGCTGGCTACCGGTTCCTTGGGATCTATGGGATATGGTATTCCTGCGGCAATCGGGGCTTGTCTGGCAGCCGGTAAAAGAACAATATGCGTGGAAGGTGATGGGAGCCTTCAACTGAATATTCAGGAGTTGGCAAGCATCGTAGGAATGCACTTACCAATAAAGATATTTATAAACGGAAATGGCGGGTATCTCTCTATTATGAATATGCAGAGAACTCATTTCGGCGGAAATTTCGTCGGAGCAAATGGTACAAGCCATCTATATATACCCGATATTATAGCCGTTGCAAAAGCCTATGGTCTGACTACGTTTGAAATAAAAAATCATAATGAGGCAGAGAAAATAATAAAGCAGACGTTGGATACGGAAGGACCGGCATTATGCTATGTACATATGCGGGATGATGTGCCGATTCAGCCTAAGGTCATGTCCAGAGTGACAGAAAACGGCTCTATGGTGTCGGGAACGTTAAGAGATTTGTGGCCATTCTTGGAACTTGGGGAAAAATAAAAGGATATATGGTCGGAATATGCAGATGTTTGAGATAAGTAATAGTAAGAATGAATTGGACAAGTTTATAGACTGGCATATCCAAAATGCCGATGTCCCTGTTTTTTTGTATGGAGCTGGGCATGGAATGCGCTGGTATTCCAAAATTATGAAACAATATAATGTGCCCGTCGAGGGTATTATAGATGGGAAACTGGTTGGAGGAGCCTATTATCAACTGGAAGGTCATTTTGTGTATTCTCTACAGAGGATATGTGAACATTATTCAGACGCTATCATTGTTATTTCTGCACCGGCTTATAGAAGAGAGATTTATAAACGCATTCAAGAAGAGGCGAGTCATTATAAAATTGCAGTATTTGATCCTATCTTAGACATTATACAGGGTAATTCATGGAGACAGAGAAAAGAATATTTTGAGTCAAAAAAGAGCGAGCTAATTATTCTTAGAGAAATTTTAGCTGACGATTTGTCTAAAGTGACACTAGACAGATATTTGGAAGGTTTAGTTACGAATAGTTGTGAATGCTATTCTGCAATACATTGCGATTCACAATATTTTCCAGATATAGTTATGCAAAAATTAGGGAATAGTGAAACGTTCGTCGATGTTGGAGCATATGTAGGGGATTCGATACAGGAGTTCATAGATGCTACTTCTGATTGCTACAAAAAGATAATAGCATTTGAACCGGACCCTTATAATTATGAAAAAGCAAAAGGAACTATACTGGATAAGCGCATAGAATGGTATCAAAAAGGGATCGGAGAAAAAAATGAAACGAAATATTTTCAGAATGAAACAGGTGAGTTAAATGAGGCGGCTCATGTTGTAACAGGTGAAGATGGAGCGACATCTAAGATTGAAATTGTGAGTTTGGATGATTTTATTAAGGAAGAAGTTACCTATATCAAAATGGATATAGAAGGCATGGAATTAAGTGCTATAAAAGGAGCGAGCAACCTTATTAGCAGACAAAAGCCCAAACTGGCAATCAGTATATATCATAGAACGGAGGATATTGTGGAGATACCACGGTTAATTTTGCAACTTAATCCAGAATACAATTTACATTTACGTCATTTTTGGGAAAGCAACGGTTCGGATACGGTTTTGTTTGCTTTATAAGGTGAGTTTAAGGGCTATGGAACAAATTAGAATAGAAGATATAGAAATAATAATTAAACGTATACCATATAAATTCTGTGAGAATAAAGTTTTTTTAATAACTGGAGCGACTGGATTTATAGCTTCTTATTTGGTTGATACGTTGATGTATTTAAATAAAAATGTATTGCAGGAAAAATGCACAGTGATTGCACTTTGCAGAAGCAAAGAAAAAGCAGAACAGCGATTTGGACAATGGCTGTTAAATGAGACATTTATTTTACAAATTCAAAGTGTAGAAGATCAGATAGCTGAGGTGATGCATATAGACTATATTATTCATGCTGCCAGTTGTTCTGCTACAAAGGATTTTTGTAAGATTCCCGTGAAAGTTTTGACGGCCAATATATTAGGAACATATAACTTGTTAGAATATGCTAGAAAAAATAGAATAGATAGTTTCCTTTTTATTAGCAGTGGTGCTGTTTATGGTAACATTGAAGGGTACAAGCATGATATTAAAGAGACAGATACGTTTGCGTTAGATTTTTGTGCAACTCACAATTCTTATGCAGAGGGGAAAAGAGGCGGGGAAGCTTTTTGCTGCGCTTATTATGCTCAGTATGAAGTGCCTGCTAAAATTGTAAGGCTAGGTCATACATATGGACCAGGTATTGATATTAATGATGGACATGTGTATTCTGATTTTGTCAGAAACATAACTAGCGGTACGGATTTAATTGTAAATAACGGTGGAGCCAGAAGATCCTTTTGCTATGTGGCAGATGCTGTTGTTGCCATTTTCCAAATATTGTTTTTGGGAGGGAATGGTGAAATTTACAATATGGAAAACACAGAAGAAACGTATTCCATATTTGAATTGGCATCAAAGCTAGTTAAGGAGGCATTTCCTGAACGCAACTTGAAGGTTATATGCAATGGCGATATAGAACAGGCAAAACAACCAAAGGTTAATATAGAGAAGTTAAAAAAATTAGGATGGCATTCAGACATTGACGTCGTAAATGGTTTTAGAAGGACAGTAAGAAGCATTGAAGAAAAAAATGTCTAGAGGAGAAGCGGTTAATATGGGAGCTACTGAAGAAAAAATTAATTCGTTTGAAGAGAATTATGCGAAAAACAGGATATTGCTTAGAGATGAGATACCATTAGAGATACCTTTATGTATTAGCTTTGAGGCATCTGATATTTGTAATTTCAGATGTGTTATGTGTCCGCATGGTAATTTGGAATATAGTCAATACAATCATGCAAATCAAAATATGACAATGCAATTACTGCAAAAGTGTGTAGGGGATTTGGACAAGTGGTGTACGGCAGCAGGTAAGAAGGTAAAACTTATCAAGTTGTATTCGGTGGGAGAGCCTTTAGTGAATCCCAATATTGTATCAATGGTTCGTCTTATCAAGGATGCAGATATATGTGATGCGTTGGAGATTACATCAAATTCCTCTCTTTTGTCAGAAAGTGTTGCAAAGGGATTGGTTGATAGTGGACTGGATATTTATAGAGCCTCAATATATTCTGTTGATGAAAAAAGAAATGCGGAGATTACTCAGTCTACGTTTAAACCGGGAACTATTAGAAATAATATCATGAGAATGAAAGAGTATAGGGATAAACAAGGCAAAGAAAAGCCATTTATAAGTGCAAAGATGATTGATTCATATTCAAATGAAAATGAAAGGTTTATGCAGAGTTATAGGGAGATTGCGGATGAGGCTTATATAGATAAAATTATGGATAGTTCAGGAGATGGAGAAACTTTAAAAAGATATTATAAGAATGATAGTGATAAAGCTTTTCACGATGAAGCGCGAACTAGGGTTACAGGGCAACATAAAAGTTGTAGATATCCTTTCACACATATGACGGTAAAAGGAAATGGACAAGTGGTGGTCTGCTGTGCAGATTGGAAGTTAGAGACACTCATTGGAGATGCAAATAAAAAAACATTGCAGGAAATCTGGAATTCTAAAGAATTGTATGATTTTCGGTGCATGACCTTATTGACTAAAGGTCAAGGAAACAATTTGTGCCAAAAATGTGAGATACCATTGCGTGGTTATCCGGAAGATGATATTGACGGTGTGGATATAAATAAATTTACCTATTGGAAATAAGAGGGATTAGAGATGAAGTGGGCTAATATATGTATTGAAAGAGGGTACGCAAATAGCAAAGAAAGAGATGCTGAGGGGAACTGTGATAGAGTAGTGAATATAGGTGATTATGCACAGTTGCTTGCAATAGATAATTTGTATTCCTATATGGGTGTGGACGAAGAGGATATTGTAAAAATAGAATATTATGATTTGTTGGACTATGAAGGGGAATATGTTATTCTTCCAATAAATTTTATTTTTTTTAATCCTTATTACGGAGAAAGGGAATTACTTCTTTCCCCTCGAATAATACCGGTATTTTTAGGAATTCATTGTATAAATGCAAATTTTAGTATTAATGAACTCAATTATTTTTCTAAATATTCGCCTATCGGTTGCAGAGATGAAAGAACTATGGAACTCTTTCGCAAAGCAGGAATATCCGCTTATTTGCAAGGCTGTATTAGCGCAACATTTCCGCAACGTCCTCAAGGGAGATATGAGAAAATATATGTGGTAGATATCCCTGAAGCCTTAAATACATATTTACCTCAGGATATTAGTGATAACGCTATATATTTAAGTCAACAATTTTATGGGAATATGGAGGAATATTTAGTAAAGGAAAATTGTAAAACAATTAAGCAGTACATGGAAAAAAGGTTAGAGCTATATCGAGATACGGCGAGATTGGTAATTACAAGTAGATTGCATTGTGCAGCTCCTTGTATTGCAATGGGAATACCTGTTATTTTTGTTTGCGATACATATTCTTCTTCATATGCATGGTTAGAAAAATTTATTCCTGTTTACACGAGAGAGGAGTTTGCAAAGATTGATTGGAATCCGCAACCTATAGAATATGAAGAAATGAAAGATGTTATTTTGCATAGTGCAAGTAAACGTTTAAAAGACACGAAAGAAAAATATGAAGAAATTATAAAGATAAGTGAATTTTATGAAAGCAGAGAAAAAAAGGACTACAAAAATTCATATATTATGCGAATTGAAGAGTTTGTGTCCAGAGAATGGAAGGGAAAAGCTCATATAAAATATGGTATATGGGGAATAACTCAATCATCCGACGAAGTATATAACTGGATTTCTAAAAATTATCCAAATGCTGTATTATCTGTTGTGATAGATGAATTTAGAGATATAGAGTTTAAGGGAATAAAAGCAATTAAATCACAAGAGATACAAAAGTATGAGGATTGTTACTTTTTTGCAACGGGAAATTCGTCTAGTATTGCAGCACAAAAGAAATTTAAGGAATTAGGCATGGAGAATAAATTTTGTTCCGTATATGGAAAATTGTATAAAGATATTTGATGGATGCATGATATTGAAAAAATGATTTTTAATGGAATAACAGCGGGGGATTGAGAACATTTTTATGATGTAGCGAATAGGTGAAGGGAGAGAGAAGGTAAAGCGGAGGTACATATGAAGGTAGTATTGTTATCAGGCGGAATGGGAACCCGAATTTCCGAGGAAACCGGCTATCGCCCGAAACCGATGATCGAGATCGGTGGTATGCCGATTCTATGGCATATTATGAAGGAATATTCCTATTATGGATTTAACGAGTTCATTATCTGTGCCGGATATAAACAGCATATTATCAAGGAGTGGTTTGCAGATTATTTCCTGCATACATCGGACATTACGTTTGATTTAACGAAAGGAAATGACATCATCATCCATGACAGGCATGCGGAGCCGTGGAAGGTGACGGTCGTGGATACAGGATTGAATACCATGACGGGTGGACGAATTAAGCGTGTGCAGAAATATGTTGGTGAAGAGCCTTTTATGATGACTTATGGAGATGGTGTGTGCGATGTAAATATTGCTGAAATTTTGAATTTTCACAAGCAGCATGGAAAGATTGCAACACTGACCTCGGTGAAGATTGAGCAGAGTAAGGGTGTTCTGGATATTGGCATGGATAGTTCGGTGCGGGCATTCCGTGAGAAGAGTGCACATGACGGCGCACCGATCAATGCGGGATATATGGTGCTGGAACCACAAGTTTTCGACTATATTCAGGGCGATGACACGGTATTCGAGCGGGATGTGTTGGAACGACTGGCAGACGAGGGAGAACTGATGTCTTATCAGCACACCGGTTTCTGGCAGTGTATGGACACAAAGCTGGAGAAGGATCGTCTAGAGGAAATGTGGAACAGTGGAAGAGCACCGTGGAAGGTTTGGGAGTAATTATGAAACATGAGGAAATATTTCAAAACAAATCTGAGGCAGAGGCAAGACAGCAGATATTGGATCAGGTACGGGAGTACTATGAGAAATATCATGTAAAAAAGCCCTACGAGCAGGGTGACCGTATATCCTATGCCGGGCGCATATATGATGCAGAGGAGATGACGAATCTTGTAGATGCATCGCTGGAGTTCTGGCTGACCGCTGGGAGATATGCGGAACGGTTCGAGAAGGAGTTTGCGGAGTTTTTGCAGGTGAGATATTGTTCTGCGGTAAATTCGGGTTCTTCAGCTAATCTGCTCGCATTTATGACACTGACCTCCCCGCTTCTGAAGGATAGGCGGATTTTGCCCGGAGATGAGGTGATTACGGTGGCGGCAGGGTTTCCGACCACGGTGACACCGATACTGCAATATGGCGCAGTCCCGGTATTTGTCGATGTGACGATTCCGCAGTATAACATTGATGTTACACTTTTAGAGGAGGCACTGTCGGAGAGAACGAAGGCGGTGATGATCGCGCATACGCTGGGAAATCCCTTTGACTTGCAGGCGGTCAGAAACTTCTGTGACGGACACGGACTGTGGCTTGTGGAGGACAACTGCGATGCACTCGGAAGCCAGTATTGTCTGAATGGGGATTGGAGATTTACCGGTACGGTAGGCGATATTGGTACATCCAGTTTTTACCCGCCTCATCATATTACGATGGGGGAGGGCGGTGCCGTTTATACAAATGATCCGTTGCTCCATCGCATTATCCGTTCACTGCGTGACTGGGGGCGGGACTGTGTCTGCGCGTCCGGCAGGGATAATATGTGCGGACATCGCTTTGACAGGCAGTATGGGGAGCTTCCGCTTGGCTACGATCATAAATATGTGTACTCGCATTTTGGCTATAATCTCAAGGTGACAGATTTGCAGGCAGCGGTAGGCTGTGCGCAGTTGGAAAAGCTGCCGGCATTTATAGAGAGGAGAAGGGAGAACTTTGCTTATCTTTCTGAGAGATTGCAGGAAGTGTCAGATAAGCTTATTCTGCCGGAGGCATGTGTAGCTTCCAGACCGAGTTGGTTTGGATTTATGATTACTTGCGGAGAGACTGTCGATAAGAATGGGCTGGTGCAATATCTGGAGAAGAATGGCATCCAGACACGCATGCTATTTGCCGGCAATCTGACGAAGCAGCCTTGCTTTGATGAGATGAGAGAGTCGGGGCAGGGGTATCGGATCATCGGAGAGTTAAGGAATACAGATCGCATTATGGAGAAGGCTTTCTGGATCGGGGTTTACCCGGGCATGACGAAGGCTATGCTTGACTTCATGGCGAATTGTATTATTGAGTATGTTCAGAATGCCGGCTGATCTGCCGAGACTGGCATTTGGGTGTTGACAAATAAATAATTCTCTGCTATCCTATACCTATAAGCAGATTTTCTATTTTCAAATTTCTATGCTGGCGTAAGCCGATGTCTATG
>OIZA01000507.1_pt1 | contig 19340 bp, 13 predicted proteins | sample 1588381 | NCBI WGS metagenome assembly OIZA01 (sample SAMN03283277) | human gut metagenome | biome: human-associated habitat; material: feces | host: Homo sapiens | place: Peru | collected 2012 | reverse complement strand
GTCGTTTCTGTCTGCGGCATTTTGGCATGTGTCCAGAGGTAATCAGCCATGGTATCCGATGCCAGCTTTAAGTAAGCTTCATCCTCTGACGCATCCAGATCAAATGCACGAAGCAGCTCTGACATCAGCCAGTGTGTCTTATAAGCACCAAAGACCGCCTGCTCAAATTCTTCCTGTGTTCCCGCCGAAAAATGATCTGCCGCAAACTGTCCGAGACTCTCCTCTTCCGAAGCCACCTCATTGCCATAATAAGAAATCAGTGTCCCGGAAAGCGTTTGTCCTTTATATGCTTTTCGCATATTGGCCGCATCCACATCCGCATGGAAATCTGCCTCATTCCAATAGCTGTCCGCTGAAAGAAAGCGCTCCGCCGCCATGTTCCTGTCTGTAATACCGTTATTTTTTAACTCCCATGCAAATTCCGTCAGATCTCCGATCCAGCCGCCCGCATCATCTCCGACATACAGAGATGCTGCCATGTGAAGGAAATCCACCTCATAGCCCGCCGGCACCGGGAGCGTCTCGATTTCCTTTAATGATGCCAGGCTCGCATCCTTTTCTTTTACATAGTCCTCAAAGCCTTCATCCTTTACAATCCCTACTTTTTCCCAGAGTCCGCCGCTGTAACGGTCAGAGAACAGATAACAGGAGGCAAGTGCCCTGGCATCTGCCCCTGCTGTTTCTTCCGCATAACTTTCCGCAAGCTGTTCAAGCCCGGTAAGCCCGGTCATCGTATCCCAAAAGGTGGTTCCTGCCGGAACCGCCTGCGGGAACATTCCTGTCAGAACGATTCCCGCCATAAAAACTGCCACTGTGTATTTCAGATAAAAACGCCCATTATGCGTCCGTTTCATTTTGTTCCTCCATAAAATACATTCTGGAAGCGAAATCCGGGAAATAACGGACCTCACTGCTGTATCCGGTTGCACAGAATGCCTGCTTTAAGCTTACGCCTGCCCGCATCAGTCCATCTCCGTACACCAGATAATCCTCTGTCTCTCCGTCCATTTTTACAAACTTCGCCACTGCATGATGCACGAGTGAATCTTTCCGGATATGGACCGGCGCTACCGTATTAATCAGATCCCCGAATTCACGGATATCATGCTTCATCGGCCGGTTATAAAAATGATAGCACTTCTCCGGCGCAAGTCCAGCCGCATGGTAGCACGCATACGGTGTATTCGCAGCTGTAAGTTTCTGTGCAAGCATGCCGACCGCTGTCTTTTTATCAGCGCTCACCGCTGTCCACTCATAAAGGCTGTCCTGTCTGCCGCGGTACAGATTTCCGAACTGAAGCACCTGCCTCCATTCTTTGTATTCTGCAATCTGCTTTTTTATCTCGGTCAGCTCATCCTTTGCAAGCTCACAGAAATTGCATTCATAGCCAAGCACGCCAAATGCTGCCACATGATATCTGGTGGATAACGGTGTTACACGCAGTGTCTGATGATTCGGGCATGCCGAGACATGCGCAGAGACTGCGGACAACGGATATCCATAGCTGTATCCGGTCTGAATGGCCAGTCTGCATACCGCATCGGTATTGTCACTTGCCCAGATCTGCGGAAAATAACTTAAAATACCGAGATCAAACCGGTTGCCGCCCGCTGCACAGCCCTCAAACAGGATATGCGGAAATCGCTCCGTTAAAATTTTCATCACATGATAAAGCCCGGTTATATAACGGTGTGCCGTCTCGCCCTGCTGCTCACTTCCAAGATACTTTGAATAATAATCCGAAAAGATACGGTTCATGTCCCACTTGACATAGGCAATGTTCGCGCCGGAAAAAAGTGCCGTCATTTTTTCAATGATATAATCGGTGACTTCCGGATTTGCCAGGTCGAGGATTCTCTGATTCCGCCCCTCGGAATGTTCTCTCCCCGGAACATCCATCGCCCAGTCCGGATGCGTCCGGTAACAGTCACTGTCCACATTTACCATCTCCGGTTCCACCCAGATACCGAACGAAAGTCCGAGCGCATTGATCTTGTCCGCCAGTCCTTTGACACCGCCCGGCAGCTTCTTTCTGTCAGCTTCCCAGTCTCCCAGCGAACGTCTGTCATCCTTCCGTTCCCCGAACCAGCCATCATCCATGACAAACAGCTCAATGCCTGCTTCCTTTCCCGCTTTTGCGAGTTTTAGAAGTTTCTTCTCATTAATGTTAAAATATGCTGCCTCCCAACTGTTTAAAAGCACCGGGCGCTCCTTTTTCTTCCACTCGCCCCGTATGATATGTTCCTGCACAAAATGCTGCATATTTGTGCTCATACCACCAAATCCGTCCACGGATACCGTCATCACCGCCTCCGGTGCTTCAAATGTCTCGCCCGGACTGACCAAAAAGCAGAAGGACTGTGGATTGATGCCAGCGACCACGCGCGTCTTGCCAAAGCTTCCGACTTCCACTGCTGCATAATGATTTCCACTGTAGATCAGATTTACGCCATAACACAGTCCGGCTTCCTCTGTTGTATTTTCACGGCTTAACATAAAAAACGGATTTGCACGGCTCGAAGAAGTTCCGGTATAGGACGCATTTACAAATTTTCCAGCCGTAATCTTCGTGTCCGTGCGCTCCATCTCTCTCGCCCAGCCGCCATGAAAATTCGATACCACATAGCCGTTGTCCGAAAAGTCAAGCTGTGTGCTGAGCAGTCTGCGCAGTCTGACCGGCACATTCCCTCCATTCCTGAGCTTCGCACTTCTTGTAATGACATCGGATTTCTCATAGACATAGTAGTGAAGCTCCAGACATACCGAAGATACCTGATCTTTTAAAACAACCGTAAGATGTTCCACTCCCTCAGTTTCAGTCGCATAAGAACCCGGAAGCGTCTCAAATTCTTCTTTTTCTTCTGTAATATCCGCACGGTCAAACCGGAAATCACTCGAAAAGCTTCCATCCGCATAAGTGATCTCCACAAACGGCTCGCGGATGTCTCCCTTTCCGTAGGAGGACATCTCAAGCCTCATATTTTCCAGAGACAGATTTTCATGTGCCGCATCATAAGCGATCGTATTTCCAGGTCCGAATGCCCGTTTTTCAGTCAGTGCAGACGAATCCTTCACATGGATCTTCGGTCCGTAATACAGATGCTCCAGGTGCCCGGTCTCAAGTACCTGAAAGCCATACGCAGTATGTTCGGTTGTCAGCCAGAAAAATCCCTGATCTTCTGTAATCATATCTTTCCCTCCCGTCGGCTAGTTCTGTTCTGTGGCATGTTTGATTTTTACCTGCCTGGCGATCTCTTCTACTTTTTCTTCGGTCAGTTTATATTTCCTGTGGAAAAAAATTCCTGCAATGATAAGACCCGCGATCGGAATCAAAGTCATCGTCATACGAAGTCCGACCACGGAGCTTACTGCTGCCTTTGCCACCTCTGCGGTGTTTTCCGTATCGGAATTTAAATGGAACACGCTAAGGCAGATGGACGCAACCAGCGCTGCCACGCCGGATGCAAGTTTTACGACAAAGGTCTGCATGGAAAAAATAACACTCTCATCTCTGCGGTTATTTTTTAATTCCCCGTAATCCACGGTATTTGCCAGGAATACCGTAGTCAGAATGGAAAGCATGCCGTTCGCCGCAAAAATGAAAAAGCCCGGTATAAACAGCAGCACCACATTTGACATATTGGTAAATGCAAGGATTAAAAGCGAAACGTAACCGATCACCGCCATGGCAAAGCTTACATAAAACACCTGGATCGTGTTGAAAAATTTACGAAGCAGCGGGAAGAAAAAGACCATCGAGACGATCTGCATCGCTCCGCCAAACGTGCTGAATAAGGTATAACTATTATACCATCCCTCACCGCCAAAGTCATACTTAAAAAAGTAGATCACAAGATTGGAGGTAATGTAGATGGACATGTTGATCAGCACGATCGTAATTACTGTCGCCATCGCCTGATCATTCTGGATCAGTGCCTGAAGCATCTGCCTGATCGAAGGTGCCTCCACCTCCACGGTAGATTTTTCCCTGATGTTGATGCAGGTGGCAAGCGTACATAATACAAAGATCACAGCGATGATCAGTGCAAACCATTTAAAACCGGTGCGCTCATCTCCCTGTCCCAACATATAAACGCATTTCATGGTGATGATCGTCACAATGGCAGAGCCGACACCTGCACAGGAACGCGCCATTGCCGATAGTCCCTCACGCTCCTTGCCACCCTCGGTAAACGCAGGGATCATGGACCAGTATGGAATGTCCATCATGGTATAGGTCACGCCCCACAAAATATACGTAATCGCCGCATATGCAACCATGCCGCCGCCGTCAAGCGCAGGCGGTGCCGCGAACATCAGATACAGTACCACTGCATTTAACAGCGTTCCGCTCAAAAGCCACGGGCGGAATTTTCCCCATCTCGTGCGCGTCTTTGCCACAATGATCCCCATGACCGGATCATTAAACGCATCAAAGATACGTGCCCCAAGCAGGATAAATCCCATCGCGATCGCACTCACGCCAAGGATATCCTGATAATAATACAAAATGTAGCTTGCGGAAAGCATATAGACCATATCCTTTCCGACTGCCCCCAGTCCATATGAAATTTTTTCTTTTCCTGTCAGCTTCATAGTAATTTCTCCTCCGTATTATTTCTTTAAACCCATCGCCAGTTCTACCACCTTATATGCCCCGTCATAGATCCCGATTGTCTTATTTTTCACAATGTTTCCACACATATCGAAAAGCAGCCCGTCTTCTTTTAAAAACAGCTCGATCATCTGTAATGTATGCGGAATATCACGGCACTCCAGGGTTCCGTCTCCAATCTCCGCTGAATGGATTGCCCCCCACATCTCATGTTTTCCGACCCGCCTGATAAACAGCTTCGGCACCGGATAAAACGCAAGTTCACTCGGCTTTGTGACCAGCACATCCACACTCCGCATTAAGAGATTGGTACAGTAAACTGCCTCGAAGATATTTTCATGCCAGAAGCCGTGAATTCCTTCTACATCTCCGTTCAGTGCCTGTCCGGCAAAGCTTTCCGTCTCCTTCCACCGGTTAAAATGCTCGGTAGAAAGGCTTTCCATTTCCGGAATCTCCTTTTTTAGTTCTTCCCAAACATTCCGGTAGTCACCGACATTTACATAAAGTGCCGCCTTCTTCTCACGGATCGCCGGGATCAGATAACGGATGATCGCCGCAAAGATCTCCTTTTGTGCGCCTGCACCTCCGATCGTGAGCAGGAAACGCATCGGCTTTTTGTCCTTTTTACGCTGAATCCTCGCCGCACAGTCCGATTCAATATTGGATACCAGCTCATGGTCGATGTAATGCCCGGTATACACCAGACTGTCTGCCGGCATCGGCTTTGAAACCACGCCTTTTTGCATTCCGTTTAAAATGCGGTAGCCCATGTATGCATTATGGCACTGGATCGTATGTACACTTCCCTCGGAAAGATGCAGCGCCATCGGCCAGTTGTCCGGAATCGCATTGACCACATATTTCATACCGGCATGGACAGCCGCCTGCGCCGGCCATACATGTGTACCGATCACCGGAATGTCTTTTGGGATATTGCGGTACACCGGAGCCATCAGTTCTGCATTTTTCTGATCTGCCGCATTGTAGGACAGTGCCCGGAATCCCTCATAATTCATCGGCTCCCACACGAGCCGGTTAAAAAGTCTGCTCTTTCCGGAAAGTCTTGAGCCGAGGGAATAAAGATCATTCTGCGCACTGATCACCTTCGTGCAGGTTGTCTCCGGAAATGAATTTAAGTCCAGCCAGTACGGCGTATACCCAAGATACTTTGCCGCAGATGCCATTGCCATGGAGATCCGGTAATGTCCAAATCCCATGCGGATGTTTCCGACGATTATGCCTTTTTCCCTGTCAAACGCCTCTGCCGCATTGTCTTTTCCGTTGATCAATATGTTCTGCACCCCGAGGGAGTCGCCGATATATGGATTTTTTTCAATAAAGAGGGGATAATTGACCTTTGCATCATTTCCGAATTTTTTTATATATTTCTGTTTGGACTTTCGGGCCCTGCGGTATACGCGGTCGCTCATCTCATTTCCAAAAATCACTTTTGATCTGTCTTTCATCGTTTTTCCTTCTTTCCATGATGTTTATCGCTTCGCCACCTGGAATGTGACGGTGATCTCTTCTGCCTGTGCTGTCCGGATATGAAGCTTTGCCTCTCCTTCTTCTCCGGTCGTTTTGATATAAGTTCCGGTCATGCCGCCCATAAAGGGTACAACCTCCGGCCCGATACAGCAGATCGGTCCTTCTGTCTTTAAAAATACCGGTTCTGATAAAAACGGCAGTACATTGCCCTTTTCATCCTCCGCCCGTATCCGGATGGATGCCACATCGTAGGTATCACCCTCGATTAGTGCCATATGGTCAACCTGCACAGAAAGCTTTACCTGCTGCATCGGTTCCTTTTGCACGGTCTTTACCACTTTCCCGTTCTTTATCGCCTCAAACCGGTAAGTCGTCACGCTGCAGCCCCAGTCTCCGACATAACGGTTGTACAGTGTGACCGCATCTTTCAGCTTCATGTGATGAAACAGCATCATCTTTATGGCAATCCAGACAAGCTTCGGCGGAATCTTTTTTGCGCCATATCTCGCATAAGTATTCAATGCATAAGAAATTTCTTTTGCCTGTTTTTTTGTGAAATTCTCATTTTTTAAAATTTCATCTCCAATAAAATCATCTAAGAGGACCGGTCCGTGTTTCAGATGCAAAAACGGAGAATCCTTCGCAGAAAATTCCTGAATAAACCGGTCATTCCTGTACATCCGCACGCTGTCTGCATTCGTGAATACATAGGTATCCCCGCGGTTGCAGCCCGGATGCTCACCGATATCCATACTTGAACTTATCACAATCACCGGTTCCTCTTCCTGCTGGCTTGCATACACCGCCGCCGCCATTTTCGGATTGCGGAACATATCCATCACTCCGTGATAACAGATCCGATCTCCGCTTCCGAAATCCTTATGCGTATTATAGTCAAACATACACCAGCCAAAACTTCCTGCAATGTTCTCCTCTGCAGCGATCGCATCCAGTACCCTCGCATGACGCAGTGCATGCTCCAGCCTGTGTTCCTCACAGTCATAGCTTTTGGTCGGAAACATGTGTCCGTTGTACTCCGATACCAGATACGGCCTGCTTTCATCCGAAGTCACCTTTTTCTTTTTCTCACAGCCCTTTGCCTTTCCGTCGTGTAAAAAATCATTATAGGTATAGACGTCCTCAAGCAGACTGCTCTTTTTATGTGCCCGGACACCGCCGGTCGCTCTGGTATCATCCAGCCGGTGCGCCACCTCATTCGTTCTCCTGTAAAACTCATCATCATCGCCCGACTCATTGATGCGCACACCCCAGAGGATGATCGAGGTATGATTCCGGTACTGCCGCACCATATCCCCGGTATTTTTTACCGCCTGTTCCTTCCATGCTGCATCTCCGATATGCTGCCAGCCCGGTATCTCTGTAAAAACCAGAAGTCCGATCTCGTCACACCGGTTTAAAAAATAATGGGACTGCGGATAATGTGAGGTACGCACTGCATTTAATCCAAGCTCATATTTTAAAATATCCGCATCCTGAATCTGTGCAGCCGCCGGCATCGCATATCCGACATAAGGATAACTCTGATGCCGGTTCATCCCGCGCAGTTTTAATTTTCTGCCATTCAGATAAAATCCGTCCGCCCGAAACTCTGCGCTGCGAAATCCGAACCGGATTGTCTTTTGATCAACCGGTTTCCCATCGTGGCACAATACGGTCTTAAGCTCATAAAGATTTGGAGCCGTGACATCCCACAGGGTGATCTGCTTCAACGGATATTTCAACTGTATTTCCTTTTCTGTCACTGCCATTTCCGGGAAGGAAAACATTTCATCTCTGACTGTCTTATTTTTCCCATCCGAAACGCGCCGCAGTGTCTGCCGCACAGTAAGGCCGCTCTCCACCTGATTTAACGTGATCTGGCTTTGCATCCATGCATCCGCCCGCTCTCCGCCGTCTGTTTTAATTTCCGGCTTCACAAATACATCTGTAAGACAGGTCTCATTTCGGACTTCTAAATAAACATCCCGGTAGATCCCGCCATAGGTCATATAATCGACCACAAATCCAAATGGTGGTATATTTGCGCTTTCACGGCTGTCAACCCGTACCGCAAGAAGGTTGTTTTCTCCGTATTTCAGTTTTTTTCCGATGTCTGTCGTAAATGCCGTATAGCCGCAGCGGTGCTCTGCGATCTTTTCTCCGTTCAGATAAACCTCTGCCTGATGCGCGACTCCCTCAAAGGTAAGGAATATCTGTTTTTTTCTCCATTCCGGCGGCACCATAAGTGTTCTGCGGTATCCACTCACCATCTGGTAAATGTGTTCATCAAAATAGTGAAACGGCACCTCTTTACAGGTATGAGGCAGCCGCACAGACTTAATATCACCGCCCGTCATTCCACCTTCCGCAAACGCCTCCGAAAAACTTTCTGTGAACTGCCAGTCATTGTTTAAAAATATTTTTTCTTCCATATCCGGTGCTCCTTATCTTACCGTGATCTTATCTTACCGTGATACCATCCACCAGTATATCTACCACTTCATCCAGTGCCTCCGCATAGGAGATCTGATTGCTGATCAAAATATCCCGCTGGAAAAACTGTTCGATCGTCGCCTCTAACATAACTTTGTAGATTGCTATATTGACCGGCCGTACCACGCCTTCTGCAATTCCCTGTTCGATCAATGCGATCGTATTTTCCCACCCATTCTCCAGACGCTCTTCCACACGCTGATAGATCTTCGGATATTTGTCCTTTAACACATATAACTTCCTGAAATCAATGTCCCGGTATCCCTCCGGAAGCACCGCAAGGATCGCGCGGAGCTTTCCCACCGTATCTAACGTATCGTCCATTAACACCTTCTGCTCGCTGTCCTTGATCTTGTCGAAACAGTAATCCACCATTGCATAAAACAGACTTTCCTTGTCCGCAAATACCATGTAGATCGTGCGCTTGCTCATTCCCACACGCAACGCGATGTCATTCATTGTGAATTTCAGTCCCTTTTCATAAAAAATCTTTATTGTTGCTTCCAGGATTGTTTCTTTAGCTGCCTGTATGTCCATAAGCCGCCCCCTCTTTTCTGTGTCCTGCTTTGCTTAATACTAAAATGCTGTTTCAGTTCGGAAACCAAAAAACTGCTTTTGGTTTTCTGGTTTCCTGTATTGTAACACGAACCGCAGCCGGATTCCATTCACAGAAATAGCCAAATTTATGATTTCAGATTTAGGCATATTGTAATGTCATTTTTACGGCAGCCGCGACAACCATAGCTGTCAAAAAAAGCAGACAGCCTAACCTCCGTTTTTCCGGAAGCTATTGCTGTCTGCCTTTTTATTTTCTCTGTTTTTTGTCTATTTTGAGATCAGGATACGGTCATTATCCAGCTGTTTTCCCGCATTTTCCTTAAACTTTTCTAAAAGATCATCCACAGTGAGCTTCTCGCGCTCCGCCCCGGACACATCAAAGATAATACTGCCCGCATCCATCATCAACGTACGGTTTCCAAGTTCCAGTGCCTGGTGCATATTGTGTGTGACCATAAGTGCCGTGATCTTTCGCTCTGCTATGATCTGCTTTGTCAACGCAAGTACCTTTTCCGCCGTCGCAGGGTCCAATGCTGCCGTATGCTCATCCAGAAGCAGGATCTTTGGCGTAACCATCGTTGCCATAAGAAGTGTCAGTGCCTGACGCTGTCCGCCGGATAAAAGTCCTACCGGCTGCTTCATCCGGTCTTCCAGTCCCATGTGAAGCAGTGCAAGATGTTCTCTGAAGTTCTCCTTGTCTGCCCTGTTAATGCGGCTGAAATACTGATTGCGCATTGTTTTTGCCCGAAGATAGGCAAGTGCCATATTTTCTTCAATCGTCATGCCTGGTGCGGTTCCACGCAACGGGTCCTGAAACAGATGTCCGATCTCGCGGCTCCTCAGATACTCCTTTTTATAAGTAATGTCCTCGCCATCCAGAATGACCTGTCCTTCATCCACATAAAATGCCCCTGTGATCGCATTGAACATTGTGGATTTTCCGGCACCGTTGCTGCCTACGATCGTTGCAAAATCTCCATCGCCAAGATCAAGGTTTAGATCCGTAAGTGCTTTCTTTTCATTTACGGTTCCCGGATTAAATGTCTTTTTTACATGCTTTAACTGTAACATCTTAATCCTCCTTTCTCTTTCGGATCGCAATGGATTTCTGTCTGGAAAATGCCGCACGCTTCTTTAAATACGGGAAAGCGATCGCCACCGCAACAATGATCGCGGAAACCAGCTTTAAGCATTCCGCCGGAACATTTAAACGAAGCGCAACTGCAACCAGGAAACGGTACAGACAGCTTCCAAGTACAACGCCGCATACCCGTTTAAAAATAGAACCTTTTCCGATAATGGATTCACCAATGATCAGACTGGCAAGCGCGATCGTCACCATTCCGGTTCCAAGATTGATATCACAGGATTTCTGATACTGGGCAAGCAGCGCACCGGAAAGTCCGGTCAGGGAATTTGCCACGCATAAGCCAACCGTGATCATAAATGCCGGGTTGATACTGGATGCCTTTACCATATCCGGATTATTTCCGGTCGCACGGATAGAAAGCCCAAGTCTGGTTCCGAGAAACCAGGATAACAGAAGTGCAACGATCACAACAACAATCGCCACCACAATGATCTTGTAAAAGCTTCCGCCAATCGACTCTTTCGCAAGACTAAAGATCGTATCACAGCCAAACAGGTTGATGTTCGATGCAAATCCCATCACTGCGATATTGATCGTGTAAAGTCCGGTATTTACGATAATTCCGGCAAGAATGGACTCAATCCCCATTCTGGTCTGTAAAAATGCGGTAACAAAACCGGAGCATACCCCCGCACCCATTGCCGCAAACAGTGCAAGTACCGGATGCCCGGCGAGCGTCACCATGGCGCCCACCGAACAGCCCAGCGTAAAACATCCGTCCGTGGAGAGGTCTGCTATATTTAAGATCGTAAAGGATATAAATAACGCCAGCGCTACCAGCGAATAGATAAATCCCAGTTCCAGAGCACTCTGTACAATGGATAACGTGAATATTGAAGCCATAAGATTACCTCCGGTTATAACTTTTCTGTCGTTTTATTCAAATTCCTCTGCGGTCTGTGTCTCTACAACACCCTCGCACATATCGGAAAATGCACTGTAGTCGATACCAAGTGCTTCTGCAGTCTCGGTATTTACGGTTGCAATACCATTGCTTAAGGTCTGTACCGGTGTTTCTGCCGGATTCTTTCCATTTACCAGGATATCAACGACCATGTCAGCAGTTGCAGTTCCAAGATCCTCATAATTTACACCGTATCCTAAGAACGCTCCGTTTAAAGCGAAGGAATCAGCTCCTGTGTAATGCGGGATTCCTGCATCGATAAATTTTTCATAAATTGCAAGCTCTGCTGTCATAACGGTGTTGTCGGTCGGAGTGAATACCGCATTTACTCCGGCTGCAACCAGTGCATCTGCCGCATTGCTGATCTCATCATTGGTTGTTCCTGTCTTTTCCACTACTTCCACACCTTTTCCTTCCAGATAAGCTTTTGCTTCCTCAATCGGTTTCTTGGAAGAATCCTGGCTCTTGTCATATAACAGTCCGACCGATTTGATATCCGGATTTGCTGCAAACATCAGATCCATTACTGCATCGGTGTCCAGTGCATCCGATGTTCCCGTGATATTTGCGCCCGGCGCATCATTGCCTGCCACAAGCCCTGCACTCTCCGGATCGGATACTGCGGAAAATACAACCGGAATCTGATTGTCTTCTGTCGCATTCTGCATGATCATTGCGGCAGGTGTTGCGATCGGGATGATCACATCCACATTGTCTGCGACAAGCTCAGTTGCAATCTGGTTCAATGTGGTAGAATCCGCCTGACCGTTAAAGGTATAATCCCCGTAATCAAAGGTAACACCCAGTTCCTCACCCTTTGCAGTAAGTTCTGCTTCAATTGCAGATTCGATCTGATTTAAGGAAGCATCATCCACATACTGTACGATACCGACTTTGTATGTCTTTCCGGAAGCTGCCGCCTCTGTGGTGTCTGTCTTTTCCACTGCGCTCTCTGTCTGCGCATCTGATGCTGCTGTTTCATCCGCGGTAGAAGCGGTATCCTTTGTGCTGCCACATCCCACCATAGACATTACCATTGCTGCTGCAAGAACTGCTGTCATAACCTTCTTTTTCATAATAATTCCTCTCTTTCTGCCGGCTTTCCCGGTCTCCTCTGATAAAACAAACTATAAACTCCAATGCCCTTTCCATGAAAAAACCGCCTCAAGCATAATGCTTGAGACGGTAATAAATTCTTATTATCGCGGTACCACTCAAATTGACGAACGTCCACTCACTCATGTACTGGCATACACGCCGAACTGGTAACGGGTTCGGATTCCCGTCGGCCTCTACTTCAAAGTTCGAAGCCGCCCTCAAAAGTCCATTCAATTAACTGCCTGCTGTCTCCATCCCACCACCGGAGACTCTCTGAATGCATTTCGCTAACCTACTACTCTTTCTCAACGGTTTATCTATGAATCATACTTTACTACTTTCCAGTGTTCCTGTCAAGAAATTTCTTCACCGATTTCTAAAAGCAGCCCGTTTCACCCTCGTCTATGAGAAATAAACCAGCTCGTCTTCCGGCTTCTCCGCAGGTTCGATTGATACCGGATACAGGACCGGTCCTTTGCCACGGTATTCCTTTGCGAATTCGACCTTGATCTTTGCCGTGATCGTGATCCATGATTTGTGCGGAATTTCATCTGCTTTCGGATATTTGCATTTGAAGCCGACAAACTGGATATCTGCCGCGCAGCAGGTCATTGCAAAACGTCCCGGTACAAACATTCCTTTTTTGCGCATCTTGTCCGGATTGTATACAAGTGCCAGAAACTTTACGGTCTTGCCGTCGTAGCGCTTCGGATTATCCATCGCATCCAGATACCACAGGCCGTAATCCGCATCACTTAAATCAATCACATCCTGATTAATGTCATACGGAAGTTCCTCATTATCACCCTCGTCGATCGTACCGTCTGCACGCTCATAAACAATCTGTGCCTTACGATTTAACGCCTTGACGGAACGACGGAATTTACCCTTCGGCGTATTATCATCGCAACGGTTAAAAATCACCACATCCGCCTTAAAAAGCTGCTCCATGATCATGGAGCGCATGTTTGCCAGATACATCTCGTAGGTCGTGGCATCGACGGTAGCCAGCGACTGGACGATCATCCATCCGTCCGGCAGTTTCGTCTCTAAGATCTTTGCCATTTCCCATGTTCCGTTGTATTCAATAAACACCTGTTCCGGCAGATACTGGAGATTTACATTGTGGAGCAGCTCCTCATTAAAATCTTCTTCTTTCTCGATCATCAGAAGCTTTGCATTAATGGTTTTTAATTTTGCCTCATTATACTCCACATCTCCATCTTCGCAGGCAATGATAAGCGTCTTTGCCCCGTTACCAAAATCCTGATCAAACAGTGTCTCATTTACCAGTGTTGTCTTTCCGCTGTCCATAAATCCGGTAAATAAATATACTGGTATTTCTTCCAAGGCAGGCGCCTCCCTTCTTTTTCATTTTCCTTATACTAACTCAAACAGTTCTTCCAACTTGTCTTCTTTTAAGTCGGTTCCGATCACACAGAGACGTCCGGTGTAATCCGGTTCTCCCTCACGCAGCTCATATTCGCCGGAAACCATATCAAAATAGATCCAGGAACCGTCTGTGGATTCCACCATACCCTTTGCACGTAAAATCGTACCATATTCCTCAGTGTCGACAAATTTCTTCAATGCATTTTCAATGACAGATTTCTCGTATTTATGCGGAGTCTCTTTGCCCCAGCTTGTAAATACATCATCTGCATGATGGTGATGATGATGCTCATGGTCATGACAGCCGCAGGTGCAGTTTTCGCCATGATCATGATGATGCTCGTGCTCCCCGTGGTCATGATCGTGATGGTGCTCGTGCTCCTCGTGATCATGATCATGGTGATGTTCATGCTCATGTTCTTCTGCTTCCTTGGCATGACGCTCCTCTGCAAGGAGTTCCATCTCAAGTGTATCCTGTCCCTCCATTGCCTTTAAGATCTGCTCTCCGGAAATCTTATCCCAGTCTGTTGTGATCACAGCAGCCTTCGGATTAAGTTTCTGAATCTGCTTTACACAAAACTCAAGCTGCTCCGGTGTTGCGTTCTGTGTTCTGCTTAAGATAACGGTTGTTGCAAACTCGATCTGGTTATTGAAGAATTCACCAAATGCTTTCATCTGTTTGGATGCCTTTAAGGAATTGACCACGGTCACCAGCGCATTCAGTTTCACATCCTGTTCTTTCTCAATGTCAATGACTGATTTCATAACATCAGAAAGTTTTCCTACTCCGGACGGCTCGATCAGGATACGGTCCGGATGATATTTTGTAATGACCTCATTCAAATTCTTACCAAAATCCCCCACCAGAGAACAGCAGATACAGCCTGAATTCATCTCTGTGATCTGGATACCGGAATCCTTTAAAAATCCACCGTCGATGCCGACCTCACCAAATTCGTTCTCGATCAGGACGATCTTCTGTCCGTGAAAGACTTCGTCTATCATCTTCTTGATAAAAGTGGTCTTTCCTGCTCCAAGGAACCCGGAAATAATGTCAATCTTTGTCATATTTATCAATCTCCTTTTTTTACGGTTCTTCCCCGTTTCTGTCCATCTAACGAAAGGGTACACTTTCCCCACCCTTTTTATTCATCACATGAAATCATAAGCCCAACTGCCATTTCTGTCAAGTTTCCGAAAAGCAAAAAACTTCTCAACTTCATTAAATTTTTATAAACCGCTTACCGGCTTAAAATCGCCGCGGTCCACGACCAGCTCATACCCGATACTCTCCATGCGGTGGTTTAAGCATCCGCGGCACTCCGCCGCTTCATCACCGGTGCAGATCTTGTTGTCATAAAGCTCATATTTTTTACGCACGCCGACCGGCGAAAGGTTTGGCATCACCACATTCGCCCCGGCAAGGATTCCCTGTTCCCTGCCGGTCGGCGCTATCGTGCCAAGTGCTGTGGTTGCCGGAAGCAGCAGATTTGGGATCAAAAGCCGCAACAGTCCGAGTAAAAAAAGCGTAAGCTCCAGCGTGCCTGCCTTTTCATCCCGAAACGGCGTATCATGATGTGGGATAAACGGACCGATTCCGACCATATGCGGCTGCAAATCCGTAATAAACTGCATGTCCTCCGCAAGTGTTGCATAAGTCTGTCCCGGTGAACCCACCATAAAACCACAGCCAACCTGATACCCAATCTCTTTTAGATCATAAAGACACTGTTTTCTGTGCTTTAGGGAAAGTTCGGCCGGATGCAGCTTTCTGTAATGCGATTCATCCGCAGTCTCATGGCGCAACAGATAGCGGTCTGCGCCGGCATCAAAATATTTCTTATAGCTCTCATAGCTTTTTTCGCCGATGGACAAAGTAACTGCACAGTCCGGATATGTTTCCTTTATGGTACGCACAAGACAGACGATGTCCTCATCTTTATAGGAAAGATCTTCACCGCCCTGCAGCACAAAAGTACGAAATCCCAGCTCATAACCACTCCTTGCGCAGGATAAGATCTGTTCGGTCGTAAGGCGGTAACGCTCCGCATTTGGATTGCTCCTTCGGATTCCGCAGTAATAACAGTCATTGCGGCAGATATTGGTAAACTCGATCAGGCCTCGCGTGTATACACGGTTTCCAAAATATTTTTTCTGCTGTGTTCTTGCGCAGGAAAACAGATATTCTGCGTCCTCCTTCGTCCGGTGCTCCAGCAAAAATATCCATTCTTCCCCTTCAAGTCTGTGCTCCTTATCCAGTTTGTCGATCAATTCATGTACTGTCTGCATCTTTCTTTCCTTTTCCTACTCTGACAACTTTGAATATACTGTCTTTGCGCTGATTCCTTTTAACATGCCGATCTTTCCCGAAAGCGAACTGATTACATCTGCAGGGGCATCGATTGCCACACTGATCAGCGATATCTTCCGCTTCTGATAGGGAATTCCCATTCTTCCGATAATGTATTCACTGTAATTATGTAAAAGCCGGTTCAGCTCTTCTACATGCTCCGCATCTTCCACCACAATGGCTATGATTGCAATCCTTGTATCCATCCTTTATTCCTCCGGTATCGTTATTTTGTCCAGTATGCCGTTCAGATAAGCAATCACGATGCCGTAATTTGACATCGGTACCTGCTGCTCCTTTGCCTGTAATATACGTGACATCACATATTTGCGGTTGAACATACAGGCTCCGCACTGAATGACAAGATCATATGCCGAGAGATCTTCCGGAAAATCCGAACCGCTTACAATGTCAATACCAAGTCCGGCTCCGACTTTTCCCCGCAGAAAACGCGGCAGCTTTTCTCTTCCGATATCCTCTTTTAGCGGTGCATGCGTACAGCATTCTGCGATCAGCACCTTTGAATTTTCGGTCAGCTTCTCAATTGCCCTTGCACTTTCCACATAATAATGAATATCACCTTTATACGCCGCGAAAAGTGTGGAAAAGGACGTAAGACTGCTTTCCGCCGGTTTTTTCTCATAAACAGCCTTATAGACCTGAGAATCCGTAATAATAAGCTTCGGCGGTTCAGCCATTGCGGCAAGTGCCTGCTCCATCTTATCTGTGGTTGCACTCATGACCAGACATTTTTTGTCCAAAAGCTCCCGGATCGTCTGTACCTGCGGTAAGATCAGTCTTCCTTCGGGTGCCTGAATATCCTGTGGCATGATAAGCAGTACCGTATCTCCCTCAGAAACAAGCTTTCCCGTAATGAAACGCTTTTCCGATGCGGACGGTGACACCTCCACCAGCCGGTTTTTTAATTCCTCAATGCCTTCACGTTTTAAGGCACTGGCACAGAGCACAGATGTGTGCAGCCGGTCCTCTACTGCTTTTTTTAGCTGTGGAACATTTTCTAAAATATCCGTTTTGTTAATAACTGCGACAACCGGTGTCTGCAATTTCACAAACAGCTCGTACCAGCCGATCTCTTTTTCCATATCAAGTTCATTAAACAGGATCACCGCAATATCTGTCTTCTCCGCCGCTTTTTTCGTCAGCTCCACACGTTTTGCTCCGAGTTCTCCAATGTCATCAAAGCCCGCAGTATCCACCAGTACGCACGGCCCGATTCCGTGGATTTCCATCGATTTTTTTACCGGATCTGTCGTAGTTCCGCTCACCTCGGATACAATAGATATCTCCTGGTTTGCCAATGCGTTGATGAGCGACGATTTTCCACTGTTCATTTTTCCGAAAAAACCGATGTGTGTCCGGTTTGCCGTCGGTGTCTGATTTAAAGTTGCCTGCATATCTTTTTCCTCCTAAGTCTTCCATCCCACTTAGCATATATAAAAAGATACCTGTGCCTAAAATGGGCACAGGTATCCTGTCTTCTGTATTCACAGCCAGATACCTTTCCCGCAGACGCATCTTAGGGTCAGAATATTGGTTATTTTTATAATGTTTTACATTTTGTCCGGTGCAGAGAAACCAAGCACATCGATACAGGTCTCAAGCACACGCTTTGTCAGTTCCAAAAGTCGGATATAGGATGCCTGAAGCGTCTCATCCTCTTCTGTCATGATCTTTGTGTTATGGTAAAAATGATTGAACGCATTTGCCACATTATAGATATAAGCGCACACCTTATGCGGCGCAGTCTCCTCAAACGCATTCTCCATCATCGCATTGAAACCGCTGATCTCAAGCATCAGCGCCTTCTCATCCTCCGAATGCGGCGGCAGGATCTTTGCTCCAGCTGCACTCTTTCCGGCTTCTTTGTATTTATTTAAAATGGACTTGATACGAACGATCGTATAGAGGATATATGGTCCGGTATTTCCCTCAAAAGAAGTGAAACGCTCAATATCAAAAATATAATCCTTGGATGCCTGATTGGAGAGGTCTCCGTATTTTACCGCCGACAATGCAACGATTTTTGCTGTTTTCTCAGCTTCCTCGTCGGTCATATTCTGGTTATCACGGATCTTACCATACATTTCTTCATTGATCTCAGACAGCAGGTTCTCGAGACGCATCACGCCTCCTTCTCTGGTCTTGAACGGTTTTCCATCCTTTCCGTTCATCGTACCAAAACCAAGGAATTTTAATGTGGTCTCCGGTTTTACCAGTCCGGTCTTTCTTGCACAGCGGAATACCTGTGTAAAATACAGCTCCTGGCGCTTGTCCACCACGTAGATCAGCATGTCTGGATTATAATCCTTCATACGCCATACGATCGTTGCAAGATCGGTCGTGTTATAGAGCGATGCTCCGTCAGATTTTAAGATCATACAAGGCGGTATCTCCTTCGTATCACTGTCCTCTTTGACATCCACGACCAGTGCTCCGTCACTGATATATGCAAAGCCGTCATCCTTCATCTTTTTTACCATATCCGGGATATACGGCTGTGCATCAGACTCGCCCTTCCAGAGTTCAAAGGATACATTTAACTTTTCATAATTGCGCTTTAAGTCCGTGACCGATACATTCAAAATATGGGAAAGCAGTGCCTGATAGCCCTTTCTTCCGTGCTGCAGTTCATAGGTGGCCTGCATTGCCGCTTCTTTGTAGGATGCATCTTCCTTGGACTTTTTGCTTGCCGTCGGATAAATCTCTTCCAGCTCTGAGATCGTAAACGGAGGCTCTGTCGGATATTCTCCACTGTAGTTTTCATCAAAATACACAAGCTCCGGCCTGCGCAGCTTTAACTCTGTGATAATGAGTCCCATCTGCAGTCCCCAGTCGCCGAGATGCACATCACCGATCATATGATGTCCCATAAACTTGCCGATGCGCTTGATACTCTCGCCGATAACTGCTGAGCGCAGATGTCCCACATGGAGCGGCTTTGCCACATTCGGTCCGCCATAATCAATGATGATCGTCTTCGGCTCCTTTGTCTTTTCACAACCGAGACGCCCGTCCGCTTCCATTCCATTCATAAACTCTGCGACAAATGCATCACAGAGTTTTAAATTCAGGAAACCCGGTTTTACTGCTTCCGCCATGGAAAATACTGCGTTTTCCTTTAATTTTGCTGCAATCTCCTCCGCAATGACAAGCGGTGCCTTCTTATATTCCTTCACAGCCGCCATTGCTCCGTTACACTGGTATTCACAGAGATCCGGGCGGTTGGACAACGTGACCTTTGCATATTTTTCATCATATCCACAGGCGGTAA
>OIZA01000501.1_pt1 | contig 19477 bp, 13 predicted proteins | sample 1588381 | NCBI WGS metagenome assembly OIZA01 (sample SAMN03283277) | human gut metagenome | biome: human-associated habitat; material: feces | host: Homo sapiens | place: Peru | collected 2012 | reverse complement strand
CTGTATTGGTTGGCAAACTGCTGGTATTCGCTCTCCATTTCCTTCTTGTCGAGGTCGGCGAGCTCCTGCATAGCCTTGTTTTCCTTCTTCTGGTTGTCGAGATTCACATAGAGATAAGCAATTGTGCCCACGAGGGCGATAGCGATAACACCCGCTACTATCCCAGTAAAGAGTTTCTTCTTTTCCATTGTTTTAATTATTGATATATCAAAAAAAATTAAATAATTATAAATTTAATGATGTTGATGATAAAAAAATATTGAGGATTCAAAACGTTGATCCAAATTATTTTACACAAAAAAAATTATCTTGTCATTATTGTGATCAAAAATGTAGTGACTGTTATGATAATTATATGAAATATATACAAGGAATAACTTCACATATAAAAATTTATTTAAAAAAAAATTTAATACAAAAAAAATTATTTGAATATTACAATCATGAAATAAGTTTATTGAAATATTATAATTTCTCTAAACAATTATATAATAAAATTAAAAAAAATGAAAATAAACAAACTTGTTTAACTGAAATATTTTATAAATTAGAAGAAAAATTCAATAGTATGAGATATAATTCTAATTTAATAATAGATCAAAAATTTTTATCGCTGAATTATGTATATTTTTTTTGTATATGCAAATACATACACATATATTCTATCGTTAATTATTTAAATTATGAAATAGATTATGAAGAAATTAATTGGACAACATTTAAAGATAAAAAAGAACATAAACTTTCAACTATCATTGATTATATTTTAATACGCGTAATATATATATTGAAAGTTCCAATCATAAATAATTTAATTTTAGAAACACCTGAATCTAAAACAAAATATTATAAAATGTATTTTAATATAAACAAAGTGATAGTAAATATAAAAAATTTGATAGAAAATTTAATAAAAAATTATACCGATAAAAATCAAATTCAAGAAAAAAATATAAATCAAATTAAAGAACAAATACAAAAGATTGTATGTTTTTTTAATTTTGAATCTAGAGAAAAAGATTATATATGTTATACAGAAGTTGACGATGTAAATAAACGTAAATATAATATAACAGTAATAGATTGTATAAATAAAATAAAATCGGCAAATAGTTTTAATATCGGAACATTCAATCCTAATATTAAGTTTATAAATATTGAAGTTGAAAGTAAAGTTAGAAGTAAAGTTAAAAGTATAGGCGGGAGTAGAGAATGTTTTGATTATAAAAATTTTGATATCTATATGATATATGATATAATTTACGAATTTTATAATAATATTATTTTTATTAAAGATGAAAATTATTATTATAATGATGGAGAAGAAATAAAAAAAATATCATTTGAACAAAAAAAATACTATGTAAACAATAATTTAATAAATATGAATAAAAAAGATTATCAAGATATAAAAGAATATGATGATATTAATCTTATAAAATCAGATTATAATTTTATGAGTAGAAAAAAATTTGAAGAAGATAAAAGATATTTAAAAATCATAAAAGATTTTGAAGATTTGTATTTTAATTTTATAGAAATTATAAAATCAAAAATAGAAACAGAAGAATCAAAACAAAAAAATATATATGAAATATTAAAAGAATTATTTATGAAAAACATGTTTTTAAATTATCAATTTTATAAAGATTATCTGCCTAATGATATGGATATTATAAATCAAATATATTTCTCGTATATTAAATCTTTGCATTATATATATTATATATGCTGTATAAATAACATTAAACAAGAATATGAAAATTTTATTGAAAAAATAGATATAAATAATAATGAAGAATTAATAAGATCAATGGAAATAAAATATAGAAACACAGAACAAAATATTCTTTCAATATTAAATTTTATAATGACATATAATGATAATTTTAAAACCTTTAATGAAACAATAAAAGAAGAATTAATAAATCGAATGAAAATCATATATATTCCATCACAATATAAAACATGGATATATTTGCAAAACGAATACTCAAATAATATTTTTAATGTGTCTGAAATTTCACACGAAAATATAAAATATATTAAATTATTAAATTCTATTTTAGAAGAAATAAATAAAAAAAAGGTTGAAATACAAGCTTCAAAAAGAAAATCAGATAATGAAAATGAAGATATATATATGGAAAATAAATTTGAAAAAAAAGAAATAAATTCTATTGGTTCAAAACAACCAAAATATATAAATAATGATGTTGATGAAGTTATGGGTCAAGAATATTAATAAAATAATAAATAATAAATTTATTTAATAAATAAATTTATTTCATATTTTTCTTTTTGTTTAAATTCAATGTCATCAACCAATATTATTTTTTTTATGTAGTCTAAATATTTATTATATATTTCTGTTTCATTTGAATAAACAATAATTTTTATATCATTATAAACATTTATATTATTTTGTTTTCTTTTATCTTGAATATCATTAATTAGCATCTGAACACAATTATATTCTTTAACTTTTTCAGTTATAGAATAATTAAATTCAAATCCATATTTTCCAATTTGGCAAATTGTTTTATCATAAACCGGTTTTATATTGTTTATAAATTCTTTGTTTAATTTAATATCTTCAAACATCAAATAATCAATTTCATTATTATAAAACTTTTTAAGATTCTTAAAATTGTAATTTTTAATTTTTTTTGCTATTTCTTTATGTTTCTCACCGATTAAAGGATAATTAAATTCGATTTTGAAATTATTACAATCTATATGCTCATAAATAATATCAATTGTTTTTAGCTCATATTTTAAAACTTCATCAAATTGTTTTAAGAATTCCAAATTATCATAAGACATAATTTTTATAGAATTGATAAATTGATTATTGAATTTTTTATTTTTTTGTCTTAAATATCTTAAATTCTGTAAAATAAAAATAAACTCATCAAATTCTTTATTTAATTTTTGATTATAAAAATTATTTGATTTTGGATAATTTAAAAATTTGATAGATTTAAATTTATCAACATTCAGATTATATAAATATTCAGATAAGAAAGGGATGAAAGGTGAAGATAAAATAATAAATTGTTGAAAAACATATTTTAAAACATTAAATGATTCTTTATCATTTTGTTTTATATCATTTCTTTTAATTTTGATATAAATATTTGTTAGATTTTCAATAAATTCCAAAATATTTTTAACACTGTTTTTAATTTCTAAATTTTTAAAATTGTTGTTGACATTAATAATCATTTCGTCTAATTTTGATAATATCCAATTATTAAAATTGTTTTTAATGTCTGTTGGTTTATCAAATAATACATCAAATTTTAAATCTTTTCCATAATATTTAAGGTTATAATCATTTAAGAATCTAATTCCATTTATTAACTGAATTATTTTTTGTTTAATTGGTTTTATATCATCTTCTGAAAATCTTAAATTTTCACCATTTGAAGCAACAGATCCAATTAAATATAATCTGAAACTATCAGAACCAAAAAGATTAATATATTCTTCAGGAGGTTTATAATTACCCGATGATTTGGATAATTTTTTATTGTTTTGATCCATAATTAAACCGGTGCAAATACAATTTTTAAATGGAATATCATTATTTATATAAGTTGATAAAATTAAAGATGTGTAAAAATAACCTCTGCATTGATCGACGCCTTCAATGCATAAATCATAAGGTTTATTATAATTATATAAGCATGAGCATCCACTTTCAAACCAACAATCAAAAGTTAAACCGACATTTTTATATATTTCATTGTTTTTTTTTATCTCTAAATCAAATATAAATTCAGGATGAATATTATTAAATTTTTGATTTGTTAAATTTTCTAATTCTTCAATATCTTTAATAACTAAAATATTATTATTTGAACTTATCCATATATTAATTGGAGTTCCAAAATATCGATTTCTTGATACGCACCAATCATCGGCATTTTCTAACCATTTTCCAAATCTTCCATTTTTAATATGTTGGGGTTTCCAATTAATTTTATTATTTTGTTCAATTAATTTATCTTTATCGATTTTAATAAAATAAGATTCACAAGCTTTATAAATTAATGGCTCTTGAGATCTTGGAGAATGAGGATAAGAATGATTAATGATTTCAGATTTTATTATTTTATCTTTTATTAAATCAATAATTATTTTTTCACTTTCTTCATCAAAAATATTTTTATTATTTAAATTCATTGTTTTATTATCAAAATTAAAGTCATCACCAATAATATTAAAATTTCCTTTTTTATCTATCAGACAATAATCAAAAATTTTATTTTTTTCTATTATTTTATTTTTAATGCAAACTCTATAATCATCAACTCCAAAAGCTGGGGATAAATGAACAATTCCACATCCATTTTTATTTTTAATATCTACATAATCATCAATAATTATTTTATAATCATGATTTTTAAATAATCTAATTGGAGGTTCATATTTAATATCTGCTAATTGTTTTCCGTTATTATAAAATTTAATATCTTGATCTGATACATCAAACCACTTTTTAAATTTATTTATATAATTTTTTTCAATTATATAAAATTCATCATCTCCATTATTATTTATTTTAATTTCATAATATTCACCTTCAGGATTTAGACATAAACAACAATTAAATATCACTGTCCAAATTGTAGTTGTCCAAAAAATAAAATAATGATTTGGATTATTGATAATTTGGCATTTAATATATAATGTTTTAGTTTTCACATCTTTATAATTTTCATTAGCTTCAAAATTAGATAATGGAGTTTCAAGTTTATAAGAATAAGGGAGTATTTTAACACCTTTATAAACTAAATTTTTATTATAAAGCCGATAAAACATATTCCAAACATGATTCATATAATTTAAATCTGATGTTTTATAATGATTTTGACTGTAATCTCTACCGAGTTTTTTATAAATTTCATACCATGATTTTTCAAATTGATCAATGAGATATAAACCAGTTGAATTAAATTTGTTTAATCCTATATCTTTTTTAATGTCAATATCTAAACCTTTATTTAGATATTTAAGAATTAATAATTCGGTTGGAAGTCCGTGATTATCTGATGAAGTTGTGAAATCAACATTTTTTTTATTCATTAAATTATAAATATCAAAAGTTGATTTAAGATAAGAAATTAAACAGTGTCCGGTATGTAAATTTGAAGATTTAATATTTGAGCCGCTGATGAAAGGAGGACCATCTAAAAGTTTAAAATTATCTTGTTTTTCATTATTTAAAGATGTAAAATTATTGGTTGAATAATAATTATTGTTTTCATATTGATTAATAATTTGATTGTCATAATCATATTTATTATCAATCAGATTTTTAAGTGTAAAACTCATAAAAAATATAAAGATTTAGAAATAAAATAAAACATTAAATTATAATGTTTTATTTAATTAATCTTAAAATTTTCTAAAAGAAAATAAAATTTTTATTTTATTATAAATGAGCAATTCACAAGATCCAATAATAGTATTAACAGCCGAAGAATTAAAAATACACAAAATAATGAGAAAGAAAATAGTTTTTGGAACTGATATTTTAGGCATTCTTTTAAACAAAAAATTAATAAAATCAGATAATATTTTTGTAAACAAAGAAATATTAAATTATAGAATATTTCAAACATGGAGAGAATTGGCATATTTTATAGGTTATACGAGAGTTGATGATAGATTAAAAGATGATGAAGTAAAATCAATGCTTCAAAGACAAATAAAAATTTGGGTATCTCAAGATGAAACAAGAAATACATCAGAAGACCAAATATTATTTGGAATATCTCAAAAATTTGATGATTCAATTTGTTCATTTTTATGTAATTATGACGATGTTTCATGTTTAACAACTGATTTTATGGAAGATTATATAATGTTTTATAATATTGATAAAACACAATATGAAAGTAGAGAAGATTTCCAAAATAAAAATGGAAAAAATAGAATGACAGAACGAAATTATCGGAAAAATTTAATTGATAGAATATATAAAAGTATTTCATTAAATGATAATGAAAAACAAGATAATAATTTTTATACAAGAGCCCATTCTTTAATCAAACAAGAAGATGATTTAAGTTCAGAAATAACAAATATAAAAGATGAAGATATGAAATTTAAAAGATTAGAATTTGAAGAAATATTTAAATATTATAAACCATTTGGACCTAAAAAAACAAGTGAAGATGGAGGAATACAAAAGTCTTATACAATTATATGGCCTTCTGAAATTCATCGTATGATGAAACAATTTCAAGAGCTGATTAATAGATGTAAAAAAGAGATATTTAAAGAAAATGTGATACCAATAATAACAGAAACAATAAAAACAGAAATATTAAATTTGGGGTTTGAAATAGACAAAGCAAATAAAGTGGCAGAAATTATAAAAGAAACAATAAATGTAGATAAAAAAGAAATGTCAAAAGAAAAAATAATATCAGATGTAAAATTAAAATTAGCAGAAATATTAATAAAAAGTCTTGATAAATCAATAGTTATAAATATATTAAAAAATGTAGAAACAAAAATAAAAGAAGTTTCAGAAGATAAATTTTTTTTCTATGGAGCGTTTGGAATTGTAAAAAGAAAAAATAATTATAAAGATCCATCATATTTAATTAATTTTGAAAAAATGAAAAAATTGGGTTATAGATATATTGGATATATATTTATTCACGGAACAGATAAAGATTTTAAATTTTCACATTATATAGCCATTTATATCGATATTAAAGAAAATAATGTTTATTATTATGATCCACATAATGATCCAATGCTTGAATTTTATAAAAGATTTATAATTTATTTATTTTTACATAATGGAATAGCTTATGGAAATGTAAATTTAAAAAGTGAAACAAATAAAAATATTGCACATCAAAAAATAGAGGGAAATTGTGGAACTTTTGCATCAATGGGATTATTTGCTTTAGCGTCTGGTATTAAATTTGAAAATTATGTTAAACTTCCGATAAATGCGAAATTTATAGCTCAATTAAATAATGTATTATTTAATGACAGATTAAAATATGTAGAATAATAAATTATATTTCTCATAAAAAATAATAAAAATATTTTATTTAAAATAAAGTATATTATTTTGTGGAAATAATGTCTAAACCACCGAAAACACCACCGAGATATATTCATGATCCTAATATATTTCCACCACCACAACCTCAGCCACCACCAAAATCACAAGAACAAATATTTGAAGAAAGTCAAAGATTTGTTGACTCTTCAATTAATAAAAAATTTTTATCTTTTTATACATATCCTGATTTACCAGAATCTCAATATCCACCATATCAAAATATTCCTGAGAATGTTAGAAATAATAAAAGTCGTGGTGATTATGAAAGTATAAAAAAATATATTAGTTTTGGAACTGATATCATTGGTATAATCTTAAATCCCAAATTACTTAAAAGTGATAATATTTTTGAAGATCCAGAAATATTAAAATATAGAATGTTTTCATCATATAAAAATATGTATAATTATATAACAAAAAATACGGAAAATATTGAAGATATATATAATGAATGGCAAGAAGAGGAATATTATAAAAATAAAATATTAAATTTATATAAAAAAGATGATGATGCAACAAAAATAAAAAAATTAATGGAAATATCAAAATCTTACGACGATAGTTATTGTTCTATATTATCTTGTGGTGATGGTATAAGTTGTCCTTATGTATATCCAATAAATAATTTATTGGATTATTATGGTAAAAATTTCAATGTTCAGAGACAAGAAACTGAAATAAATTTAAAAAGACAAAAATCACATGTTTTATTCAATAGTTTTCGCGATGGGAATGGAAATGAATTTGGGGATGAAATTCTTTTTTATAAATATTTGTATGATGTATTAAAAAATAATGTTGAACGGAAATTTGATTCCAAAAAAATTTCAAAAACTATACAAGATAATAAAACAAAAATAAATTCTTTATTTTTATATTACAAACCTATATGTTCATATGATAAATTTGATAATCCAACGATTATTGAAATTAATCATTGTATGAAACAATATGAAAATTTAATATCTGATTATAAAGATTCCGAGAATGGTCAAGAAGATCATTTTTATTTTCATGGATGTTATGAATTAAAAGACGATGATTATGGAAAACCAGAATTTATGGCTGATTTTGAAGATTTAAAATCGATTGGTCAACGATATATTGGTTATATTTTTGTTTGTCCTTTTGCTTATAGTAATGTTCCTTCTGATCTTTATTACCAATATATAACTTTATATATTGATATTGAACCTGATAAAAATCCAAATCATAAATATAATATTTATTATTTTGAACCTTCTAAATTTCCCATTCGAAATTCAATATTAAAATTTGTAAATTATTTATGTACGTATAATAAAATACAACCTAAAGAAATAAATTTAATATTCAACAAAAAACCAATAAGTAATAAATTTATATATTTAAACAATGCAATATACGCAATTATTGCTTTGATAGCTTTGGCATATGGTATAAATTTTCAGCAATTTTGTAATTTACCGATATACAATAAATTTCTCAATCAAATAAAACAAATAATGTTTATAGATAAATCAAAATTAGGTTTATAAATAAACGAAAAAATAAAAATTGAACTTTAATTTTTTAATTCATTTATTAATTCATTTAAATTTACAAATTTAATTAAATTATTAATTTAATTAATCAAATATTAATTTTTATTATTCTTAAAAATGTCTAGCTCTTGGATTGAAAAATATAGACCAAAACATTTAAAAAATATAATTGGTCAAAATAATATTATTTCAACGATTAAAAATATGATAAAAAATAATTATTCGATAACCAATTTATTATTTTACGGAATGCCTGGAACTGGTAAAACAACAACAATTTTATCCTTATGTTATGAATTATTTGGTCCAAATAATTTTAAAAATAGAGTTTTAGAATTAAATGCCAGTGATGAACGAGGAATTGGAGTCGTTCGAGATTCTATTTTAAGATTTGCTAAAACTTCATTAAGTTCTCCAGATCCTAATTATCCATCACCTCCTATAAAGTTAATTATATTAGATGAAGCGGATGCTATGACTTATGACGCGCAATCGGCATTAAGAAAAATAATGGAGGATTATTTAGAAACAACGAGATTTTGCATTATTTGCAATTATATAGAAAAAATAATAAAGCCTATAGTTTCCCGTTGTATGTTCTTTAATTTTGTTCCATTGGACAATAAATTAATTATCAGACATTTAAAAAAAATAGCTGAAAAAGAGAAATTAAAATTAAATGATGAAGATATTGAAAACATTTATAAATCTTATAATGGTGATTTAAGACAAGCCATTAGTTCATTACAACAACTTAAATATATAGATGATGAAGATTTAGAAGATGAAATAATGGAGAAATTTAATATTGAGTTTTATGATAATATTTATAAAAAAATGCAAAATATGGATATGGAAAATAAGATTAAATATTTTGAAAATAATGCATTTGATAAAAATAAATATAGAGATTATTTAATTATGAAATTTTCAGATAATCAAAAAATAGTTAAACATCTAATAAAATATAATAATGTTTTTGATTATTAATTTTTAAGTCTTATTAAAGTTTTATTTTTTACTAAAAAATAAAAATTGAATCTTTTTTCTTTAATTATCATTATTCAATAAATCAAAAAATTAATATTTAAATTTTAAATCTCTTAATATTAAATTATCAATAATTTATTAAATGTCAGAAATCAACATTTTAAAACTTAAAGCTGTTGCTAATAAATTATTATCTTATTTTTCAATGTTTGAATTAAACGATGAATACACATATAAAGCTTATTTAATTCAACTTGAAGATATATATAAAATTAGTTATTTTAAAGATTATGATAAACTTAAAGCTTATTTAATAAAAAAAATAATAGATTTTGATAATGAAGAATTTTATAATAATCTCTCTAATTATTCAGATGACACGCAAGAATTTATTAAACGTATGATTAACAATTTTAAAGAGCAACAAGAAATAATAAATATTAAACATTATAATAATTTTAATTCTTTACCAATCAAAAAACAAGCTATTGTCTCCTTTGATACTTTAATTAATTCATTGTATGATATATCATTTATTTAATTTCTTTATTTATTGATTAAAGATATTATTAATGTCTTTAATAATTTAAAATCGATATTTTAAGGCTTTAATTGATCTTTTAAAATTAAATCAATTGATTAATAGATTTTAGAATTTTATAAAAGCCTTAAAAAAATTGATTGGATAATAAAATATTATTTTATTATCCAATTAATTTTTTTTAGAGCTTTACAGCTCTAAAAAAAATTGAATAAAAAACTTTAAGGAATATTAAAACTCATTATATCAATTAACATTTAAAACTTATTATTTTTTTTCAATTAGAGACTTAAAGCAATCAATAAGAAATCAGCAAATAATAAATAAAATGTCTACAGCTCCCGCATATACTTCTATTTACGGAAAGGTATACAGATATAAAGTCATCGATAATTATTATTCTAAATCTGAAATCTATAAAGCCAATCTTTGGGATTTTGTTGATGTGATTGAAAAATATTATAATCATAAAGATCTTTCGGTTCTCGAAGTTTTATTAAACTTCGGATACCAAAAAGCATATTTTGATATCGATGGTATAGATGATAAAAAATATAAATTTACTGATATTTATGATCAAGTCAAAAAAATCAATAAATTATTTATTGATTATTCATGTGATAAGTTCAACCTTAAAATTGATAGAAATTTATTATATTATCGTGTTGTTATGACCACAAATGATAAATCAAACACCCATCCAGGCGTTGGTTTTCATGTCATATTCCCAATTATCACATTTTCAACTAAACCGAAATGTATTGAATCGTATATTAAGGAATTCGTTTTATATCTGAAATTAGAAAATGATAAAATAACAGATCAAAAAGAGAAAGAAATAAATTTTGAAGTTCTTAAACATATTGACACTTCAATTTATACATTAAATAGATTATTCAGAGTTATTGGAGCAAATGCCCCAGGTGCTATTAGAAAAGGCGAAAAAATTCCAAGAAACAATGAAAGTCGACACATTCCTTTCGGTCTGTATGATAAAATAGATTTTGATATGTACAGTTCATATATAATTCAAAACACAGATATAAAAGGTCTAGATTCAAAAGATATAACGATTAGATTATTAGATTATTATAATCCGATCATCAGAAAGTATAAAGAAGTATTTAAACCTTTTAATTTCTCACAAGGTGGAAAGGTTGAAGATCAGAAAATAAATATTGAGCCTCCAAAGCCTGAACCTAAATCAGAACCAGAGCCTCAAGTTAAAAAATCACTTTCAGATTCTGAAGATGATGATGACGATGATATAGATATTGACACAGATTCAGAAACAGATTCAGATTCAGATCTTAAACTTTCTGATATTTCAGATGATTCAGATGATGAAAGCGAAGAAGAAAAGAAACCAATAAATGAGAAATCAAAATTATTATCTGATTTCAAATGTATAATTACAACATTAAATAAGGCTTGTTTAGATTTTGAAATAAAATATTTAAATCTTAATTTTGTTCCAAAATGGATCGATGAGCATATTTTACCGTCTGATAAACATAATAAATTCCTTCTGGTTAATTTATTAAAGTCGGTTATTTCAAATGATGATTTCAAATATTTTGATTTTCTTAATTTCATAGAATATAATATTGATAAAATCGAACTTGTTAATCCGAAAATATTATTTGAAAACTTCGGAATTCCATTAATTAAAAAGTTCAAACAACTTATTAAAAATAATCTTATTGATCTCGAAGATATAGGTTTTGAAGATTTAGCACATTTATATAAAATCATTGTTAAATCCGATGATGATATGGATAACCTAAAAAAAGATGAGATAATAAAAGTTATTAGAATTATTTACAAATATAAAGAATTCCCCAATTTCATAAATAATTAAATTTAATTATTTAGTATTCAATCGTATTTACTTACTTATTTAATTTTTTATTTATTTAACAAAAAAAATATAAAAATAAAAAAATAATAAATCTCAATTTCTTTTTTTATTTATAAATGCTCGGTTATAATATTAATTTTGATGATTTGGATAAATATATAAATCAAGATCAATTAAATTTATTGTATAAAGAGGTTTATTATATATTTAATAAATTTTATGCCAATATTCCAATTAAACCAAAAATAAACAAATATATATTTGACGATTTTATAAGCATTCGATATATATTTAATGTTGATGATTTTGGACGTTTAATATTTTATGATTTAAAAGACAGTAAAACAGATGATCAAATAATTAAAAATCTAATTTCAAATTTATAAAATTATTATTTTATTTCTTAAATTCTCCTAAGTTTGATTTATCAAACTTAGGGCTGGATTTATATTATATGTGAGTGAAAACGAGCATATAATATAAATTCTCCTTAAATTCGATTTATTGAAATTTTAAAGATTTGATAAATTATTTATTAATTTAATAAATTAATAAACCAAAAACAAAATAAAAAATTATATTATCTTTTATTTAAATGAACAAAAAAATAATTGATGAATTTGAGAAATTATTATTTCAAATTAATTATGAAATTAAATATTTGAATAATGATCAAAATCAATATAGATTAAAAAGCATTTCAACCTCTTTAAATATCATTAAAAAGTTTAATAAACCTTTGAATAATAAAGAAAATATAAATGAATTATCAAAGATCAGAGGAGTTGGTCAAGGAACAATTAGGAGAATAAAAGAGATTAATAAAAATGGATATTTAAAAGAAATAAAAATAAATAAAGATAACATTAAATATTTTAAAGATTTATTAAAAATTTATGGAATTGGTCCAGCATATGCTTTTAAATTATTTGAAAATAATATTTATTCTTATAAAGATTTAATAAAAGCCGTTAAAGAACACAAATTTAAAATCAATAGAAATATTAAATTAGGTTTAAAATATTATAATAAATATTTTGAACATATTCCAAGATCAATTATTAAAAAACATAAAAAAGTTTTAAAATTGGTAGCTCATAAATTAAACAAAGATTTAATAATTAAAGTTTGTGGATCTTATAGAAGAAAAGAAAAATTTAGCAATGATATAGATTGTATATTAACGATTAAAAACAATAAAGAAAATAAAAATTGGTTGAAATTATTTATTGATGAATTAAAGAAATTAAATTATATATCTGATGAAATAACAACATCGTATAATAAAAAATTTATGGGATTTGTTAGAGAAAATAAAATATTTAGACGTTTAGATATTCAATATATAAATTATCAATCTTATCCATCTGCTTTATTATATTTCACAGGAAATAAATATTTTAATCTATTTATAAGACAAAAAGCAAAAAGTCAAGGCTTTAAATTAAATGAATATGGATTATTTAAAAACAATAAAAAATTAAATATTAAAACTGAAAGAGATATATTTAAATATTTAAATTTAGAATATATAAAACCAGAAAATAGAAATTATTAAATCTTCAAATGTTAAATTTCATTATTTCATTATTTTTTTTTATTTTATTTCTTTTTAAATTTAATAAATTTAAAAATTGATTCAATCTAAAAATTGAATTTATCATTAAATTAAAATTACTAAGCTTTTAATTGAATTAATTTTACTTTCTATTGTTATTTTTTAAATCATTGACTACAAAATGAAGAATTACTTCGCTTTTATTCCTTTTCTTTTCAACTACTCAAACGCTATATTTGAAGAACTTAAAAAAGTCGTTGCTGAACGTTGCGATTTTATTGCTTATCATCTTGATTACTCTCTTTCTTATGATGATGCGGTAAAAGAAATTCAAAAAATTAAAGAATGCGATGACAAACAAAAGATATTTAATATGGTTGGAAAGCTTATGAAAAATTATATGTTTGAGTCTGAAGTATATAAAAAAATAATGGACCTTAAAAAATATGATAATGAATTGATAGAGTGCCTTATAAATGCTGTTTTTGTTATGCCTCAAATTATGGTTAAAATTGTTCACTCTTTCGATTATTCAGTATATGAATCGTATAATAAAAATTTTAAAGTTATGGTTAATCAAGATGGATTTAAAGTTGATGTTAATGTATTTTATATGATTGAGTATATGAGGGAAAGTGTTGAAACTACGGGAGAAACAGAAGAACAAGAGGAATATAATTCCATGGAGCGAAAATATGTTTATTCTTTAGATTCAACATTTAGACAGACCCGGGCCCTTTAATTTTCTTTCTTTTTATTTTCTTATTTTCTAACGATAAAAATAAGTTGTTTTTGACATATCAAATAGAAAAACGTAAAACTCGAAATTAAAATAAAAATATTATAGGGGTTTTATTTGATTTTCAAATTAAATTTTTATTATATCGAAATTTAAAATTATAGAAAAATTTTATTTATTTTATTAAAATAAATAAATTATTTAATATATTTTTCATCTTCGATTAATCCTCTTAAATCTTCTTCGATATAACATAATAAAGATAAAAAATTATCATATGTATATTTTTCTTCATAACTTATATTTTTATTTCTTAAATATGCAACATCAGGATCAAATATTTCATCTTCATCTTTTGGTTTTATGAAATCATTGATTAATTTATGTAAATAATTCTTTTCTTTATCTAAATTATCAATTCCATATTTTTTTATATCAATCGAATTTAAATTTAATGGATCATTTAAATAATAAAAATTATTTAACATATCATAATAAATTTCCGTGTTTGTGATTATATAGATTTTTTTAAATTCTGAAATATAATAATCTATGATGTCATGAAATAAAACCCAAGATTTTAAATAAGAAATTATTATTATATCTTGAGATATGACAATATATTTGAATATTTTTTTATAATTTAATTTTTCATATAAAAAATAAATACATAAAGATAAAAAACACGGATTTATATATTTATCTTCATTTTTATATTTCTTATCATATTTTATTATATTTTTATTTATTTTTTCATCTGTTAAATTTTCAATGGATAATAAATATTGATTATAAAAATAATAATCGTTTGTTTTATCACAAACATTAAAAATATGATGTGATAAAAATAAAAATTCGTCATATGGAAATTTTTGGTTCATTATATAATTTATTAAATTGTATTAACGATTAAAATTTATAACTTTTAAAATTATATTTTCATTTTTTTTGATTTGTATTGAAAATAAAAATTGATTAAAAAATGCTTTCGAAATATATAAATATAATTTGTTTTATATACTATATAAAACAATAATATATACTTATGGAATCTTATTCTGATTTAATTTATTCATTTATTGAAAAATCAATAAAATCAACTCAAAATTTAGAGATTGAATTTGATTTAAATAAATCTAAAAATCCTCTTTATATAGATTTCAATGTTTATTCAAAGTTGATCAAATATTTAAATCAATTATCAAAAACTCAAAAATTAAAGATTGGAATTTTTAATATTTTAGATATAGCATATCACCAAAAAATAAATAATAATATAAATAATTATCGTTTATCTTTACAATCTGAAGGTAATCATCCAATTCCTTTTATATCAAAATTTAAAAATGTTAAAAATTCAGTTGTTTTTAAATCCTTATCTTCTCAATATCTGAAAAATAAATATTCTAATATGTCATTTATTTCTAAACCAATGAATGACACAAATAATACTTTAGATATTGAAGATTATAATATTAGATTAAGAATAAAAGAAGAAAAGCCAATAAAAAATAATATTGAAATCTTATCAGAATCTGATATTTCAATTAGATATAAAAAAAGAATTTCATTATTTTTATCCGATAATATCAGAATTGATATAACAGACGTCAGATTATTAAATAATATTCAAGATGTTAAAAAAGATGAATATATAAAACAAAGTTATGAAATCGAAATTGAATATTTTATTAATGATGGAAAAACAGATAAATCAAAAATTAAATCAAATATTGATTTAATGCTTAAAAAAATAAATACAATGTTAAAAATTATTAATTTAACAAATAATTTAATACCTCAAACAGAAAAAAATAAAGTTATTGAAAACTTCTGCAGATTATTTAATAATCCAATTGATTATAAAAATTTTAATCTTCCTTATGTCAATGTTGTAACTATGGAACGCAAACATTTATATTCAGTTCCTAATAAATATGTTGTTTCTGATAAAATAGATGGAGAACGTGGATTATTATATATCACAAATTCAAAAGTTTATATTATTTTGATGGATAAGAAAATTATTTATTCTGGTATTAAAACAGATCAAAAATATAATGATAGTGTTTTAGATGGTGAATATGTATTTAGTCAAAAATATAATAAATTTATGTTTATTGTTTTTGATTGCTTATTTTATTGTCATCAAAATATAAGAAATGATAAATTATTAATTAATCGAGTTTTAAAAGGAAATCAGTTAATTGATGAATGTTTTATTGATACAAAATTTAAATCTTATAAATATGATCATAAGGCAGATAATCAAAAAGAATTATATGATTTTTATAAATCTTATATTTTAGAATATCAAAAAATGTTAAATGATGATTTAAAAGCTATTGAAAACTCTAAAGTTTTAATTAGACATGCATTATTTTTAGATATTCGAGGGTTTTCAAATAATGAAATATTTAAATATGCTGATTTATTATGGTCAACATATAATCAAAATTTAACTTCTTATGCTTATAAAACTGATGGAATCGTTTTCCATCCTAAAACAGCAAATTATAGAAATATTAATTTTCAAGAAACAAGCGAATTATTATTAAAATGGAAACCAACAAATAGGAATACGATAGATTTTTATATTGAATTTGAAAGGAATCCAATGACTAAACAAATCGATATTGTTTATGATAATACAAATTCAAAATCTAATAATAAATCAAATGTCAAATCAAATATTAAAGATGATGAAAAAACGGCAGGATTAGATAACGATTTAAATGACACAGAATTAAATGGCAAATATAAAATTTGTAAATTATATGTATCTAAAAAAATAGGAAATAAACAGGAGCCTGTTTTATTTGATCCAAAAATTAATAATAAAAATGGAGATATTCATATTGTTTATCTTCCTATTGTTAATGGAGCAGTTAGAGATCAAAGCGGAAATATTATTATGGATAAAACAATTATTGAATTCTATTATAATATTGATGGAAATGAACAAAATTATCATTTTAATTGGATACCAATTAAAACAAGATATGACAAAACAATAATTATGAGATTGAATCATATTAAATTTGGAAATTCTGATATGGTTGCATATAATAATTGGAATAGTATTAATTATCCTGTTAGAGATGCACATTTAAAAACTTTAGCAAATGATAAATTATATAATAATGAAATTGAACGTTTATCTCAATCTGTTATAAACATAGATATTAAGGATATAAAAGAAGATCAAGAAGAATCAACACAAGATTTAAAATTAATCAAAGACATTAATTTTTATAGACTTCAATATTACAATATGATTAAAACAATGCTTATAAACACTTATTGCTCGAATAAATTCGATGATACAAAAAAATCAATTTTAGATTTAGGAATTGGTTATGGTTTCGATATTTATAAATATTATGATGCTGAAGTTAAAAATATGGTGTGTGTTGATTCTGATTATTCAAAATTCACAAATCCGATTAATGGAGCTATTAACCGTTTAAATGGAGCTAAGAAAACACTTCCAAATTTCCCATATACCGAATTAATAAATGCTAATATTATAAAACCTTTTACTGTTGAAGAACAGGAAGAAGTTATACAAAATAATTCGACAGAAAATAAACAATTGATTTCTAAATATTTAAATGAAAAATATGATTGTATAAATTTATTGAATGTTCTTCAATATATTATGAAAGATGAAGAATCATTTAATATTTTATGCGAGAATTTAAATAAAGTAATGAAAGAAAACACAATTATAATTTTAATTTGTCCAGATTCTGAATTGATAAATAAAGAATTAAAAGATAAAGAAAGTTATAAGCAATCAGTATTTAAAAATAATTCTGATGTTCTTATTCACGATATAGTAAAAAAATATGATGATAAACAGAAATTATTTAAAACTGGAAATATGATTGAAGTTTTTGATGCTGTTGAAAATAATAATTATATTCCTGAATATTTAGTTGATAAAGATTATATTATTCCAGAATTTGAAAAAAGATGTAATTTAAAATTAGTTGAATCTGATGTTTTTGAGAATATTTATAATAATATGAAAGATTATTTAATGACAAGCTCAGAAATTGATAGTGAAATTAAAACAAGAACATATTTTAATCAAAAAATTATTAAATTCTATATTGATACTCCTGATAATGTAGAATGCAGAAAAATATTATTTTTATATCGCTATTATGTTTTTATTAAAGTAAAATAAAATGAATCAAATTTATTTAAATGATAATATTTTTATTTTTTAATGTTTTTAAAATAACTTAATAAGTTATTTTAAAATCTAATAAAAATTGAATCCATAATTTATTTAATTTTTAATAAATTTAATAATTAAATCAATTTACTACTTTTAACAACTTTCAACTTTAAACTAATTTTTAAAATGTCTAAGTCTATTTTTGCAGATCTTGAAGAGTTCCGCGACCATTTTTTTGCGGATTACAATGCATTTTTCGAGGATAAATTTCTTGATGTTCGTGAAAACGCTCACAGTGGCGACAACTATATTAGAGAATTCATCGAGTATATGGACGACTGTATCAAACATGCCGACAGAGTGGAAGAGAGCAAGAGAAAGGAATTTATAGGCCTGTGTAAAGATTTCCAAGAAAGAGAGGGCACGATGCGCGTTGGGTGCTTTGATGATGAGTGCGATCAGGCCGAAGAGTATGACAGAGAGATAAAGTCGATTGGGAACAAAGTATACGACACTATTTTCGACATCATCGCCCATCAAGATGAAGCCAGAGCTAAAAAAGAGTTCCCGAATCTGATCGCCCTTAACACCAGGTGCCACGAACTTTATGAACTGTATCAGCCTGTATATGATCACTTGGACAACTGTGGAGATGAAATGTGTGATCACTATATAGAAGTTGAAGAGGAGTTCTTTAAGTATGTCAAAGAAAAGTATGGCTTCACAACCGAGGGGATCTACATGATGGACACAACGGGCAAAGATGACGACTCTGGCGATGAGTGGTATGATGCGTCGGCTAAAGGTTGGCATTATTAAATTAAATTAAAATTACACCATAATAAATATCTCGGTCTATTAAAAGTCAGTATTAAATTCCCCCGAGATCGTATTTTTAAGTATCAAATGTATCAGTTGTATTAAATTTATAACCTTATAAAAATTATAAATCTTTAAAAAAATAAAAAAAAAAAAAA
>OIZA01000500.1_pt1 | contig 19528 bp, 17 predicted proteins | sample 1588381 | NCBI WGS metagenome assembly OIZA01 (sample SAMN03283277) | human gut metagenome | biome: human-associated habitat; material: feces | host: Homo sapiens | place: Peru | collected 2012 | reverse complement strand
TCTTCCCTACTGTCAATATAATACTGCATTATATTGAAAAATACAATTACTTTTTACTGCAAAGCTAAGATAATTTTCAAAATTCGTTCTTTCATATCATCGCTACATTTTTGAAGTTCAATTAGTATTGATTCTTCTAAAGATGAACTTGGATTCACATACTCTCCTGAAAGAATATAATCCACAGTAACACCCATAGCATTACATACAGAAACAAGTGTTGGCAATGAAATTTTAACCTTATTGTTTTCTATATTACTAATATGACTTGGATTAACTCCGGCAGCATTGGCAATGTATTCTTGAGTTAAACCTTTAGATACACGAACATCATGTATTCTTCTGCTTATTCTTTCAAAATCAAGCTGTTTTTTATCATTCATTACAAAATACCTCACAATTTTTTAATTTTTTTGTTTAGCTTATTGTAATATTTCATTAGCTATGATATAATAATGTAGAACTATATAAATATTAGTTATAGATAATATTATTTTGTTATTATTTATGTATATAAACTTTATAATTATTTAGTACCAACTATGAATAATAAACTAGTTTTTTTACACTAGATTATTATTTCAAAAAATATTACAAAAATGAGATTTAGGAGAATGATTATGAAAAAAAGGAATAACGAAATATGTCTAAATACCAAATATAAGAACAAAGTTCTATATTCAAAAAAGTTCTCACTTATAAGCGTAATTATATTAATTCTATGCTTTACCCTCATATTGCCCGGTTGTGGTAACAATGAACCATCGAAAACTGTTGTTGGTGGTGACGATTATTACAATGATGATCAAAATGTAGATAACAACCAAGATGTTAATCAAAATGAATACGAAAATGAAGAAGAGGAAGAAAACAGTTATGTTGGTATTTGGGTTTCAAAACCTATTTATTGGTTAGGTGCGATTTATGGTGAAGCAATCGAAATATATAGTTATGACAACAATACTATTGAATTTGAACGTAGAAGATATGCACCAGAAAAGCATGGTACTTTAAATTGGGAAGAAGTTAAAAATAGTAGAATTCATGATACCGTTGAAATTAAGAAGGCACATATAGGACACGGAATACCATATTTTGATTTATTAAAAGACCCAAAAAATATATATAATTTTTCTGTCTATATAGATGGTGATTCCTTATATTTTGAAGAATATGGCAAAGAAGAAAATCTACTGTATCCAAGTGATTTCACTTCACTTGATACTTGTGTAGCCTTTTTTAATATTGCTTATGAAGATTATACTGATAGTTTTTACAACGGATTCAAACTTGAAAATAACAAATCCGTATCCGACTATACTGAAGAAGACTTTCTTCCTGATTTTGATTGGAAACAAATTACCGTAGATACTATAAAAGGCTCAACAGAATCTATCTATAATGAAATTATAAATTCATTAAAAAAAGATATAAAGAATTTTGATGAAAGTAGAATATATGGCAACAGATTTCTTACTTTTTCAGCAGAAAAAAATTTTTCTAGTGATATAAAAAATTTAAATATAACTGTTTGGTTAGAATATGACGGTAATAATGATCGGGTAACCTCTACATATATCAAAGCTACCGGCACATTTGATGGTATTACAAAAATAGAATACTCCGGCAAAGATTTTAAATTGACTGATTCATTGTTAGAAAATCTTAAGACATATGAAGATATAACTTATAGGGAAATACATGAATATGATAACTACAGAAATGATTATATTCGTGTTGAAGATAATTCAAATTGTATGGAGTTTAAAGAAAATGGAAATATGCTAGACTATGTTTGCCGTTTCTAAAAGGAGGACATTATGAATTTTTGGGATTTAAGAGTAAGGATGTTTATAGGTTGTGGAGTTGCTTTATTAGTTTTATTATTCACCGGAATAAAAGGCTGTAGTGATGAAAAAGATAGAAATACACAAAGCTCTTCTGACAGTCAGTATAGTTATTCTGATGATAGTTATTCTGACGATAACGATAATAATTATAGCAATGAAGATGATGATAATAATTATACCTCTTCAGGTTATATTGGTGACAACTATATAGAGATAGTTGACTATCGCTTTGGCGAGACTGAATATGATAGAGATCCGGTAATAATTGTTACATATAATTATACAAATTACAGTAACGAAGCTAGAAGTTACACTTACAATTTAAGTGATAATGTATATCAAAATGGTATTCAATTAGAACAAGAACTTTTTTCTGATATTAGAAATGAAGAAATAGATAATTCTATGCCAAATAAAAATATACAACCCGGTACAACTATTACATTTGATAAAGCATATATATTACAAAATGATTATGATGATGTAGATGTGGAAGTTACACCTTTTTTATCAACTAGTAGTAGTGATAAAGTATCAAAAACATTTTATTTAGAATGATTAATTTAGTATAGTAAAAATGGAGGTATTGCTATGTTTTGTAGGAAATGCGGTAAAGAACTATCTGACAATGCAAAATTTTGCAATAGATGTGGAACACCTGTTAATAAAGATAATAAGGAAAAATCAAATTCAGGTAATGAAACACAACAACAAGAAGTTGAAGTGGTACATAATATTCCGGTAACTGAATCGGAAAAAACAAATAATGATGGTAATGTGGAAACCGATAGCATCAAACAAACTATCATTGATAACAATGATGAAACTGATGATGTAAGACAAGCTGATATTAGTAGCAATAAGGATACTGATAATGTAGGACAACCTAGCATTGATGACATTACAGATACTGATGCCTCAGAAAAAGTTGATCAAGAAAATTTAGATAAACTTTTATTAGCAGAGATACACAGACAGTATGATGCTACTCATCCAAATGAGCATAATGAAGAAACGAAAAAGGAAACCAATAGTACAAACAAAACAGCACATTATTATGAAACTTATGCACCGGATATTCCGGCTAATTTGGAAAAATCTAATGTTGAAACAACTACTAAAAAACAAAAAGAAAAGAAGTTTGTTTATGATTATAGCAAAAGAAGATTTGCTTTAACTATATTCTTATCCATATTTCTTGTTATTTTTGCTTTTAATACCTGTACTATTTTTTCGGTTAGAAATCTTATAACCAAAAGTAATATTGAAAAATTATTTGTTAATGTAGATATAGGTAATTTTGATGTTGTTTATTCTGATAAAAATGATTCTAAATTTTCACTTGGACAACGAGTAATGGATTTAATGGGTGATGAGATTGTAGATAAATATGATATATCTGAAACTGATATGACTGATTTTCTTTCTGATGAAGAAATTGAAGAAGCTATTGGAGATATATTCTATGATCATTTTACAGATGTTCTTGAAAGTAAAAATACATATAAAGTTACTGCAACAAACTTTGTAGATATTTTTAGAAACCACAAGGATAAAGTAAAAGAAAAGTTAGGTTTTTCTTTTGATGATGAAGATTATAATATAATGCAAAAAAAGTTTCATTATGGATTTTTAAGTGAAATGCCAACTTCTGCTGTCCTATATGCAAATTACCCTGTCAGCACAGTTAAAGTTTTAGTATCAAGCAAAATGCTATGGTTAAATATTTGTCTATTTGCAATATTTAGCGTAATAATTTATGCAGTCAATAAATTCAACTCAGATTATACAATTACATTTACATCGTTTAGCATGGCTTTGGGAATATCCTTTTTATTATTAACAATAATATTTGGAATTTTACACCATGGTCCGAATTTCTCCCCATTATTTATATGGACATTCTTGATTATTTTAGCAATTATATTAATACCAATAGGTATAATGTTTTTGAAAGAAAAAATTCATGATTTTTTATCTGACCAAAATAAAAATAAAGAACAAAATTAACGAGGTAACAAGTTATGAAATGTAGTAATTGTAATACAGAATTTGATTCAAAAAAATGTCCTAACTGTGGAAAAGATCCACAAGAACCGGCAAGCGATTTCAGAAAAAGAATGTATACTACAGTAGCAGTTATTGTATTCGTACTTTCTATAGTAGCATCATTATTGATTGTGGATCTTGTAAAAGATTATAATTCAAATACATACAATAAAAAGCCTAATTCTGCAAGCACTAATTCTAATACTAGTAATTATGACAACAATAGCGATCAATCAACTGATTATGATAACAATGATACCGATTCTGATGATGATAGCTATACTGAAGATAATGACAATGATGACAGTAGTAGTGACGATTATGACGATGATAGTGATTATAGTGATGATGATTCCGATGATGACAGTTTAACTGATGAAAAGTTAAAAGAACTATATAATCAGCAAATAGATGAATATTACGAAAATTACGGTTCTGATACAACAGTTACAAGTTATGATATTAACGGTGATGGTGTTGATGAATTGATACTTTCACACGGTAAAGATACTTATGATTGGACTAATGATGTATATGATTTTTCTGACGGTAACATTTCCCCTGTAGGTTCTTTCCGTAATCATGTAACATTTTATAAGCCTGAAGGAAATGATGATGGTGTCATTTCCGTATGGCGTATTATGGGTTATCAAGAAATATCTCAAATTACTATTGACGATAACGGTAGATTGAACGTTAAAACAATTGATGAAAAACAAATAGCAACAGCTGACAAAGGTTATCAAGGAAATAGAATTGAAACGTATATACTTGGTGATTATTTTGGCGAAAAAGAAGGTGCTTATAATAATGATAATGAAACAATTTCATATTATGATATGAACGCAACTGTAGATTCAAAAAATTGGGAAATTCATGTTACTGATGCTTATAATGATTCAGATGATTATCCAACTATAAACGTTAAATGTAAAATTAAAAACATAAGCAAAAGTGATAAACGATTTATAATGATTGGTAATGTTCAATTATATGTAAATGGTATTCATTATGATGGCATAGGTAATAGAAATAATGAAGTAATAGCCAGTGGAGAGTCTTTCGATACAAGCCTTGAATTTTCTTTAACAGATTTAAGTGTTGATGATCTAAAAACAACCGATGTATTTCTATCTGTTGAAGGAACTAATATATTGCTTGACACTTTACGAAAGTAATTATTTATAATTGGAGATAAAAATGTTTTGCAAAAAATGCGGTAACAAATTAGAAGAAGGATCATTATTTTGTGATCAATGTGGCGAACCTGTTTCAAAAAGGGCACTACAAAATGAACGAGCTACTAAAAATAAAGTAGAAGTTGTTGATAAAAGTGAGCAAGTACCTGGGAATGATCCTGCTTACTTATATAAAGAAGAACTAGAGTCAAAGTCACATAGTAACAAAGGCATTGTAATGCTGATTTTAATAATAGCAATTATAATAGTGGCTACTGTATTACTAATTATTAATATCGTAAATCCGAAAACAGATGATAATGCCAACAGTACTACAACAACTACAACACAAGTAGAAACTACTACCGAACTTGAAACAACAGAACCTGAAACTACTGAACCTGAAAAATCATATGATGATCTCTATTATAATTGTTTAAATAAGATCTACAAGGAATATGGACAAGATGCAAGGTATGCATTTTATGATTTTAATAAGGACGGTATTGATGAACTTATTGTTTCATATGGTAAATGTGATTTAGAATGGATGAATGAAGTATATATCATAAATGACGGCAAAATCTATTCAGCCGGAACATTTGGTAAGCCGTCAGCTTTCTACATAGATGAAAATGATGAAGGCATCTATGCAATATGGTCTAAACAAGGTTGTGGCCTAATCCAACATATAACAATGGAAGAAGGAGACAACCAAATTACAGTAGAAGATACAGAAAGCCAAGATTATTCAAGTTATGAATCTAATGAACCATTAGAGAATAATCGTGTGAAACTATATCTAGATAATTATTAATTCCGAAAATAAGCGTGTGAAATTCCACTATGAGGCACGCCCCACTTTTTATTACCTTTTCTAAAAGCTTTCAAGTCAAAAAATGAAGCGTGCCTCATACCGTCCTTCCCCACGCTTATTTTTTGGCTTTTATCTTTTAGTTTTAAGATTGAAATTCTGTAATATATAACATTATAAATTTATATTCATAATATTAAATTTCACAAAAGTATAAACCTGCAAGACCAAGAGCCTTGCAGGTTATCTTTTATTTAACTTTCATTGAAACAATATATGATTTTTTAATTATTTTTTATTAGCGATAAAACATAAAACTACTGACCAGCCCCAGATTGTACAGACATTACAAAAACAGGCCATTTTACGAAAATGAATATATCCTATGTACCGTAAACTGTGTACCTAATAGCTTTTGGACTTTGAGCAATCAAATGTGCATATCGTAAAGCTTCACTCTCTTTTTTATGCATATAACAAAGAATATAACCGCCGTATACATCCTTGCTTTATTCCCTCATTTGTACGATAATTTGGGGACAATTTTAGAATAAACTTCATTGACACAAAGTATAGCATTAGATATAATATTTTATAGAAACATTGTTATATCTAAGAGGTGGCATTATTCAGAAACTTATAAAACAAATAAGAGCATATTTGATATGAGTCAAACTGAGTTTGTCAAACAACTTAATGTTACCTTCCAAACCGTGAACCGTTGGGAAAACGGTCGTGCCGTACAAAATAAATTGGCACAATCAAAGATGTTTGATTTATGCAAGGGAAAACAAGCCCCTGCATTGACGATGAAACGCAACTATATGGTTTTTCACACAATGGATTCCATTCTTGCTATTGAGGATTTAAAGGAAATCCATAATTAGAAACGATAAACAGTTACTACTATGAAGGATATACAACCTTTAAGGCTGAAAAATTATGATAACGAAATGAGGTACAAATATGTCCGACAAGAATTGGCAATTTGAACTTGAAGAATATATAAAACAAGGCGAACCCAATAAAGCCGAAAAAAGCGAAGCTTGGCAAACAGCTATCGGCTTACAAGCTGTTGACGGACTGAATACTTCTGACTATTTGTTAGGCACCGCCAAAGAACATATTGAAGGTAAAATCACAATTGACGAAGCGCAAAAGCGTATTCACAGTTATTATGAACATCGTTCTATACGCACTGAGGCAGAAAATGAAACCAAAGAGGCCGATATTGTTTCAGCAAGAATTGCAAAACTGTTAGGTGAAAAAGCATTTCAGTTCTCCCCTGCTGAGTGGATTTCAATTCATCGCAGATTGTTTGATGGTGTATTCAGTCACGCAGGTCAAGTTAGACAGTATAACATCACAAAGAAAGAGTGGGTACTGAACGGTGATACTGTCATCTATGCAGATTGGAACAGTATTAGAGAAACTTTGGATTACGATTTTTCCACCGAAAAACAGTTCTCTTACGAAGGATTGTCCGTAGATGAGGCTGTAAAACATTTGGCAAAATTCGCTTCCGATATTTGGCAAATTCATCCATTCAGCGAAGGAAACACCCGTGCAACTGCTGTATTTATGATAAAATATATGAAAACATTCGGATTTAGCGTAAACAACGATGCATTTGAGAAAAATTCTTGGTATTTTCGAAATGCTTTGGTTCGTGCAAATTACAATAACTTGCAAAAAGGCGTTCATTCCACAACTAAGTTTTTGGAAATGTTCTTTTCCAATCTTTTGTTAGATACCAATTATGAATTAAAGAACAGATATATGCACATTGATTTTGCGGATAAAAACAATTCCCAAAGTGTCAATTCTAAAGTTTCAAAGTCTCAATTTGACACTTTGGAATGTACTTTAGATGAACTTGCAGTTTTAGAATTGATTGCAAAAAATCCAACTGTCAAACAACAAGAACTTGCTCAAACAACCGGAAAGTCTCTCAGCACCGTAAAGCGTATTATGAAATCCTTGCAGGATAAAAACTATATCCGCCGTGAAAGTGGCAAGAGATACGGCAAGTGGGAAGTTTTGGTTTAAATTTAAAAAATTGAAATCTTATTATCCCATATATTTTTATTGCTCCAATTAAAATATTATTTAGGCAGATAATTATCTCAATAAATAATTATATTAATTCGAAAATAAGCGTGTGAAATTCCACTATGAGGCACGCCACACTTTTTATTTCTTTCACTAAAAGCTTTCAAGTCAAAAAATGAAGCGTGCCTCATACCGTCCTTTCCCACGCTTATTTTTTGTCTTTTATCTTTTAGTTTCAGGCTTTCAATCCTGAAACTTTTTTAATTAATATTTTATCTACTCATTCCATTATTAAACATATAATACTTATATCTTTATTGATCAGATATATTTCTCTTTTTGATTAAATACATTAGCAAATTGCAGAATTACATAAAAACAAGTGTATAATATATACTTGCATATGACCGGACTAGTTCCGTTTCAAGAACACGGAACATAGGAACATAGAACCCCATAGGCTTAGTGCCTATGGGGTAATTTTTATGTAAATCTCAAGAAAATCAAACAAATACTATAGTAGTGAATAATGATAATAATATTCTTATTATCTTCGTTATTTAAGCAGCTATATAAACAATATTAAAATTTTTAAAAGGAGAGATTTTTATGGCAGCAAATGTAGAAACAATGTTTTATGTAAGAGAAAAGCCTTGGCATGGTCTTGGTACAAAGGTAATGGAAGCACCTACTTCTAAAGATGCCTTAATATTAGCAGGTCTTGATTGGAAAGTTCAACAAAAACCTATCTTTACTGAATCCAATCAACTTATTCCCGGTTACAAAGCTAATGTTAGAGGTATTGACAACAAGGCTTTAGGTGTAGTAAGTGACAAATACAAGGTAATTCAAAACGATGAAGCCTTTGCATTTACTGATGCTTTACTTGGTGAAGGTGTCAGATATGAAACTGCAGGTTCACTTAAAGGTGGCAAAACTGTTTGGATGTTAGCAAGGCTACCTCAAGAATATATTATCGGTGGAGAACAAATTTGTCCTTACCTTGTATTTAGCAATACCCATGACGGTTCAGGTGCAGTTAAGGTTGCAATGACACCTATTAGAGTTGTTTGCAGTAATACTCTCAACCTATGTTTAAGTTCCGCAAAAAGAAGTTGGTCTATGATCCATACAGGAGATATTAACCTAAAACTTGAAGAAGCAAAGAACACATTGTTCCTTGCACAAAGTTATATGAACGAACTTGGCAAAGAGTTTGATTCATTAAACAAGATAAAACTTTCTGACAAAGAGGTTGAAGAGTATATTGAAATGCTTATTCCTATGAAGGACAACCCTACCCCACTTCAAGAAAAGAATATTCAAAAACTTCGTAATGATTTAAGGTCTCGTTATTATAATGCACCTGACCTTAAAGGTGTAGGCAAAAATGCTTATCGTTTCATTAACGCAGTATCCGACTTTGCTACACATGCTTCACCACTTAGAAAGAATATGAACTATCAGGAAAACATTTTTGCAAAAACAATGAATGGTAATCCTATGATTGATAAGGCTTACAAAATGCTTTGCACAGCATAAAGGAGGAATAATATATGAGCTTTACAAAGATACCTACAAAAAATTTAAGTCACAACGAATGGCTTAAATTAAGAAAGACAGGAATAGGTGGCTCTGATGTTGGAGCCATTTGCGGTGTTAATAAGTACAGTAGTCCTGTAAAGATTTATCAAGACAAAACTACTGATACTATCACAGAAATTAATAATGAAGCAACAAGAATTGGTCACGACCTTGAAGATTATTGTGCCAGAAGATTTATGGAAGAAACAGGACTAAAAGTTAGAAAGTCTAACTTTATGTATCGTTCAACTGAACACCCATTTATGTTAGCCGATGTTGATAGATTAGTAATAGGTGAAGATGCAGGTCTTGAATGTAAAACAACAAACATTCTCAATGCATCACAGTGGAAAAATGGACAAATTCCTATTTCCTATGTTATGCAATGCTATCACTATATGTATTGTACAGGTAGAAAAACTTGGTACATTGCATGTGTAATTCTTGGTAAAGAATTTGTATATAGAAAGCTAACATGGAATGATGATATTATCAACAATATTGTTTCTATTGAATATGACTTTTGGCAAAACAATGTGCTGAAAGGCATTATGCCTGAACCTGACGGTTCATCTTCAAGTGACAACATAATATCATCAATGTTTCCTATTGCTGAAAACAAAGATGTTATTAAGCTGACAGGCTTTGATGAAAAGCTATCTAAAAGGGATTCTCTGATTAGTGAGATTTCTCAATTAGAAAAGGAAAAGAAGAAAATTGAACAGGAAATACAGATTAAAATGGAAGATTCTGAATTTGCTGAAAACGATACCCATAGGATTAAGTGGAGCAATGTTGAAACTGTAAGGCTGGACACTCAAAGGTTACACAAGGAATTACCTAATATTTATAATCAGTTTCTTAAGAAAACTGTTTCAAGGCGATTTCAAATTAAAGCAGTATAAAGGTTATTAATATGGAAAATGTAGATTACAATGAACTTTTATATGACAAGGTGTCACAAGAACTTAAAGACTTTATTTCTGAATTAAAATCAAAAACAGCTGAGGCAGTAATTGAATATGCTTATGAATTAACCATAAAAGAGGATATTGTATGTGTTTTTGAATGTATAGATTTTACTCAGGAAGAAGCTAAATCTTTATATGAAGAACAATATCCACTAGATGGTTGTTATCAAGAATGGCTACATAATGATCAATCATATATGGATATAATAACTCAAACTGTTCAAGACAAAATAAAGTCTTCTGTAAATAAAAGGAGGAAAAATGAATATCAGAACACTATATGCTAATGAAATTGAATGTCGAATAGGTATGGTCAATGAAAAAGGACTAAGTTTATTGCTTTATAAAAATGCAAGAGTTGATATGCAAATTCTTGATGAATGTTTCGGCATCTTTGGTTGGCAAAGGCAACACACTTGCATTGAAGGTAATCTTTATTGCACAATTCAAATTAAGGATCCTGAAACTCAACAATGGATTGCAAAAGAAGATGTTGGTGTATCAGGTTATACGGAAAAAGAAAAATCACAAGCTTCGGATGCATTTAAAAGAGCAGCAGTAAATATTGGTATTGGCAGAGAACTTTACTCTGCCCCATTTATTTGGATACCTGCTTCTAAAGTTACCATTCAACGCAGAGGTGACAAATTCTGTTGTTACGATCATTTCAAAGTATCTTCTATTCCTACAATGACAAGAAAGAAATTGTAGGACTAAAGATTATTAAAGTTGAAGATAATTCAACCGTATATGAAATGCGTAATAATCACAAAACTAACAATACTGTTCTATCTGACTCTCAAGTTAGGAATTTATATTCTGAACTTAACAGAACCGGTGTTGATATAAATTCTGTATTTAAAAGATACGGGATTAACTCTATTGAAGAAATGTCTTATGATACTTTTTCAAAAGCAATGAACAGTCTAAGAAAAACTAAAGACAAAATTCATGTAGCATAAAATATAGTGGTAAATCTAACCTATACTTAAAAAGTAGTAAAGTCTTTTAATAACTATTTAATATATGGAATAAAAAATAGTGTATTATTAACGACCATTAGATTTACCACTAAAATTATTGGAGGTAATAATGAAACAATATGGCTATTGTCGTATTTCCACTAAAAAGCAAAACATTGACAGACAAGTCAGAAACATTCTTACTCAATATCCAAATGCAATTATAATCAAAGAAATATTTACCGGCACAAAATTTCAAGGAAGAAAATCTTTAGAAAAATTATTAAAGATAATAAAACCCGGTGATATGATAATCTTTGATTCAGTAAGTAGAATGAGCAGAAATGCAGATGAAGGATTCCTATTATATGAGGAACTTTACAGAAAAGATATATCTCTTGTTTTTTTGAAAGAACCACACATTAATACCGATACATATAAAAAGGCAATGCTTAATCAAATATCATTAACAGGAAACAAAGTTGACCTTATTCTTTCAGGTGTAAATAAATATCTAATGGAACTTGCTAAAGAACAAATTAAACTTGCATTTGAACAATCAGAAAAAGAAGTTAATGATCTAAGGCAAAGAACTAAGGAAGGCATAGAAACTGCAAAACTTAATGGCAAAATAATAGGTCATCCTGTTGGTTCAAAATATGAAACACAAAAATCAAAAAATGCCAAAAAAATTATCCTCAAACATAATGTATCTTTCGGTGGTTCCCTTAATGATGCCGAAACTATTAAACAAGCCGGTATATCAAGAAAAAGTTTTTATAAATATAAAAAGGAGTTAAGAGAAACCGGCTTATAATCACAAATACACCCTATTCATTTAATCGGTGAATAGGGTGTATTTTTTTACAGATTCTATTATAGTAATAAATTATGATATTAGGAAATCGTTAATACCAAATTCCCAAAATCCCAGTTTTATAAGGTGCATATTAATATATATAAATTACTATAATTAATAATTATTGGGAATTCGATATTCCACAAGCCCGTCATCAGTAAAAAATCTGATTACATCATCTAATATATCAAATTTTTTAAAGTACGATCTAGGAAGATTAGTACACTGTAACTTAACTAAATAAGACATATAATCTTTAATTTCTTTAATATGTACATTAGTCCATTTGTTTTTATTTTTAGCTAAATTTATAATTACAGGATCTTTATATTTTTTTATTATCTCCTCTAGATAAATTCTTAAAATATCATTATCTAAGTAATAACTATTTCTAGCCATTTCATAACAAATGAAATCCTCATACTCATTCTTATCAATTTCTAAATTAACATCACTAATTATATTAAAATAATTATTCAAAAAATCTTTAGTTTCTTTTATTTCATTTTCATATATTTTTTTGCGTATACTGACAAAGTCTTTTTCCATATGTTTAAAAAAGGCTGTATCTTTGAAATTGCTACTCCAATCATCAAATTTGGCACCTATTGTTGCATCAGAATTAATTGATTGATAACTAAAATAATTAATTGCTCCGATAGTGTTTTCTTTTATAGTTTCAAAAATTGTAGTTAAAGATACATTTTTATAATTCAACCAACTATCCTCTTTAGTTTTATTGTCATCTTCTTTCTTCCCATCATTATCTTTATTTACACTGTCTTCTTTATTTACACCGTCTTCTTTCTCTTTACTGTCTTCTTTCTCCTCATTGTAAAAGTATAAATATGTAAACATTCCAAAAATATAAAAAGGATTTTTACAATTACTATAGAGGCACTTCGTTATAAAATCATAATCATAAAATACAGAATACTTAAGTGTTGTTAGTATAAAGTTCTTTTCATCATCTTCCATTTTTGTTTTACTTTTTGATATTAAAGAGAGAAATTTATCTTCTTGAAAAACTAAAAAATATTTAGTCATTGTTTGCATTTTAAAAATCTTAAACAAATCATCAACTCTATGTAATTGACTAATGAAAATACTACCCGGCTCTTCTATATATATATCTATAAAATGCAAAACATTTTTGATAACAGATTTAAATGAATCTTCTGAACATGATCTCTTAATATTAAACTTAGGTATTTTACTACTTTTTTTACCATCACTTTTATTACCTTTTTTGGTATATTCTTTAACATTTAAACCTTCTTGATAAATATAAAATAATGAAAAAATGTACCAATCCTTATATGAGACAATATAGTTCCCCCGTTTTTGATTTCTTAACTTTAAAAAGCGTATATCAAATAACGGATTCAGTTTATTTTCTAACTTATACATATTGTTTAAGAATAAATTAGTTCTGTTACAAATTTCCTTATTACTAACCGCTTTAAAAATATTAGAAAATAAATTTACTTTTTCATTTTTTTGATTCAAAATTTTTCCTGAGTACATTGATTCCCATATTTCAAATGGATTCAAATAATGGTTATCATCAATTTTCTCCGGCATATTAAACAATTCATAATTTGATTGTCTTATATAATTTATAAGTGTTTTAGCATTTATATAGTAATCAGAAAGGAATTTATTTTCAAACTCCACCAGCCATTTCCAATATTCCTGAAAATATTCAAATTTAAATAAAATATTTTTTATTATACGATTCAAATACGGAAATGGTGTGTCATAAAATCCATCATATATATAAAAAGTTTCCATTATACTGTTACACTTATATATATTTCTTTTAATTCTATGATCAATATATACCATTACTCGTAATATATCGTTTATTTTGCTTTTATCTGTTTTAGAAATATTTCTATATGTTTCATTATTTAATAAATCACTCATAGTATCACCTAATAATATAATAATATTAAATTGTCGAATTGTCAACATACGTATTATTCGGGTTAAAATAAGTTAAATAAGCTAAGTCAATTTTTTCAATTTTGTGCTATAATGCGATTATATCTAGAGAAAGGAGGTTTATTTAATTAATTAGTTTAAATAAATTATATTGCTTATATTAGAAAGGAGTCTCTATATGCTAAAAGACAATAAAGTAGAATCAAACAGTACACTAAATAAGCTAACCAATACTAAAAAATCAATGGTCAGTTATGTACAAAAAAGCAACTACAACCCAAGTGACAATATTATCAATTCATCTAAAAATAATATTTCTAAGAACGAAAAATCTATGGTTAGTAAAATAATGGTAAAATGCTTAAACAACAACTCTGCCAATTCTAACAAAGAAAATAGTTTGTTTTCAAAAACATTCGAAAAGGAAGGTTATGATAATCCAAAAGAAATGGTTACATTTAATAACATAAATCAAGTAGTACAAAACAATTCTTTAAATGCAAAGAATAATACTACTAATACAATTAAATCAAATAATAACATTCCTGCAAGTGTTCTTGAAGCTGAACAAAATAATTACTTTGTGTATCAGAATGGTAAACTATACTATAAAGGAATTCCGTTTATTAATTGCCAAATCACAATTATTAACTGTACTGTCACTGAAGGTGAAAAGGGTTACTACACTTGCAGTATATTAAGGAAAGGACAGTTAATTGAAAAAAATGTATATACATCATCTTTTTTAAAGGGAAATTGGGTTTTAGGGATTCCGGGAATCTCTATACTATGTGATAAGAATAAGTTTGAAAAATGGCTATACCTGTACCTTAACAGTCTAGCTAATCAATTTGATATTAATAAGACTGTTTACGTCAAGACACTACCCGGTTGGTATAAGGATAGAAACAGATATTTTTACTTAACAAAGTCTGGAATAGTCGGACAAACCATAAGTAATACATATTCAAAATATGGACAAGATATTCCTCTATCTTTATCAAGTCAAGACAATAGTTTTCTTAAGTATCTTAAGATGGTTAATCTAACTAGGAATAGCCCAACAGCCACAATAGTTATTCTATATACAACTATGTCTTTTTGTCACGCTATACTCAAAGAAGCAAATCAAACTCCAAAATTTACACTATTTTTATACGGAAATAGAGGTAGTTTTAAGACAAGTGTAGCATTAGCTTTAAGTCAAATTAACAACAATGAGGTTGAATATAACTTAAAATCTACTACTGCCGGTTTGGAGGCCGGTTTTAGAGAATATAAAGATGCTGTTATGCTTGTAGATGATCTTGCACCAACTGCTCTAGGTACTGATAGTGCTAAACTAAAATCGAATTTAGAAACAATAGTTAGGACTTTTGGTGACAGTACAGGCATTAAAAGAAATAATGACTATGCTAAAAACGGTAATCAAATTATGCAATACAAAGCAAGTGGAGGTGCTATTATTACCGGTGAATATATTACAGGTTGTGAATCTTCTTTAGCTCGTTCTCTTTATCTTGAAGTAAAGAAGCAAGATGTTGATACCAACTTACTCACAGAACTTCAGGAAAGTTCTATATTCACTAACTACATTGTTTCTTTTATTTTAATGCTAACAGATCAACTTAACAGTGATTGTGATTTCATTAAAAATATTTCAAAGGAAATAAAGGCATATAAAAATGAATTCATAAATGCTTATTCTAATAGCAGATACGCAGAATATCATGGACAATTAAGTTCCATAGCAAACCTAATTTTATACTTTGGTACAAAGTATAATCTTATAAGTCGTTATGACGCAGAATATTTTGACGGTATTTTCAAAAAGGCTATATCTGATGTAATATCACAAAACAGTAATAGTCTCAAAGAACTATCACCATTGAATATACTTTGCGATTCTCTAATTAACTCTATTGAAAGTGGTGAACAAAAGCCAAATCACTTAAACGACCAGGACATCTATTATTCACGTCATATTCTTGAAGATGATGATTTCTATTACATAACATCAAACAGTCTCCTTAGTATTTTTAAAAGGTATATTAAGGATAATGACATTCATACACCTGATATGAGTGTTACTTTAATCGGCAGATTGCTTGCAGATAATAATATAATTAAGGTTTTTCAAGAAGGTAATACTGTTAGAAAAGCCAAGAAAATTCCTATGCATGGCAATACTCGTTATTTTCATATTTACAAAAAAGAACTATATAAAAATTCAAGTTTAGAATCATAATAGTAAAGGAGTGAACCACGGAACTACAAAAAAGAAAGGATGATGCGCTTTTTGGTGTTCAACTCAAATAGTATGATTGCATATTATAGAGTTGAAATATATGCAGTACTAAACTTAGATCAACAAGGGGGAATGAAAGTACAGACCGACTGCATATAAATTCTATTAAAGAATTTTAAACTCCAGGAGGTAATTATGATTACTAACACTTATGAGAATATTAACTATAATAATCACGATAAATCAAACACAAACAATTCATCTCTGCCACTATGGTATAGATGTGCAAATATTAGTCCTAAGGCTTTAGAAATACTGCCTAAGAAGAAACATTCACAAAAGGCTGTTAATACATATTGTTGCAATGATCTTTCTGATGATATGACGAATTATTTTAATTATTAATGAATACTTATTACAGAGGTGATTAATATGATCCAAACAACTAATTACTTTAAGTCAAGCAGTCAGGAAGAAATCAAGGAAAATGTCAACAAACTTTTTGTAAGAATTATCAACAAAGATAATTAAAGAAACTTTGATTAAGCAGTAATATAGGCCATATATTACTGCTTTTTCATAGAAAGGGGTTCAGAATGCCAAAGGTTGCGATATATGTAAGACTATCTAAAGAAGATAGAGAAAAGCTTAACAAGAATGATAATTCTGAAAGTATTATTAACCAAAAACGAATGCTACTATCTCATTGTGAGAAAGAAGGTTGGTCGGTTTATCATATTTACAATGATGAAGATTTTTCCGGTTCAGACAGAGAAAGACCTGAATTTAATAAAATGATAAAGGATGCCGAGGAACACAAATTTGATATTGTTCTTTGCAAAACTCAATCAAGATTTGCAAGGGATATGGAATATGTTGAAAAATACATAAACACCCTATTCCCTATTTGGGGCATTAGGTTTGTTGGGTTAGTTGATAATGCCGATAGTGAAAACAAGGCAAACAAAAAGTCACGACAAATCAACTCTATGGTGGATCAATGGATGTTGGAAGATTTATCCGAAAACATTAAGGCTACACTAAAAACTAAAAGAAGGCAAGGCTTATGGGTTGGTGCTTTTGCCCCATTTGGTTATGTTAAAGATCCAAATAATAAAAATCATTTGGTAATTGATGATGAAGCTGCACAAATAGTTCGCCATATTTTTGATCTTTATCTTAAAGGATACGGTATTAATTCATTAGCCCGGAAGTTAAATGATGAACAAATACCAAACCCATCTACATACAAAAAGAGTAAAGGACAATCCTTCCATGGTGAATGTTCGGATATTTGGTCTCCTTACTCTGTACATAGGATTCTAAAAAATGAGGTTTATATAGGCAATACTGTTCAAGGTAAAACCGAGAGTATCTCTTATAAGTCAACAAAGAAAAAGTTAAAAAACAAGGAGGAATGGGATATAGTTAAGGGAACTCATGAACCTATTATTGATTTAGACACTTTTAATCTGGTTAAGGAAACACTATCAAAAAACATTAGATCTACTAAAACGGGAATGGCATCTATCTTTGCAAACAAATTGCGTTGTCTTCGTTGTGGCAGTTCTATGAGGTCACAAAAGACAAATACCGGACGGTACTACACTTGTCATATTCATTATGTTGCACCATCAAAATGTGAGGGTACTTATATTTCATCATCAGTACTTGAAAGGACAGTGCTTAATGAAATACAGAAACTTTATAACTCATATATAGATGATGTTGAAATTGAAAATCAGCTTAATTTTACTGATAACAGTAGAATACAGATTGAGCGTATTTCTAAACAGATTGAGTCTATTAATAAAGAAATAGCAAAAGTTCAAAGCAGATTTAAAAATCTTTACTATGATAAAGTTGACGGTGTCATTACTCAAGATGAATTTTCTGTACTAAATGAAGATTGCAAAAGTAAAGAAAATTCTTTACAGAAAAAGCTTGATGAACTAAATGAAGAAATTGAAAGAATTAATCAAAGACAAGCTCATGCAGACAATGTTAAGGACATAATCAGTGAATTTAAAAACATTAAAAAGCTTGACAGATACACCGTGCAAACCCTTATTGACTATATTGAAATAGGAGGTAACAGAACTAATAGAATAATACAGATACATTGGAATTTCTAAAAGTATTATCCCCTGAGATTATTCTCAGGGGATTGTTTGTTGCTGATTAATTTTTTATAATCATAGGTAAATTTGTAAGTTAAGAGTTAAAGTGATATAATCTAAAGTAAAGTATTAATCGGTAAAAATGCACTTCAAAGTACATATAAAAACTACTACTGTTTAATTGACCTTTTCAGAGCAAAAGGCTAGGTCAACATATGACAACATACTAAGATTTTGTGATGACCCGGATGTTATTGACCCGATTAGGTTCTTACGAGAAAGAGAGGTTGTACACTATCAGCGATTTGGTGAAAACTTACGAATACTAACCGACCGACTTGACTGTAAAAACTTCTATGCCTTTAACCCTGAATTTGACAAAAACTGCTTAAAGAAAAACAGAAAATGATAATTTACAAGGAGCTGCCATTTCATAATGACAGCTCCTATTATTTTTTTAATTAATATCTTAATATTTTTGCAATAAACTATTGATTTATTGATTAATATATGTTATTATTAACTAAAATAATTGATAATGTTTAAAATTTTAGTGTATATTTTAAGCAATCAATTAAATATTATTAAGGAGGAATCTTTATGTTAAAGAAAATCACCAGCACATTTTTATCACTAGTTATAGTGTTATACATGGTAACACTAGCATTTCCAACAGCACAAGCTCTGGAAAATGAATATGATAGTGCAAAAAATTACGCACTAAACACAACCGAAAACGGTACAAATAATTCCTTTGATACAGCAAGCAATATTTCTGTTAATCAGTCGTACAAAGGTCAAATTACATTGAATGACGGTAAAGATTACTACAAATTTGTACTAAAAGAATCCAGCAAAGTTAATCTAAAAATTTCAGCAAACATTGAAGGTTCA
>OIZA01000499.1_pt1 | contig 19578 bp, 17 predicted proteins | sample 1588381 | NCBI WGS metagenome assembly OIZA01 (sample SAMN03283277) | human gut metagenome | biome: human-associated habitat; material: feces | host: Homo sapiens | place: Peru | collected 2012 | reverse complement strand
GGTAACCGCCGGATGATGTACTTTTTCCACCTGCGGATGGTTGTTCAGATAATCTACTACTTTCAACGCATTTTCCACGTGGCGCTCTACCCTTAAGGATAAGGTCTCAAGTCCCTGCAGGAAAATGAATGCATGGAACGGAGAGATCGTTGCTCCGGTATCGCGAAGCAGGATCGCCCGGATCTTTGTCACGAACGCTGCCGGTCCGACTGCCTTGGTAAAGCTGATTCCATGATAGCTCGGGTTCGGCTCTGTCAGAGATTTGAACTTGCCGGATGCCTCCCAGTCAAATTTTCCACTGTCCACGATCACGCCGCCGATGGCTGTTCCGTGTCCGCCGATAAACTTGGTCGCGGAATGTACCACGATATCTGCACCGTATTCTATCGGGCGAACCAGATAAGGTGTTGCAAAAGTATTATCTACCACAAGCGGGATCTTATGCGCATGCGCAATCTTTGCAAGTGCCTCAATATCGGTAACTTCAGAATTCGGGTTGCCAAGCGTCTCTACATAAAGTGCCTTGGTATTGTCCTGAATAGCCTTGTCAAATGCGTCCAGATCAAGTGCGTCCACAAATGTCGTTGTGATGCCGTACTGCGGAAGTGTATGCTCAAGCAGGTTGTAGGAGCCACCGTAAATATTGTTTGCTGCTACAATGTGATCCCCTGCCTGTGCAAGGTTCTCGATCGTGTAGGTGATTGCCGCTGCACCGGATGCAACCGCGAGTGCTGCAACACCGCCTTCCAGTGCTGCGATACGTTTCTCAAATACATCCTCTGTCGGGTTGGTCAGTCTGCCGTAGATGTTTCCCGGATCTGACAGTCCAAATCTTGCCGCTGCATGTTCGGAATTGTGGAACACATAAGAAGATGTCGCATAGATCGGAACCGCTCTTGCATCGGTAACCGGATCTGCTTCTTCCTGTCCAACGTGTAACTGTAAGGTTTCAAATTTTAAATTTCTATCTTCATATGCTGATTTGCTCATAATATTTTCTCCTATCTATGTGTTGTATTTTTTGTTATCTATGATTCTCATTGAAAAGGCAGCCCATACAACAACACATTCGATCGTCCTTCGCAATATATCCATACGTGATTACTAAATTTTTCATGCTGTCTTCTCTCCTTCTTTCTAATTTCATATATATCATATTTGATAAGTATGATTTTATTCCTGTATTCCTACTTTGTCAATAGGTTTTCTGGAAATCTGTCATAGGTTTTTATAATAGCTGGTTATAAGCCGCAAAATACTCTATAATATAATCATAAAATCTGTTTTGAAAGGATAACACCATGCATGAAGTTCTCGCAAAATCCATTTTATCTGCCGAAAACGGCATGAATCTCTACCGCGGCTGTACACATGGCTGTATCTACTGCGATGCCAGAAGCACCTGCTACCAGATGGATCACGCTTTTGAAGATATTGAGGTAAAGAAAAACGCACCCGAACTGCTCGAGCACGTCTTAAAACACAAACGGAAAAAATGTATGATCGCGACCGGCGCCATGAGCGATCCCTACCTGCATCTTGAAAAAGAGCTCCTGCTGACGAGACGCTGTCTTTCGCTGATCGACCAGTATGGATTCGGTCTTGCGATCCAGACTAAATCCGACCTGATCCTGCGTGACCTTGATCTGTTAAAAAGTATCAACGACAAAGCAAAATGTGTTGTCCAGATGACCTTAACGACCTATGACGAAGATCTGTGCCGCATTTTAGAGCCAAATGTCTGTAGCACCAGCCGTCGCGCGGAAGTTCTGCACCGCATGAAAGAAGCCGGCATTCCGACCATCGTCTGGCTGACTCCGATCCTGCCTTTCATCAACGACACACAGGAAAATATCGACGGCATCCTCGACTACTGCATTGACGCCGGCGTGTATGGCATTCTTTTTTTTGACATCGGTGTTACTCTGCGGGACGGCGACCGGCAGTATTTTTATGCCTGCTTAAACAGACATTTTCCCGGCATGACAGAAAAATACATCCGCACTTACGGAAATGCTTATGAAGTGCCATCCCCGAAGCACCGCGAGCTGATCTCACATATCAAAAAACGCTGTAAGGAACACGGGATCATCTGCGATGCCAATGACCTTTTTACCTATATGCATACCTATGAAAATAAAAATGCAGGCCAACAGATGAACCTGTTTGACCTGCACTCAGAATAACTTTCTTCTATATTATATCGCTTCCCTCACTTCCCCGTTTCCATGCTCTGTCAGGGTATACGGGTCAAGCACTGTTTTTAATGTCTTTTCGTCCATCAGTTTCCGTTCGAGGACAAGCTCCCGCACGGTCTTTCCGGTCTTTAATGCTGTCTTTGCAATATCTGCCGACTTCTTGTAACCGATATACGGGCAGAGTGCGGTTACGATTCCGACGCTGCTCTCCATCAGCTCCATGCATCTTTCGCGGTTTGCCGTGATTCCCTTCACACAGTTATCCACCAGTGTCTCAACGGCTTCTTTTAAGGTATCAATGGAATCAAACAGATTATAAAAGACAACCGGTTCAAAAGCGTTTAATTCCATCTGCCCCGCTTCCGCAGCCATTGCGATCGTCGTATCGTGACCGACCACATGAAATGCGACCTGGCTTACCACCTCCGGGATGACTGGATTGACCTTGCCCGGCATGATCGAGGAACCGTTCTGTTTTGCCGGAAGACTGATCTCGCCAAAGCCGGTACGCGGACCGGACGATAACAGACGCAGGTCATTACACATTTTTGAAAGATCGATCGCACATGTCTTTAATGCACCGGAAACTGCAACAAATCCATCCAGATTTTCGGTTGCGTCAAACAGATCCTCTGCCTGTTTCAGCGGAAAACCGCAGATTTTTGCAAGATTCGGAACAACATTGTATAAGTAGCTGTCCGGGACATTGATGGCAGTTCCGATCGCCGTCCCGCCAAGATTTACGGTGTACATTTCCTTATAAGATGCCTGAATACGCTTTTTGTCGCGTGCCACCATGGATGCATAACCGTGGAAAGTCTGACCGAGGCGCATCGGAACCGCATCCTGAAGCTGTGTACGACCCATCTTTAATACATCATCAAATTCCTCCGCCTTGATCTTAAGTTCCATCTCAAGCCTTCCCAGTTCACGCACCAGCGGTTTTAACAGCTCCAGTACCGCAAGCTTTCCTGCGGTCGGAATCACATCATTGGTGGACTGTGCCATGTTCACATGATCATTCGGATGAATTCTGCTGTAATCGCCTTTTCTTCCGCCAAGCAGTTCATTGGCGCGGTTTGCAAGCACTTCGTTCATATTCATGTTTGCACTGGTTCCCGCCCCGCCCTGAATGGCATCTACAATAAATTCTTCTGCAAATCTGCCGCGGATCACTTCATCGCAGGCACGGACGATCGCTTCTGCGAGCTCCGGCTTTAACGTTCCGGCATTCCTGTTTGTGACTGCACAGGCTTTCTTTACTTTTGCAAGCTCCTGAATAAACACCGGATGCAGCATATTTCCCGTAATCGGAAAATTCTGCTTTGCCCGGAGAGCCTGCACTCCGTAATATGCCTCTTCCGGCACCTCCATGGTTCCAATTGAATCTGATTCCAAACGCATTTTCCCAAACATCCTCATTTTCCCTCTTTCTTTGTTTTTCGCTTTGTTTTTTTATGGGTGTGAGAATAGCACTCTTCTTCGTTTGTGTAAATACTTTTAAGCAAATACCTTGTTTAGAAACTTTTTTGCCCTATTCAGGCTTAATTTTATTAATTTTTTATTTATTTTACTTAATTTTATTATTTGACCTTTCTTTCCGGCTGTGCTATATTTTTCACAGAAAACATGCCAGGAGGTCTTTTTATGGAACATGAACCCGATCACATCGACCGCAAAATTCTCAATATCTTACAGAAAAATGCGCGCACTCCGATCAAGGACATCGCAAAAGAGGTCTTTTTGTCCTCTCCCGCTGTCTCCGCCCGCATTGAGCGCATGGAAAAAGCAGGTATCATCTCGGGCTATCATGCCACGATCAACTACCTGCTTTTCGGTTATCATATTAAAGCTTTTATCAATCTGGAAGTGGAGCCTTATCAGAAAAAGGAATTTTATCCTTTTATCCAGGCGATTCCGAATGTCATTGAATGTAACTGCGTGACCGGTGATTATGCCATGCTCATTGAGGTTGCCTTTCAGACCACCGTGGAGCTCGACCACTTTATCAACGAGCTTCAGCATTTCGGGCGCACCAAAACGTTAATTGTATTCTCGACCTCCGTGGAACACCGCGATGTTCCGCTTCCATAAATCAGCTGCGTTTTACTTCAACACCAGTTTTAAGACGTCCGTCACTTTTTTGACCGGGATGATCTTAAGCCTTTCTTTTACTTCATCCGCCACGTCCGAAAGATCGTCCATATTTTCATACGGGATCAGGACTTTCGTGATACCGGCGCGCTGTGCTGCCATAAGCTTCTCCGGCAGTCCGCCGATCGGCATGACACAGCCTCTTAATGAAACCTCTCCGGTCATCGCGTATTCCGGACTTACCGCCTTACCTGTCACAAGAGAGGCAAGCGCGGTTGTAAGCGTGATACCCGCTGACGGTCCGTCCTTTGGTACAGCTCCCTCCGGAACATGGATGTGCAGATCGTATTTCTCCCAGTCTGCCGTCTCCTTCGGGTAAAGCGATTTGACCAGACTCACCGCGATCTCGGCGGACTCTTTCATGACATCACCGAGCTGACCTGTGATCTGCACCTTGCCGCTTCCTTTGGTCTGCATTGTCTCTATAAATAAGATCTCACCACCTGCGGAAGTCCATGCAAGTCCGGTCACAACGCCAGGCTTTTTGGCTTCCAGGATATGCTCGTGATGGATCGGTCTGCGGTCTAAAAATTCCGGCAGTTTTTTCGCTGTGACCGTAATGCTCTTCTGCTCGCCTTTTACCAGCTTCACCGCCGCATAACGACAGAGCGTATCCAGTCTCTTTTTCAAGCCACGGACACCGGATTCCATCGTGTAACCATTGATCAGCGCATGCAGTGCCGCATCCGGTACTTTTAACTGTCTCGCCCTGATTCCCATACTCTTCATTGCCTTTGGCAGGAGATGCCGCTTTGCGATCTCAAATTTTTCAAGCTCCGTGTAACCCGGAAACTGAATGACCTCCATACGGTTCAAAAGCGGCTCCGGTATTGTGTCGGTCGAATTTGCCGTGCAGACAAAAAGTACATCCGAAAGGTCATACGGCACATTCATGTAGTGATCGGTAAAGCTGTTGTTCTGCTCCGGGTCAAGCACTTCAAGCAGTGCGCTTGCCGGATCTCCGCTGTAATCCTTAGAAAGCTTATCCACTTCATCCAGGACCATGACCGGATTGGAAACGCCGCTGCGCTTCATGCCTTCCATGATCCGCCCCGGCATCGCTCCGATGTAGGTGCGTCTGTGCCCGCGGATCTCCGCTTCATCCCGGACACCACCTAAGCTGACACGGATATATTCACGGTGAAGCGCCTTTGCAATGCTCTGCCCGATACTGGTCTTTCCGGTTCCCGGCGCTCCGACAAAGAGCAGGATCGAGCCAGCCTGCTTCTTATTTAATGCCATGACTGCCATCTGCTCAATAATTCTTCTTTTTACCTTCTTTAATCCATAATGCTCCTCATCAAGTATCTGCTCTGCCTCCGCAAGATCCACATCAAACGCCGGCTCTTTTTTCCAGGAAAGGCTGGTGACGAAATCCAGATAGTCATAAAGCATACCGTATTCATGGCTGTCGCTTCCCTCCTGTTTCATGCGGTTCAGCATCTTTTCCGCTTCTTTTTTCGCCGTCTCGTTCATGCCGGATTCCATGATCTTATGCTCAAATTTGCGCACATCCGAAACATTTTCCGGATGCATCTCATCTAACTTGTTCTGCAGAAAATCGATCTGCTTTTTCAATGCCTCCTCGCGGTAGATCTTTTCATGGGAAGCCTTCTGTGCACTTTCCGCCTCCTCGCCGATCTCGGATAATTCAATGAACTCGTAGATCGCCTTTTCGATCAGCTCGATACGCTCCGACCGTGAATCCGTCTCGATCATCGCGTATTTCTCCTCTGCACTCAGATTCAGATAATTGGCAAGCGCACAGACTACCTCAACAGCATTTTTCCAGCGCAGGATATAACCTCTCGCCCAGATGCCCCACTGATAATTCTGTGCAAATCCAAGCAGATCGTCTTTTAATTTTCCAAAACGCTCCTTTTCTTCTTCCGGCGTAAGATCCTCTGCTTCCGCACGGATCGTTGCAGTCGCTGTGATCGCACCTTCTGTCACTTCTACATCCGAAATCGTCACTCGCTCCCTGACACGGATACAGATATTCCCTTCTTCATCCGGTTTTTCCACCACTCCGGAAACTCCGACCGGATAGAAATCATCCGCTGTAAGCTCTGCGCGCTCCTTTTCTTCCTTCTGCATGACAAAAAGCACATCCTCGCCCGGTTCCACACCGGTCAGATTCAGGCTCTCAAACAGATCCTTCTTAAAATAAAACGTAATTTCCGGTAAAAGAATCATATTATAAACTGGTATCACGATCATATGCAGCTCCTCCTTTTCTGTCAGCACTCTTTTTTGTCGAGTGCTAATGTATCTGTAAAAAAATATGCGGTCACCCGCAAAATCATAACGTTCTTAAGTTTCTTTTTTTTCATAATAACACAAAATTTGCACTTGTCAACCGGTTTTAAAAGAAAAAGCCCCTCCTGATCTCCAGAAAGGGCTCTCCCATCATGCTTATTTCTCACATGATCATCTTTATTATTCCATCTCCATAACCACGCATTCGCAGTTTGCTAATGTCACGCTTCCATTCATTTCAGCCTCCGCATAAACTGCCTGCTCCCGTCCCATATTGGACAAAAGAACACGTTTTACATTTCCATCCAGCTTTAAGGTATGTTCGTCACTTCCGAAATTGGCAAGCACCAAAACATCCTGTCCGCTTTCTTTCGATTTACGGTGAAATGCAAAGATATCGTCCTCTGTCTGGTAAGCCGGCACAAAATCACCATAGGTGAATGTTTCCCGGTACGCATCCGATTTTCTTAATGCAACTAACCTCTTATAATAGGAGAGTACGGAATCGGCTCTGCTCTCCTGCTCTTTTACGTTGATCTCCTTATAATTCGGATTGAGTGCAAGCCACGGCGTTCCGCTGCCGAATCCTGCATTCGTCTCATCGCTCCACTGCATCGGTGTTCTCGCATTGTCACGACTGTTCTCATAACAGCATTTTAACGCTTCTTCTTTCGTGCATCCTGCCTCGATCGCAACCTTGTACTGATCGATCGTGCTGATATCATCATACTCGGAAATATCGCCGCGCACACAGTTCGTCATACCGATCTCCTGTCCCTGGTAAATAAACGGGATGCCGCGCAAAAGCACTGAGGTCGTCGCCAACATCTTTTTACCCGCTTCATTCTGCGCATACTCCGGCAGATAACGGCTTGCGCCTCTCGGCTCATCGTGATTTTCAATGATATTTGCCTTAAATCCGATGCCTTCCATCTCAAGCTGGGATGCATACACGATATCACGCCACTCTTTAAATACGATCGGCTTGCTGTCATACCAGCCGTGTTCGCCAAAAGTCAGCTCATGCGCAGAGAAATCAAACATCGTGGAAAAATGTCCGTCCTCCCCGATAAATTCGCGCAGCTCGTCTTCTTTCATATTAAATACTTCGCCGACTGTAAACGCATCATATTTCTCAAAGGTCTCATGCTTCATTTCCTCTAAAAATTCACCGACACCGTCTACTTCCTCTACCATCTTGACACAGGATGCAAGCCCGTCCGGTCCGTCCGGCGGAAATGACGGGAAACTCGTATCCTTCTTGATATTGATGATCGCATCAATACGGAATCCCCCAAGTCCCTTGTCTAACCACCAGTTTATCATGTCATAGACCTTACGGCGCAGCTTCGGGTTCTCCCAGTTTAAGTCAGGCTGCTCTTTTGCGAACATGTGCAGATAATATTTATCACTGCCCGGTACCGGCTCCCAGGCACTTCCGCCAAAATAAGAGCGGTAATTACTCGGCGCTTTTCCGTCTTTTCCCTTTACAAAATAGAAGTAATCCGCATAAGGACCATCCGGATCTGCCAGCGCTTTCTTAAAATATTCATGCTGGTCGGAGCAGTGGTTGACAACCAGATCCATCACGATATACATATCCCGTTTCTTTGCTTCCGCAAGAAGTTCGTCAAATTCCTCCATTGTGCCGAACTCTTCTGCGATCTTATAATAATCCGCGATATCATAGCCCTGATCCACGAACGGAGATTTGTAGATCGGTGAGAGCCAGATAATATCGATTCCAAGTTCTTTTAAATAATCCAGCTTTGAGATCACACCGCGCAGATCGCCGATGCCGTCTCCGTTGGTATCGCAAAAGCTCTTCGGATAAATCTGATATGCTACCTTGTCATGCCACCATTTTTTCTTCATTCTGTTTTCCTCCTGTATCCCTGGTTTCTGTTATCATTTACCCTCATAGTTTTTAAAAAATGCATTGCTCTTTTTGTATGATACTGTTATTATAAAACCGAAATTCAAATTTTTCTTGCACTATATTTTCCTTTTATAACACAAAACTGCTCTGTAAATATTATTATGCTTTTTTGGCATTTTTGTAAAATACCCGCTTATACATACAGGGAGGCTGCCTATGAAAGATATATTCGCCCCGGCACCGGAGCAAAAAGAAAAAGCAAAACACGGGGAGCAGATGTTTCCGCTCCAGCAGTACATCACCGAACTCTCCGATTCTTATCCTGCCGTGACCGCCCACTGGCATGAGGAGGCGGAATTTACACTGATCGAGGAAGGAAGCTGTACCTATCAGGCGCACCTCCAATCCTATCCCGTACAGCCGGGCGACCTGATTTTTCTCCCGCCGATGACACTGCACGCGATCAGCTCCATTCCCGGAATCAGCATGCGCTCTGAAACCTATGTATTTCACATGAATTTTCTCGGCATTAATTCCGCTGATGTGTGTGCCGTCCGCTATCTGACACCACTTGCCAAGCAAAAGCTGATCCCGCCCTTTGTCATCGGAAAAGAGCACCCCGCTTATCCGAAAGCTCTGGCACTGTTCCACGCGATCAGTCAGGCCTATGAAACTGCCGCTCCCGGTTACGAGCTGATGTTAAAATCCCTGTTCTTACAGCTCATTGCCATACTGCTGCCGTACTGCACGGAAAGTTCAAGCCTTCCGCAGCTCCACACCGAGCACGCTGCAAAATTAAAACAGGTACTTGACTACATCGAGCATCACTATGCAGAGGAGCTTACCATCGAGCAGCTCGCCGGCATCTGCTATTTCAGCGAATACTATTTCATGCGCTTTTTTAAAAAATATGTGGGCATGTCGTGCCTTTCCTATATCAAAAACCTGCGGCTCGAAAAAGCCGCCGAACAGTTTGAACAGGGAGAGTCTTCCACACTTTCGGTCTCACTTGCGGTCGGTTTCCACAATCTTTCGTATTTTCATCGTGAATTCAAGAAAAAATATGGCATGACCCCAAAGAAATTTATGGAAAATCTGCCGATTGACTGATCGTTCATTTGTAGTATAATTAGGAGCGTTTTCAAAGGAGATCTATATTATGACAGAAACTTATGAACAGCAATATAAAAAAATGACCGAAACGCCAGTCCACAAGCTGGTGCTTTCTCTCGGTCTTCCAACTACGATCAGTATGCTCGTGACTAACCTCTACAATATCGCCGACACTTTTTTTGTCAGCCAGATCGGAACCAGTGCAAGCGGCGCAACCGGTGTTGTTTTCGCGCTCATGGCGATCATTCAGGCTTTCGGCTTTATGCTCGGTCACGGTGCCGGCAGCAACTTAAGCCGCAGACTCGGCGCCTCTGACATTGAATCTGCAAGACGCTATGCCTCCACCAGCTTTTTTCTCTCGATCATCTGCGGAAGCCTTATCATGGCACTCGGTCTGATCTTCTGCGATCCGCTGATGCGTCTGCTCGGCAGTACCGATACGATCCTGCCCTACGCCCGCATTTACGGCAGATACATTCTGATCTCTGCACCTGCCATGGCTTCGAGCTGTGTCATGAACAATATCCTGCGCTACGAGGGAAAGGCATTTTACGCGATGATCGGGCTTGCTTCCGGCGGTATTTTAAATATTTTCGGTGATATCCTTTTTATCTACGGATTTCATATGGGAATTGGCGGTGCAGGACTTTCCACCATGCTTTCCCAGTACATTGGTGCCGTTTTGCTGATCCTTCCTTTCCTGCAAAAGAAGGTACAGAGCCGTTTTTCCATCTGCTATATCACCCGCTGCCGCAGAGAACTTTTTGATATCATCACAGTCGGGCTTCCGAGCATGGCAAGACAGGGCTTAAGCAGCGTTTCCGTCATGGTCTTAAACCTGATGTCTGCTCCTTACGGAGATGCTGCGATCGCCGCAATGAGTATCGTATCGCGCATCATGAATTTCCTGTTCTGCGTCGGGCTTGGCATCGGTCAGGGCTTTCAACCGGTATCCGCCTATAATTACGGAGCAAAAAAATACCGCCGCCTGAAAGAAGCCTTCTACTTTACCTTAAAGTTTGGCACCAGTATGCTCTGCATTTTTGCACTTTTCGGCTTTATATTTGCGACACCACTCATCCACATTTTCAGAGAAGACCCCGAAGTGCTCGCAATTGGCATTCCCGCCCTTCGCATGCAGTGTGTGACCTTACTTTTCGTACCGATTTCCGTCTGCGGAAATATGCTGTTTCAGAGCATCGGAAAAAGCGGACGCGCATTTTTCCTGGCCTGCACCAGGAGCGGCATCATCTTTGTACCGGTCATCCTGATCCTGTCACACAGTCTCGGTCTGTTTGGTATCGAAATCTCACAGTCGATCGCAGATATTTTATCCGCTGCCGTTACAATCCCGTTTTTCCTCTCTTTCTTCCGGACACTGCCGAAAGAAGATGAATAATTGCAAATGGGGCTGTAAATACTGTCATGTTGGAAACAATATTGATTAGCCCCAAAAAATATTAAAGAAAAGAAGCGCCGGAACCGACTTTTGTCGGAACTGACACTTCCTTTTTTGAGACTTTTTACAGTCCCTTTTAAATAACTTCTTTATGTTAAATGATTTCTTTTTGCTCCTTCGCCAGCACCATTTCCAGCTCATCAATATGTATACAGTTCGGAATCAGGTTCTTTGCCACCGCATCCATAAGCTCCGAAAACGCAAACCAGCGCACCTCAGATACCTCTTCTTTCTGCAGCACAAATTCCTCCGGTTCTTTGTCACACCATAAAAGATAGACGTTGCTGATCTGATCATCCCGGAACATCTCGCCGTAAAACTCCTGCTCATAAGCGAAATGCCGCTGTCCGCAGTAGATCAGTTCTTCCGGTTTTGCCGTAACACCGAGTTCTTCTTTCAGTTCACGGAGCGCAGACGGGATGAAATCCTCACCCGCCGGAATATGCCCCGCGCTTGAAATGTCATAGCAGCCCGGATGCGAATCCTTGTTGTCGCTGCGTTTCTGCGCTAAAATCTCCAGCCTTCCGTTCTTTTTTCTGAGCATCCACACATGGGATGTCCGGTGTCTCACACCGGTTCTGTGCGCAACATCCCGCGCCACGACCTCACCGGTCGGGACTCCATGTTCGTCCACAACATCCAGTAATTCCATCGTCTCACTCCCGTTTTATCGGCTTATTTTTGCGTTACCAGATCGCTCCTGTTTATTCCGCGGTGATCGTTCCCCCGCAGACAATATAATCATCTTGATAAAATACCGCTGCCTGCCCCGGCGTGATCGCACGCTGCGGCTCATGGAATGTCACCTTCAGTCTGCCGTCCGCAAGCGGCTCTAAAATACACGGCGCTCCCTTATGCGCATAACGGATCTTTCCACAGAGTTCCGTCTTTCCATCCAGCTTTTCCACTGCCATGTAGTTGACATCATCCACGATCATCGTATCGGAGAACACACTTTCCGCGCCGCCGATCACGACTTCGTTCGTCTGCGGCCGGATCTCCTTTACAAACGCCGGTTTTCCAAGCGCCAGATGAAGTCCTTTTCTCTGACCGATCGTATAATGCCAGATCCCCTCGTGTTTTCCTAAAACCATTCCGTCCTCATCCACAAAATTTCCGGGTTTGGACTTCCTGCCGGTCTCCTCTTCCATGAACTTTACATAGTTTCCATCGGAAACAAAGCAGATGTCCTGGCTGTCCGGCTTATGTGCCACTAAAAGATTGGCTTCCTCCGCGATCTTTCGGATCTGCGGCTTTTCATATGCTCCAACCGGCATCAGCGTATGTGCAAGCTGAAACTGTGTCAGATTGTAAAGCGCATAGGTCTGATCCTTTGCTGCCGTCACCGATTTCTGAACAGTATATCTGCCGTTGTCCAGCTTCTTAACACGGGCATAATGCCCCGTTGCAATATAATCCGCGCCGATCTCCATCGACCGCTGCAACAGGGACTCCCATTTTACATAGCGGTTGCAGGCGATACACGGATTCGGTGTTCTCGCATTTTCATATTCACGCACGAAATAATCGATGACCCGCTCCTTGAAATCCTGCTTGAAGTTCATTACGTAATAGGGAATGCCGATTGCATCTGCCACACGTCTTGCGTCATCAACCGCAGAAAGTCCGCAGCAGCCCCCCTCGTGTTCCTGGGCCTGCACGGACTCATCCTGCCAGATCTGCATTGTCGCTCCGATCACGTCATATCCCTGTTCTTTTAACAAATAGGCTGCCACGGAGGAATCCACGCCTCCGGACATGCCGACTACGACTTTGCTCATCTATATATTTTCCTCTTCTTAATATATCTTTGCTTAATATACCTCTTCCGGTGCTTCTTCTTTCTCTGCAATATCATTGACCGGACGTTCAAGTCCTTCGATCTTGATATGATTTTTCTCTGCATAATCCCAGAGAGCCGCATGGATCGCTTCTTCTGCAAGCAGTGAACAGTGTACCTTTACCGGAGGAAGTCCGTCAAGCGCTTCCATAACTGCCTTGTTGGTAACTTCCAGTGCCTGCTGGATGGTCTTGCCCTTTACGAGCTCGGTTGCCATACTGCTGGTTGCAACTGCCGCACCGCAGCCAAACGTCTTGAATTTTGCTTCCTGGATGATGCCGTTCTCATCAATATCCAGATACATACGCATGATGTCTCCGCATTTTGCATTGCCGACGGTTCCCACACCACTCGGGTTCTCGATCTCTCCGACATTTCTCGGATTATTAAAATGGTCCATTACCTTTTCACTATACATAAAAGAATCCTCCTGATTTTCTCTTCTTTGGCTGGCATTTACGCCTGTTTTCCGCTTTCCTGCTTCTTTACAAAATCTTCGTATAACGGTGACATACTGCGCAGACGCTCAATGATCTTCTTTAACTCATCTACGGTAAAGTCAATGTCTTCCTTCGTGGTCTTCTCAGAGAGTGTTGCACGCAGAGAGCCGTGTGCGATCTCATGCGGCAGACCGATCGCCAAAAGCACATGAGACGGATCAAGAGATCCCGATGTACAGGCAGAACCGCTGGATGCGCAGATGCCCTTCTGATCAAGCAGGATCAGCATGGATTCACCCTCAATAAAGCGGAAGCAGAAGTTTGTGTTGTTCGGCAGACGCTTTACACGGTCGCCATTTAACTTTGCATACGGGATTTCCTTCTCAACACGGCTGATGTAATAGTCACGCAGCTCTGTCTCGTATTTTATACGCTTGTCCATATCGTGGCCTGCCAGTTCCACTGCCTTGGCGAATCCGACGATGCCCGGCACATTGTGTGTACCCGCGCGTCTGTGGCGTTCCTGTGCGCCGCCGTGGATAAAGGAACCGATCTTGATTCCTTTTCTGATATACATAAGACCGATACCCTTCGGTCCGTTGATCTTGTGTCCGCTTGCACTGAGCATATCGATATTCATCGCCTGTACGTCGATCGGCACATGTCCGAAAGCCTGTACCGCATCGGTATGGAACAGCACACCATGCTCTTTCGCGATCTTTCCGATCTCTGCGACCGGCTCGATCGTTCCGATCTCATTATTGGCAAACATGATGGAAATTAAGATCGTATCCGGGCGGATCGCTGCCTCTAACGCCTTTGGATCGATCAGTCCGTTCTCATCCACATCAAGATAAGTAACTTCAAATCCATGCTTCTCCAGCCACTCACAGGTGTGCAGGATCGCATGATGCTCGATCTTGGATGTGATGATGTGTTTTCCTTTATTCGCATAGGCTTCCGCAGTTGCTTTTAAAGCCCAGTTATCTGACTCGCTGCCGCCGCCCGTAAAATAAATTTCCTCTGTTTTTGCATTTAAAAACTCCGCCATCGTACTTCTCGCCGCATCCACTGCGCGTTTGCTCTCGCCTGCAAATGAATAAATACTTGACGGATTTCCATAATGTTCGGTAAAATATGGTGTCATAGCTTCTAAGACTTCAGGATAAACCTGAGTCGTCGCTGCATTATCTAAATAAATCAGTTTGCTCATCGCATTTCCTTCTTTCATATCGGTTTTCTAGGATTTTTATATCCTACATTATATAAATGATTCCTGCCCATTGTCAAGTTTGCGATTGGACTTTTTAAAGTACACAGGGGAGATCCATGCGCCCTGCATGAAATCTCCCCTGTCTGCTGTTCTCGTATTCTTATTCTGTCCCGTCCGGCTAAATTACATACTGCCCGTTTTTCTGAAGTGTCCAGTCCACCAGATCTGCCAGCGTGATCCCATCAACCACTTCATTGATCGCATTATTCAACTTCCTGTATACAATAAGGGAAACACAGTCATCCACCCGGTCACACTCCATGTCCTCATCCTCAAGACATGCCACCGGAGCAAGACTGCCCTCCGTCTGGCGTAAGATCATGCCAACCGTATAATCTTCCGGCTTCTTCCGCAGCATATATCCACCCTGTGCGCCGCGGATACTGCGCACATATCCGGCCTTATTCAGCACGGAAATGATCTGTTCCAAATATTTATCTGATATATTTTCTTTTCTTGCAATATCCTTTAAACTGATCGGCTCTCCGGTATTGTTCAATGCCAGATCGACCATGAGTCTCAATGCATATCTTCCTTTTGTCGATATTTTCATCGCACTAACCTCTTTCCTTACTTCTGGTCTTATTATATCCGCCTATTCATAGTAAGTCAATAGGATTTATCTGTTTTCTTGCGTATGTCGCTGAAAAAGTAATAGATCACAAAGCCGATCGAAGTAACGACCCAGGTCAGCGGGTAGGAAAGGCAGATCGTCTCTACCGTATTATAATGCGGCACGACACTGAACAGCCACAGTATCCTCAGACCACAGACACCCACAATAGACATGATCGTCGGCACAATGACTTTTCCGCAGCCACGGGATACCCCGCTTAATATCTCAATACAGATGTAGGTAATATAGGTCGGTGAAATGATATGGATCATACGGACTCCGACCTCAATAACTGCTGCATCTTTCGTGAATATTGAAAGCAGGACCGCTGCACATCCAACCACAAAACAGGACATGCCGGCCGCGATCACCGATGCCATGCCAAGACAGATGCGCACGCTCTTACGGATGCGGTCTTTTTTGCCCGCACCGAAGTTCTGTCCGGCAAATGTCGTGATCGCTACGCCGAGCGCATTCATGACCATCCAGAAAATACCGTCGATCTTGGCATATGCCGCCCACGCCGCCACGGTATCTGTTCCAAATGAATTAATCGCCGACTGGATCAGGATATTGGAAAATGCATAGGTCATCGACTGGATGCCGCCGGGAAGTCCAATGCGGATCATCGGATTTAAGTATTCCCTCCGAAACAGTATGTTCTTCCGCTTCAGTGAATATTCGCCCAGTCTCCGGTTTAACACAAATAATACCAGAGCAGCACTGATATACTGGGAAAGCATGGTCGCGGTCGCCACTCCGGCAACACCCATATGTCCCACAACCACAAACAGAAGATCCAGCACTATGTTTGCCATACATGCCGTGATCAGAAAATAAAGCGGCCGTTTCGAGTCTCCCATCGCGCGTAAGATCCCGGAGCCCATATTATAGATCAGCGCCGGAACCAGACCAAGTGCGTAAATCTGCATATAGAGCGCAGAATCCGCCAGTGTGTCCGCCGGTGTGTCCATCCAGATCAATACCTGTTTTGCAAAAAAAATGCAAAAACACATGAGAAGCAGTCCGCCTGCGACGGACAGTGCAATTGCTGTACCGATCGAGTTAGAAACGCCCTTTTTGTTTTTCGCCCCGTAATGCTGTGAAATGATAACCGTAGCTCCCGTCGATACCCCGACAAAAAATCCGACGATCAGATTGATCAGTGACGATGTGGAGCCACCAACTGCCGACAACGCTTCTTTTCCCACAAAACGTCCCACAATGACCGCGTCCACCGTATTATATAATTGTTGAAAAAATGTTCCTATTAAAATAGGAAAAAAGAAAATTAAAAGCTGTTTCCAGATCACGCCCTCGGTGATCTGATTTATCTCGTTGTTCTTGTTCATAGTATTTTCATTTACATATAGTTTAAAGCGCGTTACAGTAATTTCATAAAAGGAACAACCGCCCACAAGGGGTTGACCAGATTCCTGGTTTTACACAAAAAAATAACCGAAATCCTTAAACTAAGAATTCCGGCGCCCCTGCCAAGAGTCGATGCGACAGGATTCGAACCTGCGACCTCTGCGTCCCGAACGCAGCGCTCTACCAAGCTGAGCCACGCATCGTTTTGTCGTTTCTCTGAAACGTGCTTAATTATACTAACATAGATGTCTGGTTTTGTCCATACCTTTTTTTAAGTTTTTTATATTCTATTTTATATTAATTACAAAAAAACATGAATGACAATCAGCACTCCTCCTTCAATATCACAATTTACGGCTTTTTATCAATAATTTTCAATCTCTGATTATAATTCATATTATACAATTCTACTACATATTGATTTGGTGTCAGATTAGCAAATTTCTTAAAATCATGAATCATATGCGCCTGATCATAATATCCCAAATTTAACATGAGACTGTTAATATTCATCTCCTCGAAAATATCCGCACCGCAAGATATCCGATTCAGTAAATATTGAAAACGGATAATATTACTGAATTTCTTTGGTGATATCCCAATTTCATTTTTAAACATCTTATCCAAATAGCTTATCGAATAATTTGTCTCCTCCGATAATTGGCCAACACTTATATTTCCATAATTTACTATAATTTCTTTTATCAATCCTGACATCAAAATCTCTTTTGAGCTGGTTTTGTCATTATAAAAACGCATGTATTGTTTTAAAAAGCATTGGATCTGAGCCATAAAGTCCTTCTTTTGCACAATCAATTGCGGTAAGTCTTCAATCAGCGCAACCTCCTCATACGGAACCATCTTATCAATCATTTCTGCCATGGAAATGTTGGCAAACACAGGTGTGCACCCCGGCAAAAAGCGCATGCCAAAATAGTGACAATTCTTGTAGCACTTCATGGCATGCGGTGACAGGTCTGTCCCATAAAAATTTGCCCCCACATATTCTCCGTCAGCGGTATATGAAATATTAAAATCAATACATCCATCTGGAACAGAAATTTCAAATTTATCTACATGATCTTCCACTTTAAAAGAATAGAAATGTGAGATACCGTATCTTCCAAAAACATATTTGTAATAATTTAATGATACTTTTACCATAAATGGTTGTTTGGGTACAAAATTTATAGGATTCAAATTTATCAGTCCTTTTTTGTTTTTTGCGTTTTATTTTCGATAATTATATCTCCTTTTCTGTTTTTTATGCAAGTATTTTTTGCTATTTTATCTATTTTTTATTTATTTGAGTCATTTTATATTTTTGCCTGAAAACGATTGTAATGTAATTTACTCAGATCAAGCGTAGTATTCCCTTCTGTTATCAACTCTGCCAGTTGATAACCAACAGCCGGGGCAATGCCAAAACCATGTCCTGAAAAACCACAGGCAAGAATTAATCCTGGAACCTCCTCCACTTTTCCAAGGACAGGAACTCCATCCGCACATTTGTCATACCATCCTGCCCAGGTTCTGACAATTTTAGCATCAGATAAGATAGGAAGATATTTCATGATTCCTCTACATATACAAGGTGCTGTGATACTGGTGCAGACCGGCGTCCCATTATCTTTCGTAAAACCCTCCAAACCACAGGAACCGCCAAATACAAAGGAACCATGTTTAGTCTGATGTCCATAAAAATCTGCATCTGCCGTTCCTAGCATCTGATCGAACATCTTTGGTTCCGCTTCTGTTACCAGCGCTTCGATCAGCCCAAGCTGCATAGGAATGTCCACTCCAACTGTCTCTGCAATCTCCCGGCTTTCAAGTCCCGCTGCCAAAACTACATTTTCTCCTTCATATACATTGTGTTCCGTAATCACTCTTCGAAGCTTTCCCTTTATCTTCTGCAATCCTACAACTTTCTCACCTGTAATAAAATGTGCACCCTTCTCTCTTGCCGCTTTATAAAATCCAAGTGTTGTCGTCAACGGATTTGCATGTCCATCCGTTGGACACCAGCTTGCTCCGATAACCTCGTCTGACAGATAGGGATTAATCTGCTTTACTTCGTTTCCATCTATCATCCTGACATCCAGTCCACAGGCGCTTGCGCGTTCTGCAAGATCGGATAATATTTCCAGATGGCGTTTTGTCTTTCCCAATCTTAGATTTCCATCCTGATGGTATTCGCAATCCACCCCCAATTCTTCTGATAAAGCGGGCCAGAGTTTCTGAATGCCAAACATGGCCAACGGCAACTCTCTGGGATCTCTGCCTGATTGTCTGACACCGCCGCCATTACGGCTTGAACCACCGTTTCCAATATGATCACTTCCCTCTAGCACCAGAACAGTGCTACCTTTCTTTACCAGATAATAGGCAATAGCACAGCCGATCACTCCACCGCCTACAATAATGGTATCTGCTACCTTACTCATCCTTTTATCCCCCTTTCCGCTTCTTTCCCAAGAACCTTCATTTCCGTCGGTCTCATCGGTGCCCTAGATGTCGCAGGCTCTAATTCGGCCGGTGAAATTCCAAGTTCTGAAGCAACAATTGTCTTTACAAATTTTGAACATGTCTGTCCTTGGCATAAGCCCATTCCACTTCTCAGATATCTCCGAATTTCCGTCAGCGTATACATTCCATCATGTACCGCCTTACGAATTTCTCCTTTGGTAATCTCTTCACAACGGCAAATAATCCGATCATCATCTGACCTCGAAATAAATTCTCCTATATCCCTTGACCTGTCATTTATATGGCTTGATTGAATCATATATCACCCTCTCCCTTCCGCCTTTACTGCAGATATTCCTTTATAAAATCTTGCCTGCATCACATATTTTTCCGGCACTTTAATCGTCAGTAAATTTGTATGATCAAATGCTTTGGATGTCTTGAACTCCACTACTTCTGCCTCACAAATCGGTTTCCCGCTTCTATCAAGACCACATCCTATCTCCCCTT
>OIZA01000498.1_pt1 | contig 19629 bp, 18 predicted proteins | sample 1588381 | NCBI WGS metagenome assembly OIZA01 (sample SAMN03283277) | human gut metagenome | biome: human-associated habitat; material: feces | host: Homo sapiens | place: Peru | collected 2012 | reverse complement strand
AATTATAAAAGAATTCTTTATAAATACTTTCTAATTATTATTATATGTTTGATAATGATTATGTCAAACAAATTTTTATTTAGAAGGGAATATTATTATAAAAAACTATTAGCAATTATTTTAGCTGTTATTTGTATTATTCCAACAATGGCAGTATCGTTTAGCATATCAGCTAAAGCAACTTCAAATCAAGTGAAAACAACTAATGTTTCACTTGATCAGTATGGCGAAAGTACCTACCTCGCTTATTAAGCACAAATGCGTTAGGAAAGAGGCATCAACGCCCCCCTAAAAACAGTCCATCGGACTGTTTTCTTAACTCCAAGTACAACATGGTCGTTTATCGTGTGATAGCATTGGCAACAAGATTAAAATTTGTAGCAACCTCTAATTCCAGAGCTTTTAGTTGCATTTTTTTATTAAGGGCGTTACAAAATAATTACTAAAAATCGCTTTACAATTAGTTAAAAATATGTTACTATTTGTACAAAGTAGGTGAAATTCTATGTCTAAAACAATAAATAGAGAAATAATTGAATATGAATGTCCTAAATGTGGTTGTAAACAATCATATAGAAATATTACAAAATATTCCGAGGCAGGAGAATGTGTTTCTTGTGGTGCATTAACTTATTATAAAAAGTTAAAAGAATATGATTTACCTTCTCCTAAATCACAAATTTCTATTGAATGTCCTTATTGTCATTCCACAAATACCACAAAAATATCCACATCTTCAAAAGTAGGGAAGATAGCCCTATTTGGGATATTCTCTATTGGTAAAGTCACTAAACAGTGGCATTGTAATAATTGTAAAAGTGATTTTTAATTATACCGTCATTTATTTGACGGTATTTTTTTGTTTTTGCACTGTTGGAACATACATTAACAGCAAATAAAATAAGGTTTTTATTTACTGCAAGGAATGGTGTTCTCTGAATGTTCCTATTATATAAGCCTTTATCCCGACATCGCTTTCACGATTGCTACCTATCGGATTATATGACTTGACCTTTCGGCTAATAGGTTCACTGCTCATTGTCAATTATATATCTGTCCGGCATTATTTTTTAGCCGTAGAAAACTTACTCCTGTGTGCAAACAGTTTGACTTTTTTACCTTGTTTTTCGGTTTCCTTTACAAAAGTAAAGGTGTAGAGCTTTTCCTTGAATTCCTTTCATCTGCCACCGGCAGCAGTCGTTCTCGTCACACCTCAAGTCCTGTTATCTCTTGATTGTTTGAGTGGTGTGAGTAACGGTGATTGTACTAGCGAAAGTGCCTACCTCGCTTGTTAAGCACAAATGCGTTAAGGAAGAGGCATCAACGCTCTTCCTAAAAATAATCTACAGAATTATTTTCTTAACTCCAAGTACAACATGGTCGTTTAGCGTTGTGCATAAATGCACTTCCTCAAACTCCCTGTTGTAGCTCTTCCTCGAACTCCTTTCATCTGCCACCGGCAGCAGTCGTCCTCATCACACCTCAAGTCCCGTTATCGCTTTGATTGTTTGAATAATAAAAAGGCTCTATGTCAATAGTTGGGGCAAATCCACTAAAATGAAATAGATTAGATAGACAGGTGATAGTATTATGCTATCACTCGTTTTTGCTTTTGTAGTGAAAACATATGTAAAATACGGTTACGAAATCTATTAAAATTTTGATAACCATAAGCAATTCCATTTTAACGGATTTTTCAAATTTATGCTCTACTTTTTTTATATTTTTTTCGTAGGCTCTATTTTTTCTTACCCCAACATTTATTATAGAACCGTTTTTACTTAATGGTTATTTGATTTTGTTGTTAATATAAATAATATGAAACCCTATTTCTTCTGAACGGAATAAACCTGAAAGGTATTGAAGTCACATTTAAATGAATCGACTGATTTTAGTTTATAATTCTCTTTCAGGTACTTAGGGGTTTTTGTTAATGTATTTTTCACAAACCAAACTGTATCACTTGAATTTATCTTAGACTTAATCTTCTTTTTATTAATGTACTGAACATTATCAAAAGCAGAAAACCATGACTCATAGTAGGTACAAATGTGAGTATTCTTAGGGTAATAGTATGACATAATTCCAAAGGCACTGTCGGAATAAATGAATGTATCGGAACAAGAAGTGACTTTGTCAAAACGGTTGAAAAAGTTCTTCATTGATGGGTTGTATTCAAATATCCCTGTAACAACAACACAACCTATGCTGAGAATAGAAAGGCATAGGCAAACAACCTTTTTGGCTTTTACTTTAATATTTTTTGTGCCAAAAGCAACTAACAAAGCGAAAATTCCTAATACTTCATTGCAATATCTTGCTATGTAAAATGGTCGAATAAAGATAGTTACAAAAAGTCCGATTACCTGAACACTTAATATGCTGATTATTGCAAATTTTATAGGTAATTTGCGATTATCTTTCTTTGCTAATATTAGTGCTGAAACAATAATTCCTGATGCAAAAACTATTAGTGAAAGTGGCTCTACACCTTTTAGCCAGAAGTTTCCTGCTGCTGATTTGGTTTGATTTAATAGTGGTATAATCCATGGAGAATATCCTGCTACCATTGCAATATCTGAGATTATAATTGCTTTTAATAGTTTTCTGTCTTTTAAAATAATGTAAATATTAACGAATGCAAAAATTATTCCCACTGCAAGTAGTGCATAGAGGTGGTTGTATGCTGAAAATAAAGAGGCTATAACAAATATAACACAATGGTGTATTTTGTGATTTTCGATAAATAGCAAAGCCTCTATAAATGAAAGTGTAACGAAAAATATACACCATTGATATGACCTTTGCTGAACACTAAAGTACAGTGACATAGGAACTGCACCCACAGTAAGCATATAGATTATTGATGTTATATTGTCAAAATGCTTTTTAATAATTGTTAAACCAATTGAAAGTGTTGCAATATAGCCCAGTACAGAAAAGACTTTTGTGATAGGTATTGAGTAACCGAAAATCATACAAAATACTTTTAATGACAAAAAGTATAGTGGTGGGTGCATATCGGTTTTCAGTATTTCAATAATTTTTGGAAAATCATGCTGAATTAATGATAGGGTATATGATTCATCAAACCATAGATTATTGTTAAAAATAAGGCTTACAGAAAATAAAGACAATATTCCGAAAATTATGTATGGCAACTTGTTGCTTTGATTTTTGAGATTTTTCATTATATTTTCCCTTTCTTGCGATTACAACCATTTTAACATCATTATCATATTAATTCAAGAATTGTATAAATGATTATGATTTTGGTTGATAATATTTTCCGTATTATTCAACAAAATTCTTCTTATTTCTATAAATATTATTTTTAGTATTGCATAATTTTCTTTTAATGTTAAAATATAAATGAGGAGTGGTAAATAAATTTTAATTATGGGAGGTAATTATGAAAAACAAGGAACAAGGCAAAAAGAAGATAGCATTTAAAAAAGGTATAATCTCAATGGTTTTCAGCAGATTTGGAATTGTGCTGGTTCTTCTTGCTTTGCAAATATTAGTTTTACTTGGTCTATTCTTAAAGTTTAGTCAGTTAGCACCACATTACTACATAATCTCAGCAGTATTTTACATATTTATGATTACAGTGATTGTGAATAGTGACCATGATGCATCAAGCAAAATTACTTGGCTGACTATAATGGCTTTTCTGCCTATATTCGGAGCATTGCTATACATCTATACTACTGTTGATATAGGTCACAGAGTTCTGAAGAAAAGAGTTACTCATATCCTAAAAAATACTAAAAATAAAATCACACAGGATAAATCTGTTATTGATAAAGCAGAAGAGATTTGTCCTGATGTAGCTGATTTGAATTATTATTTAAACAAATCAGGAAGATTTCCGTTGTATGAAAATACTGATGTTACCTATTATCCAATAGGTGAAAAGATGTTTCAGTCAATGCTTGTTGAACTTGATAAAGCAAAAGACTTTATCTTTATGGAGTACTTCATTATTGATGATGGATATATGTGGGATAACATTTTGGAAGTGCTGATTAAAAAGGCAAATGAAGGTGTTGATGTTAGGGTAATGTATGATGGTACTTGTGAATTTGCATTACTACCAAGAACTTATCCTAGTAGCTTAGAGAAACTTGGAATTCATTGCAAGGTGTTCTCACCTGTATCACCGTTTATCTCAACACATTATAATTACAGAGACCATAGAAAGATTATGGTTATTGACGGTAAGACTGCCTATAACGGTGGAATAAATATGGCTGATGAGTACATTAACTATACCCATAAGTATGGTCATTTTAAGGATGTTGGTGTTATGCTAAAGGGTGATGCAGTAGATAGCTTTACACTAATGTTCCTACAAATGTGGAGTGTAAATGAAAGACATTGTGACTTTTCAAAGTACCTAAATGTAGGGGATAGCCTTTCTGCCGGTGGTTACTTTAGCAATGGTTTTGTAATGCCATTTGGTGATTGTCCACTTGATGAATATGATGTTGGTAAATCTGTATATATGGATATTCTTAATCGTGCAAAGGATTATGTTTATATTATGACACCATATATGATTATGGATGGTGAACTGGAAAATTCATTGACATTTTCAGCTGAGAGAGGTGTTGATGTTAGAATTATTTTGCCTCATATTTCAGACAGCTTTGTTGCACAAGCACTTGCAAAAACTCACTATAAGAATTTGCTTGATGCAGGTGTAAAGGTGTATGAATATACTCCCGGATTTGTCCATGCAAAAGTATTTGTAAGTGATGATGTTAAGGCAGTTGTGGGTTCAATTAATATGGACTACAGAAGTCTGTACCATCATTTTGAATGTGCAACATATATGTATGGTACAAGGTGTATTGATGATATAAAAAGTGACTATAAGGATACACTTGCTAAGTGTCAGCAAGTTACATATGAAAGTATTAAGAATGATAAATGGTACATTAAACTAATCGGTAAAGTAATTAAGTTTGTTGCACCGTTAATATAGTTTTTGCTACTTAGAAAATTAAATTATTCCTTTTGAAAATACCCCTAAAAGCAGTTGCCTTTAGGGGTATTTTGATTATATATATTTAATTATATGACACAGAATCAGCAATTTTTTCTAATGTGTCAGTATCAACATTATCATTCCAACTGTAGAATGTTATTTCTTCATCATTATTATTAAAAGAAATATAGTCAGCTTTATATGTAACATTATCAGCAGAAATTACTGCATCACCTTGTACTGCACTTAATGAATTTACTTCACCGTTAACTTTTATCATACTCTTAAAGTTATGGCTGACAATATTCTTTTCAGCTTTTGCATTATTGTTTAATGGTTCACCAAAGTCATACATATCTTCAGTTTTACTTTGGAAAAGTATTATCTTGTCCTTATTATTAGAAGTATCTTTAGAAAAATAAATCAATCCATTTTCCTTACTTACATTCCAATCATTAGGTACTTTTATGGAAATTGTATTGCTTAATTTCACATCTTTCCAACCAAAATAAAAGTGAAAATCAATAAGGGTAAGAAATAAATAAGCTAAAGTACAAATGATAGCAACAATGACAGTTGCAATAATAGCAACAGTTGTTTTGTGATGTTTTTTTAAATTAGTCATAGTAATCACCTTTATTCCTTGTGAAATACAAGTGTTTTGCCTTTTAGATAACTGTACTTAGAGTCAACAACCTTGTTTATATGTAGGGTAAAGTCAAAGAAACCTTTGTCATAATTATCACCCTCAACTACAGAATCAAGTTTGGAATATTCTTCTCCATCCTCTTTATAGTCGTTTAGAGTGCCGATTGCAAAACTACCACCATAAAATTCTAATTGATATTTCTTTTCGTCAATAGTAATTTTTTCACAATTAGTATTATCAGGAAACTTCCTTGCATAACTGTCGATTTGAATGTTGTAGTTATCACATTTCCAAACCTTGTGATATTCTTCACCGTAACCCCCGGGTCGGAAACTTTCATAAAAATAAACTAAACCGATAATTACTACTGCAATTATAGAACCGGTAATTATTACACCTTTCTTCATACAGTTCACCTTCGGTATTTTTAACTTTTAGATATTTAAGATGTTTTCTAAGATGTATTTGTTTTTGCTATTTGTATTTTATCTTTTAGAATTTCTTAATATCTTTATATCTTTTAAAATTTTATGCTTTTATGTTTTTATGTTTTTATGTTTTTATATTTTTATGTTTTTATATTTTTATGCTTTTATGTTTTTATGTTTTTAGTGATTTTAATGATTTTATCCTTGTTCTTCATTCCTTCTATAAATAACACTTTCCATAAGGCAAAAGTGCTGCAAAAAATTAGAATTTTTTAAAATATTTTTTGTAGGGAAGGTAAGTTGTTATTTCTTATTTAAAAAGCTACATAATTTTTCATCATTAGCCTCATAGAATATAATATAAATCAATCTTTATTATGGGCTTTATGTACAACCTTATAGGCATATACATATGTGGTGTTTTTGTAGTTGAATTTTTCTATTTTTATTGATTTATCATTTTTATTCTTAAATTCATCATATGGCAAAATTGTTGAATATAACATATCTTTATCACCTAAAGTATCATCTGCTTCAAGTTTAGTTGAATGACAATCAGATATTTTACTTACAGAATAAGCACCTAATGAACAGTACTGATTATTTTTTACACTCATTTTTGCAGTAATAAATTCATTATGGTCTGTACTTGCAATCCACATTGCATAATTTTCATTAATATTTATTGTAGCTAAATCTTCCTCAATTTCGCTATAAGGGTAAGTGTCATCATCGTTGTATGCATCATAAGCACTATCAAAGTATTTACCTTCATATATTGTGTCACCAACTTGGTAACGAGATGGATAAAAGAAATATAAGAGTGCCACCATTATTATTGCAATTAAGGGTAAAACAATTGGTATCCATTTTTTTGATTTTTTCATAGTAATCTCCTATCCAAATTTTTCTATTAAATATTTCTTGATTTTTTTAGTGTCGATAAGTAGGTCATTAACAAAAATTGCAAGGATAAAACAAGCAAAGACTAAGCCAAACAGAGTTTCACTGTCAAATTCCAAAAATTCATCAGCTCCAAAAATTGAAATTATCAGTAAAGCCAGAAGTATAAGAATATCTACTATGTTAAGACAAGCAATGCCTACTATTCTGTAGTTACCTCTGAATTTAATCAATTTTCCGTAGAAAAATGGTTTTGCAGTAGTTTGACAACCAAAACGATCCTTGTTATCATCCTCATAAAATAAGCATAGAAAGTCCTTTTTGTTGCTTACCCAGTTGATACCTTTTCTGTTTTCACTGTACCTTCTGGGATATTTTTCTAGAATTTGATTTGATAATGTGTTTTCGATTTCTTCTATTGTACGGTTTGTCTTTATGTTTATAATCATATTTTACCTTTTCTATATAATTTGTAGAATGAAATTACTTCAAATCAGATACCAAAACAAAAATCACATTACAAAGAATACGGCAATAGCCCAACCCATAAGGATAACGGAGAAGAAGATTACCTGGAATGGGTTGCTATACCATGAGCCTGATGACTTACGATTTTTGATAGCAGAAATACCGGTAAGTACAAGCATAATTACAGCAGTAAGTCCCTCAAGAACAGACATTGCAACATTAAAACCAAATGGTGCAAGACGGAAGAAACATACCGATATAACTAAGAATACTGTACCTATAATAAATAATGCCATAAAAATTTTATCTAAGTTTTTCATATTAATACCTCATTTCATATTTATAATAGTAGTTTATACTATTTATATGATATTGTAAAGTGATTTTTTGTTAATGTTTAACATTTAAAGGATTTCAAAAATTCCCATTATAGCTTTACTTAATACCATTCCATAACTAAAAAATATAAGTTGAAATATAGGGGAGATTGTGGTATACTGTCTTTGTAATTGAATAAGAATATAGGCAAGGGAAATACAGTGAAAGTCCGTTGCAACTGCCATTACTGTGAATTAAGCCAGATGACTTGCTATGTTCAAGGTTTTAGTACTTTTGGGTAAGAAGAGTAACCATTTTTAAAGCATTGCTATGGGTAATGTTTTGTTTTGGTGTCTCTTTGCGTTTTGCAAGGAGTTTTTTTATGCCCATTTTGTGTTATATTTTAGGTGTTTATGAAAAAGTTATTTGCTCTAATCCTTGTTGCTATCACAGTAATCCTATCATTTGGTATAGTAAATGTTTCTGCTAGTAGTGGTTATGTAACTATCAGTTTTCAGGACTATGGTATCCGTGGTAGTGACAAGGGAGATTTTCCTCATCAGCTTGGGAAAATCATTAACAAAACAAAAGTAAAAATTAATAAAAATGATACTATTGCAACTGTAACCTTAAGATTATTAAAGGAAAAGGGCATCAAACCGGCATATACAGGTAAACCTGAGATGGGTGGTGGGTTTTACCTTGCATCAATTGACAACTTTACTACAGTCAGTGGAAAAAAGGTTAGTGACGGTTACGGTTTAGGTGAATTTTCTGTTGGTAGTGAAAGTGGTTGGATGATTAGCTACAACAATTGGTTTATCAATAAAGGTGCATCAGAATTTTATGTAAAGAATAATGATGAAATTAAGTGGCAGTTTACTGCTACCGGTCTTGGTAAAGATATTGGTTGTGACTTTAATAACCCTATTGCAAAAATTAAGAATTTGCACTTTACAAGTGGTAAGTTGTCACCTAGCTTTTCTACTAATAATAAAAGCTATACATTAACTTTGCCTAAAGGTAAAAGTACTGTTGCAATAAGTGCAACTTTGGAAAATTATTATTCTAGGGTAACTTATCATTATAATGGGAAAAGTTATAGTGATAATGAGTATTTTAAGGTAAAGGACAATACTTCAATTACAGTTAAATCTGTTTTTGACAATGGAGAAGGCAAAAAAGACAGTGATACTGTTACTGTTAAAGTGAAAATTCCTACTTCAAAAACTACTAAAAATATTACTGATAAAACCACAAAGAAAGATACTAACGGTAACAGTATTAAAGCAGTTAATAAAAATTCTGTAAAAAGTAATTCAAATAATAGTATTAATAGTATAGATAATAATTCTTCTAAGGAGAATAAAAATGTCGATAACAAGAAGAATGATACAAAAGAAACTGTTACCGATAACAGTAAAAATATCAGTAAGGAAACAGTAAGCAATACTGAAAATGTTAAGGGTAATAATGAAGATAATAATTCTAGTATTTCTGATAACTCTGATAATTTAAGTAGTGAAAGTAGTAATAATTCTGTAAAAGAAATTAATACTGTAAATGGATTTTTCATTTTTTTAATAATAATTGCAGGTGTAGTTGTTTTGGCAATTATAGTTTGCATTATGATATTATATAAAAACAACAAGGAGAGGAAACAATGAAAAAATTATTATCATTATTTCTTGCACTAGCTCTTGTTATTTCAACAGTAGCAACTTTTAGTGCAGAAGAAAAGGCTTTTGACGGTTATATTTATATGACTGTTGAAAGAAACACTCTTGGTCAAGGTTTCGTTCAAGAACCAATTAAGGTTGGTTACTATGAGGGTGACTCTTTGGCAGATATTGCAGAAAGAATGTTAGGTGACAGAAGTACATTTACAGGTGATATTTCTAACTACTACCTAGAAGGTATCAAAGATGGTGGCGAACCTGAAAATTGGACTTCTGATGAAATTCCTTCAGACATTAAGAAGGCTCTTGGTAAAAATGTAAATGGTAGAACAAAGGACGATGTTCTTCAGGCTTTTGACTACACTTCATACAGTGGTTGGATGTTTACTGTAGATAACAAGGGTATTGATGTTGGTGCCGGTGGCGTTAGCTATGCTGACAAGGCAGACACAACTCACTATACAGACGGTAGTGTTGTAAGACTTCAGTACACTCTTTACGGCTATGGTGAAGATGTTGGTATTAGCTGGGGTATGATGAGCTTTGATACTACAAATAAGTTTGTAGATAGAAGTGACCTTATTTCTTATGTTGCTGATATTAATGACGAAAATACTCAGAGTGAATACGGTACTGCTTATACAAATGCAGTAAACCTACTAACTCAGTGGAATGTAACAGAAGAACAGATTGATAATGCTATTAAGGCACTTGACGATGTAAAACAGTCAACACCTGATGAACCTGAGGACACTCACAATGTTGAGTGGGCCGGTGCTATGAACAACTTTAAGGACGGTAATCAAGTAACCGATACTAAGGTTGTAAAGAACAATCCGGAAGAAAAGTGGTCTTATGAACTTAACAGAACTAAGGGTTCTTGGGGTTCTTACTATGCCGGTCAGTCAGTAATTGTTGACGATTACCTATATGCAACAGGTGGTGGTAACCTACACAAGGTTGACACAAAAACAGGTAAAGGCGAAACTGTTGCAGTAGCCGGTTCAACAGATTTCTATTATGACTATGTTGCATATGGTGACGGAATGATTTTCGTTTCAACTTCAAATGATATTGAAGCATTTGACATTGATACTCTACAGTCACTTGGCAAAGTTAAGGGTACATTTAATCAGTATCACCCTATGCAGTACAACAAGGGTTACTTAGTTTGTAACGGTAACATTTATAAGGTAAATAAAAATAGTGACAATGTACTAACTCAGGTTGGTGAAGGTACTATTGGTGGTGACTCATTTAACTGGTCACAAGGTGTATTTGCTAATAATTACTACTATGTAGTAGCAACAAATGATATTTACTGTGTTGACTACAAGACAAACACAATTAAGTATCAATATAAGTTTGATGAAAACCGTACTACTACTTATAATATTGGTGGTGAACTTACATATGATGATACAACAGATTATCTATATTGGGGTTCATACAAGCAGAAAAATCTACATGCAGTTAAGCTAGATGATAAGGGTGACTTTGATAAGGAAACTTATAAATCTGCTACTATCAGCCAAGAATCTGTATGTGCACCTGTTGTATATAACAACAGAATTTATGTAGCCGGTCAGGGTGGTGCTATTGATGTTATCAACGGTAATCCTGATGACAATGACTTTTTAAGCACTATCTATACAACTAACAAAATCGGTATGAAGATTCAGAGTAACCCAATTCTTTCAACAGGTTACGAAGAAGAAACAGGTAATGTTTATATTTATGTTCAGTCATACAATGCACCGGGTAATATCTATTATCTAGAGGATAATGCAAACAGTACTTCCGGTGAACTAAAGCAGTTAAGCAACCTTTCAACAACAAGTAAAGCAGCATATGCTTACGAACAGATTGCTATTGATGATGAAGGTCAAATCTACTTCTTTAACGAAGAAGGTTATCTATATTGCTATGGTGAAAAGCATATTCATAATTACACTTACAAAACTCTATTAAACGGTAAACACATTAAGACTTGTGATGGTTGTGGAGAAAGTGAAGAGGATTTCTGTACTTTCGAAAACGACAAGTGTATTTACTGTGGTGTAGAGAGAACTAAGCATATTTATGGTGATATTAACCAAGACGGTGATGTAACAATTCAAGATGCAACACTACTACAAAAGTATGTTACAAAGCTGGTAGAACTAAATGATGTTCAGAAAGAATGTGCTATGTTTGACCATATGGATAAAATTACTGTAAAATCTGCAACAAAGATTCAGAAGTATATTGCCAATCCGGAACTTGATACTTTAATCGGTGCATCATTCTATATGTATTCAAAATAATTTAATTTATATGGTAACTGATACTTCCTTAGGGGAGTATCAGTTATTTCCATATTTACAGTGGAGAATAATGGAAGAACAGTTAACTAAAGAAGATTGTATAATTCTATTAAAGAATAAATTTAATGAAAATAATGAATTGCCTAAGAAAAGTGACTTTACAGATTGGCAAGTTATGATGATAAAGTCCCACCTAGGTCCATGGCCAAGAGCCTTAGAAAAGGCAGGAGTAAAGCCACCTAGGGAGGACAAAAAATTATTAGAAAAACAAGAGAAACGAAAAAGAGCAAAGGAAAGAAAAGCTCAGTACAAGAAAAATTGTGAGAAAAATAATGAAGAATAAAAATTCTAATAAAGAAAATAAAACTATGAAAATTAAGAAATTAACTTTGACTGTAATATCAGTAATTTTGCTAATTATTATTAGTTGTACAACTTGTTTTGCAACTGACGGTAGTAGTGGTGTTAGTGATGTTTATATATATATTATGTTTATTATTGTTACTGCAGTTGCAGTAGCTGAGGGTGTGTATATTGCATACCTAAAGATTTTTAAATTAAATAAAAAGGAAAAGAAAAATGCAGAGAAAAAGTAAGTTCCTAGTATTGCCTATTGTTGTTGCAATTTTCCTTTCTATTATAAGTGTAGGTTCGGTTAGTACTTCACTAAAGGGTAGGGAAGAATATAACGCTACAGGAAAGTACCTTGCTAATCAATCCCCAATTGTAGGTTCAATCGGTGGTGAGTGGGAGGTTATTGGTCTTGCCAGGTCTGATTTAAATATAGACAAATCCTACTTTGAAAAATATCAGAATAATGTAGTAAATACTTTGGTGGAGAAGAATGGAGTTTTATCTACTGCAAAATACACAGAGTATTCAAGGGTTATCCTTTCACTAACTTCAATAGGCAGTGATGTTACTAATGTAGGCAGTTATAACCTTTTAAGTTATTTATCTGATTTTAATAAGGTAAAAAGGCAAGGTATCAACGGTCCTATATGGGCATTAATTGCACTTGACAGTAACAATTACGAAATTCCAACAAATGAAAATCCTAGCAACCAAACTACTAGGGAAAATCTAATTGAATATATTATAAGTAAAGAACTAAGTAACGGTGGTTGGGCTTTAATCGGTAATACACCTGACCCTGACATTACTGCAATGGCTGTTACTTCTTTGGCTAAGTATTATAATTCTAATAAAGAAGTAAAAAAGTCAGTTGACAGAGGTATTACTGCTTTGACTAAGATGCAAAATTCTTCAGGAGAATTTTCTAGCTTTGGTACTGTTAACAGTGAAAGTACAAGTCAAGTTATTGTGGCACTTTGCTCATTAGGTATTAACCCTGACACAGATAAAAGATTTATTAAGAATGGCAAAAGTCTTGTTGACATTTTGCTTTCTTATTATGTTGGAAATGGTTTTTCCCACACTAAAGGCAGTAACTATAATCAAATGGCAACCGAACAATGTTTTTACGGTTTAGTGGCTTATTATAGGCTATGTAACAACAAGAATTTCTTGTATAATATGACCGATGTGTATGAAAAGCCTTATGACCCTACTGTAACAGAGGCTACAACAACAAAGCCTGTTGAGTCAAAACCTACTGTTACAAATTCTACTACACATAAAAATACAACTACCAATCCAACTAAAGCAACAAAAAATTCTGAAGTGGTTTATACAACTACTAATAGTTATAATTCTGTAACGGAAAATAAAACTACCCCAACATATAACAACACAAATAATTATCAGCCTAATGATAATTCAGTTAATAGTGTTGTAAATAATAATAGGGATAACAGTAGTAATAGTAGTGAAGAAACAGTAGCAGAAACTACTTCTAATACTAAAAGTACAACAGTGAGCAACACTACAACTTCAACAACAGAAAGTACCACAGTAACCAATAATTCTACTAAAGAAAATAAAGAATCTAATGTAATTACAAAGTCAAAGGACTATAAGGATGTGTTTATTAACCTGATTATGATTTTTGTGATAGGTATTCTTGCAGTGGTTTTAGGTACATTAATAATGATGATTAAGAAGAAAAGTGATAAGTAATGAAAATGATTAAGAAGATTATACCTTGTGTAATTGTAATGGTGATGATATTTTCTACCGTAACAGTTGCCTATGGTGCTGAAAGTAAAATATATTCTACAAAAGAATTAAAATCTATTTGTGATAATATTGTAAATTGGAAAAAGTCTGACCAAAAGGTCAGTAAAGACAGTAATCTTTTTACCGGTGAATACCTAACTTATGCCGGTACTACTAACGGTGACTGGTATCCTATTGCTATGAATAGGCTTGGTTATGATGATGACTATAATGCTTATTTAACATCTTTAAAGGACTATGTGGAAAAGTCATACAAAACTCCTCAGAAGTTAAGTAAATATAAGTCAACAGAATGGCACAGAATTACACTTTCTGTTTTAGCTTGTGGTGGTAATCCTACAGAATTTGGCAAAGATAAAGACGGCAACAGTATCAACCTAATTGCTGACGGTACATATAACAGAGATGGCTTAGGTAGACAAGGTATTAACGGTTACATTTGGGCATTAATTGCACTTGACAGTAACAACTATTCTGTACCAAGTAATGCACTTAACAGTAAGGAAAGCATTATTAACAGTATAATCTCAGCTCAAAACAGTGATGGTGGTTGGGCTTTGACAAGTGGGGACTCTGATGTTGACTTAACTGCAATGGCTCTACAGTCCCTTGCTAAAAATCAAGATTATAAAAATGTAAAAGAGTCTATTAACAAGGCACTTAACTACCTTTCAAAAAGTCAAAAGAACAGTGGTGGCTTTACTAGTTGGGGTACTGAAAATGTAGAAAGTTCAAGCCAAGTTGTAATTGCACTTTCTGCACTTAATATTAATGCTCAAACAGATAAAAGGTTTATCAAAGGTAACAACACTTTGCTGTCAGCTATAATGAAGTACAAAACTTCCGATGGTGGATTTACTCATTCTTATGTAAATGATAAGGACAACCCTACAGCAGTAGCAGGTAAATCAAATTCAATGGCTAGTGAACAAACATTACTTGCACTTTCATCATATATTCGTTATGTAAATGGAGAAAAGTCACTTTATGACTTTACCGATACAATTTCTAAGAAAAGTCCTTTGACTGATAAAGATATTGAAAAGATTAATAATTTACCTAAAAATTTAACCACAGAAAACTATGGTGATGTTTTAGCTTTATTGGAAAAGGCGCAGTACAGTAAAAATGAAAAGTATGTTTCTACTCTGAAAAATGATAAAGCAGAAATAGAAAAAATACAGGAAAAAATCAACTCAATTAATACTACTATCAATTCACTTTATCCTATTGATAATGTGAAAATCAGCGATAAGGATAAAATTGAAAAGGTAATTGCTGACTACAATAGTTTAAGTAGTTATGACAAAACAAAAGTTTCAGGCTTTGATGATACAGAAAGAGCCTTAGCAGTAATCAGTGAAAAAACAAGAAATATTATAGTTTTTGCAGTACTGACAGTTGTGGCAGTACTACTGATACTATTTGTAGTTTTACGAATCAGAAAAAGAATTAAGAAGAAAAAAGAAATAGATTTTGAGGAAGAATAGTGAAGAAAGATATTCTTGCAATTTTTGCCGGTATAATAGTAGTAATAATCTTAATAATGGGTACAGATTTTCAGTCTGTTGATGAATATTACCTAACCCATGTTGACGATATTAAACCGGATAGCAAAACAGTAACAATGACAATAGAATGTAAAACTGTCTTTGACAATAAGGATAAGCTAGATTCAAATTTAGAAAAATATATTCCAAAGGATGGCTATATTCTAAAGAAAACTAGGTTTGTGCTTAACCCAAAGGATACTGTTTTTGATATTCTTGACAGAGTAACTCGCTACAAGAAAATCCAAATGGAATATCAGGGTGCTGACCTAAATAAATACGGTAGTGCCTATATTGAGGGTATTAACTACCTTTATGAATATTCTTGTGGAGAATTATCAGGCTGGATGTATAAGGTAAACAATAAGTTTCCTAAGTATGGTTGTTCCAATTATACTTTAAAAGACGGTGATGATATTGTCTGGTCCTATACCTGTGATTTAGGCAGAGATGTTGGTTGTGATTTTGTGGAGGAAAACAATGGAAAGTAACAAGTTAAAAAGTTTTGCCACAATTCATCCGGCAGTTTTAATGGTGTATTTTCTAAGTGAAATTGTGATTTCTATGTTTAGCACAAACCCTATAATTTTAGGTGTAGGGTTAGTTGGTGGACTTTTGTTTTTCCTAATGATTCAAGATATAAAGGTGTTTCTAAAGGATTTGACCTTTTACATTCCTATGTTTCTGTTGATAACTATTATCAATCCACTTTTTTCTCACAACGGCGTAACACCACTATTCTTTATGAATGGCAACCCTGTAACTATGGAGGCTATTATTTACGGTATGGATATTGCCCTAATGCTGATGGCAGTTATCTATTGGTGTAAGTGCTATAGCTTAATTATGACTACTGATAAGTTCCTTTATCTTTTCGGTAAGACTATTCCTAAGCTTTCCCTTGTACTGTCAATGGCACTAAGGTTCATTCCTTTGTTTAAAGAAAAGCTACATGAAATCAGAAATGTACAAAGTTCAATAGGTCTGTATGACAGAAAAGGTTTTGTAAATAAAATCACAAGTGAACTAAAGGTGTTTTCTGCACTAATCACTTGGTCACTTGAAAATTCTGTAGAAACTGCCTCATCAATGAAAGCAAGAGGTTATGGACTAAAGGGAAGAACCCACTTTTCTATGTACAAATTTAGGTCAAGGGACTTTATGTATCTACTTGCTATTGTAATTTTCTTTGGCATAGTAATTGTGGGTATGGCTATGGGAGTAACTGACTTTAGCTTTTATCCGGAAATTTCAAATTTTAATTTTGGCATTAGTCAAATTATTGTATATATTAGTTTTGCTTTATTATCATTTATACCATTTGTATCAGAGGTTTGGGAGGTGATTGTGTGGAAATACTCAGTATCAAAGATTTAACATTTTCTTATCCTAATAAGGAAAACTTTGCACTACAAAATGTGAACCTATCTATTAACAGTGGTGACTTTGTTGTGGTGTGTGGTCAGTCAGGTAGTGGCAAAACTACACTGCTTAGAATGTTAAAAAAAGAAATTGCACCACATGGGGAAAAGCAAGGTGCAGTTTATTATAAGGGTGAAGATGTAGAAAAGCTAGATGATAAAATTTCTGCACAAAAAATCGGCTTTGTATTCCAAAAGCCTGACCAACAAATTGTTACGGATAAGGTGTGGCATGAACTTGCTTTTGGTCTTGAAAGCCTAGGTTATGATTCTGACTATATAAGACTGAGAGTAGGGGAAATGGCAAACTACTTTGGCATTACAAGTCTGTTTAGGAAAAAGACTACTGAGCTTTCAGGTGGTCAAAAGCAGTTAATGAACCTTGCCTCAGTTATGGCAATGTCACCTGATGTTATTATTCTTGATGAACCTACCTCTCAGCTTGACCCAATAACTGCCAATGACTTTATTACAACCTTAAAGAAAATCAATGATGAACTTGGACTTACTGTAATTATCATTGAACATAGACTTCAAGAAGTTTTCCCTATTGCCGATAAGGTTGCAGTTATGGAAGATGGCAAGGTGATTTGTTACGATACACCTAGGAATGTGTGTGAAAAGCTAAGTAACCACCCTATGTCACAGGGTTTCCCTTCAGCAGTACGAATTTGGCAAAAGTCCGGCAGTAAAGGTGAATGTCCTTTAACAGTAAAGGAAGGTAGAAATTTTATTAATTCAAATTTCTCCGAAAGAAAATTACCTTTGCGAAATACTATTCCGAATACAGAGGATATTATCACCCTAAAGGATGTATTCTTTAGATATGAAAAAGGTGGAAATGACATTCTTTCCGGTACAAATTTAAGTATCAAAAAAGGTGAACACTTCTGTATTTTAGGTGGTAACGGTTCAGGCAAAACCACAACATTGAAAATTCTTGCAGGACTTCTAAAGCCATACAGAGGCAAGGTTATAATTGATAACAATAAAATGACTAAGAAAACCACTGCCGATTTTAACCGTTTAGGTGTTGCAATGTTGCCACAAAACCCTGAATCGGTTTTCCTAAAATCAAGGGTCATTGATGACTATACAGAGCTTTGCAAAATTAAGGGAATTGAAAAATCGGATTATGAAGATAAGATAAATTCAGTAGCTGAAAAGTTAGGTATAAAGGACTTATTAGAAAACCATCCTTATGACCTTAGTGGTGGTGAAATACAGAAATGTGCTTTAGGCAAAGTCCTGATTTCTGAACCGAAAATTCTTTTACTTGATGAGCCTACTAAGGGTGTGGATGCTTACAGTAAAATTGCTCTAAGCAAAATTTTGCAAGAAATTAAGTCTGATGGTGTAACAATTATTACAGTAACCCATGATGTGGAATTTGCCTCAATAGTGGCAGACAGATGTGGTCTTTTCTTTGATGGGGAAGTGCTGTCCTCACTTGTACCACAAGAATTTTTCTCAAAAAATAATTTCTACACCACAGCATCAAGCAGAATTTCTCGTGATAAATTCGCAAATGCAGTTACTGTTGATGATGTAGTTTCTCTCATAAAGGAGGAACAAAATGGCTAAGAAAATAATTAAACTTTCATTTCTGATAATATTAGTACCACTTGCAGTTATATTAGGTGTGGTGGTTTTTAAGGATAGGTCATATGCTTGGGTGTCACTTTGTGTGGCATTATTTTCCCTAGTACCACTATTTTTGACCTTTGAAAAGAAGGACACCAACACCACAAAGTTAGTTATCTTAGCAGTAATGATTGCACTTTCGGTAGCCGGTAGATTTCTATTTTCATTTATTCCACATTTTAAGCCTGTAACTGCAATGGTGGTGATAACCGGTATTTATATGGGTTATGAATATGGCTTTATTTGTGGTGCATTTACGGCTTTAATTTCTAACTTTATTTTCGGTCAAGGACCATGGACACCATTCCAAATGTTTGCTTGGGGACTTATTGGATTATTAGCAGGGCTACTTGCTAAAGTTCTTCAAAAGAATATTATTATCCTACTTGTTTTCGGTGCATTAGCCGGTGTACTGTTCTCATTTCTTATGGATGTGTGGACAACATTTTGGTATGACGGTACATTTAACTTTTCAAGATTTATTGCAAATATTGTAACTGCAATCCCTGTTACAATCACCTATGCCATTTCAAATGTGGTGTTCCTCTTTGTACTAATAAAACCAATCGGCAAAAAACTTGAGCGTATAAAAATAAAATACGGTCTTTAATTTACCTTTTATTATTTCAAAATTTTATTTTAATCAAGTATGTATAAATTAAATATAGTGATTAAAATAGTAAATAGAAATTGAAATAAAAAAGAATTTAAAATAAATAATAAGAGTACAGTTGAATTGATTTTAATTTCTCAGTTCTTCTGTACTCTTTTTAATTTTCAATTTTGATTTTGGATAAGATAAATTGGTTTTACAAATTAGGGTTTGTCTTTTTTATTTTGATTATGTGTAAAGGTAAATTTGTTATAAATTTAGTTGAGTATAAAGAAAAATTTGTAAAATTATCATACCTATTATTATAACAATAGTGTGGCTAACAGGTGTAGGGGACATTATTGATGTCCCGTTACAAACTAGCCTTTATATAGGTACTTTGCCCTTTGTAAATAATTGTAATTTTAAATTTCATCATAGGACAAAAATCCCATAGGTATCACACTTTTTAACGGGCGAACGGTGTGTATAGAGTAATAAGATGGTATACAACAGGGAAAGGACATGGTATACAGTTT